>Ga0255340_1002938_pt1 | contig 18769 bp, 17 predicted proteins | sample wastewater_treat_7_FD_192417 | JGI IMG/M metagenome (GOLD analysis project Ga0255340, IMG submission 192417) | Wastewater microbial communities from Lulu Island WWTP, Vancouver, Canada - plant10 | ecosystem: Engineered > WWTP > Wastewater > Unclassified | place: Canada: Vancouver, British... | reverse complement strand
ATATGGTAAACCTCAATATGTTGATTTGTTGTGTAAAGCAATTATTGATTGTAAATACGATAATAATGTATTCTTTTTATTTGTTGGACGGGGTACAGAACGATATAAATTAGAGGAAACTATTAAGAATGAAGAAATTAACAATGCAATTGTCATTGAGAATCTTCCTAGAGATCAGTATGAGCAGATTACCAAAGAAAGTGATGTAGGACTTATAATTTTAGATCCCCGATTTACAATTCCAAATTATCCATCAAGAATATTATCCTATATGGAGTATTCAAAACCAGTAATTGCAGCTACTGATAGATCAACTGACTTAAAAGAACTAGTTGAATCTGCCAAATGTGGGGAATGGGTATGGTCAGGAGATAAAGACGGTTTTGTAGAAGTCATCAGAAGATTTTCTAAGAGTTCATCACTCAAAGAAATGGGCAGTAATGGTAGAAAATATCTCGAAGAAAATTTCAGTTTGGAACAATCAGTAAGAATATTAGAAAAACACTTTAACTTGTTAGAAGAGAGGTAAGCAGATGTTTAAAGGAAAGACTTTGTTAATCACAGGTGGAACAGGATCTTTTGGGAATGCAGTTATGAAAAGATTCTTAAATACAGATATTAAAGAAATTCGTATTTTTTCTCGTGACGAAAAGAAACAAGATGATATGAGAAAGTTATACAAGAATGATAAATTGAAGTTTTATATAGGAGATGTTAGAGATCTTGCAAGTGTTAAAAACGCTATGCATGGAGTGGACTATATCTTTCATGCAGCTGCACTTAAGCAAGTACCTTCTTGTGAGTTTTTTCCGCTAGAAGCAGTTAAGACAAATGTACTTGGTACAGATAATGTTCTTACTGGAGCTATTGAAATGGGAGTGAAAAAGGTCATTTGCCTTTCAACTGACAAGGCAGCTTATCCAATTAATGCAATGGGCATCTCAAAAGCGATGATGGAGAAGGTTTTTGTGGCAAAAGCAAAGACAGTTGATCCTGAAAGAACGCTTATCTGTGGGACTAGATATGGCAATGTAATGGCTTCAAGGGGGTCAGTAATTCCACTGTTTATAGATCAGATTAAGAATGGACAACCACTGACAGTAACTGATCCACATATGACAAGATTTTTAATGAGTCTTGAAGAAGCTGTTGAACTTGTTGTATTTTCATTCCAAAATGCTGAAGCAGGGGATATTATGGTGCAGAAATCTCCAGCGTCTACTATAGGTGATTTAGCACAAGCTGTAAAAGAATTATTTAATGCTGATAATGAAATAAAAATTATTGGTACTCGCCATGGTGAGAAAAGATATGAAACCCTTCTTACTAAAGAAGAATATATAAAGGCGGAAGATATGGGTGGATTCTTTAGAGTTCCTGCTGATAAAAGAGACCTTAATTACGATAAGTATTTCGTAGAAGGATGCGAGAAACTCTCAACTGATGAAGAATATAATTCTGATAATACAGAACGTTTGAATATAGAGCAGATAAAGGAAAAATTACTATCTCTTGAATATGTAAGACAAGAATTAGAATATTTTAAAGCTGCGAGTGAAGCAGCAATTGCTAAATAGGCATCTAAATAAATCGAAAGGCTGGTATAAGCTATGAAGATACTTATAACAGGAGCGAAAGGATTTATAGGAAAAAACCTAGTAGCTGAACTTAAAAATAGAAAATATACGGATATATTCGAATATGATAGGGAAACGGACCCTTCTTTACTTGAAGAGTACTGTAAGAAAGCAGATTTTGTATTTCACCTTGCGGGAGTAAATCGCCCTAAAGAACAATCAGAGTTTATGGAAGGAAACTTCGGTTTTACTTCTACTTTACTTAATACATTTAAGAAATATAAAAATAACTGTCCGGTAATGATTTCATCATCAATCCAAGCTGAACTTGATAATCCTTATGGAAAGAGTAAAAAGGCGGGAGAAGATTTACTATTTGATTATAGTAAAGAAACTGGTGCTAAAGTATTAATTTATAGGTTTCCTAATGTGTTTGGCAAATGGTGCAGACCTAATTATAACAGTGCTGTAGCAACATTTTGCCATAATATTGCTCGTGATTTGCCAATAACTGTGAATGACCCAAGTGTTGTAATGAACCTCGTATATATAGATGATGTAGTAGTCGAATTAATCAATGCTTTAGAAGGTAAAGAAAATAAAATTGGAGACTTTTGTGAAGTGCCAGTAGTTCATACAATTACCCTTGGAGAGATTGTTGATTTAATTTATTCATTTAAGGAAAGTCGGCGAACACGTTCGATTCCGAATATGTCTGATGAATTTGAAAAAAAACTATATAGCACATACTTAAGTTACTTGCCAGAAGATCAATTTAGCTATGAACTTAAGATGAATGTAGATAATAGAGGTTCATTTACTGAATTTATCAAGACTCCTGATAGGGGACAAGTTTCGGTGAATATTTCTAAACCTGGAATTACGAAAGGAAATCACTGGCATCATACGAAAAATGAAAAGTTCCTTGTGGTAAGCGGTAGAGGGGTTATTCGTTTTAGAAATATTAATTCGGATGAAGTGATAGAGTATTTCGTTAATGGAGATAAGATGGAGGTAGTAGATATACCAACAGGATATACCCATAACATAGAAAATCTTGGAGATTCAGATATGGTTACTATTATGTGGGCCAATGAACCATTTGACCGCGAGAAACCAGATACTTACTACTTGGAGGTATAGAACATATGAGAAGATTAAAGGTTATGACTGTTGTAGGAACAAGACCTGAAATAATCAGATTGTCAGCAGTTATTAATAAATTAGAAGAATCAGAAGCTATAGAACATATATTGGTTCATACTGGCCAAAATTACGATTATGAGCTAAACGAAGTGTTTTTTAAAGATTTCAATTTGAGGAAACCTGATTATTTTCTTAATGCAGCTACTGGAACAGCAGTAGAGACTATAGGCAACATCCTTATTAAAATAGATCCTATTATGGAAGAAGTAAAACCTGATGCATTTCTTGTATTAGGAGATACAAATAGTTGCTTATGTGCTATTGCAGCAAAGAGAAGGCACATTCCAATTTTCCATATGGAAGCAGGAAATAGATGTTTTGATCAGAGAGTACCAGAAGAAACAAATAGAAAGATCGTAGACCATATTTCAGATATTAATTTAACTTATAGTGATATTGCTAGAGAGTATCTATTAAGAGAAGGTCTACCTGCAGATAGAGTCATTAAAACGGGTAGTCCGATGTTTGAAGTTCTTAATTCAAGAAAAGACGATATTGAGAAATCTGATGTACTTGAAAGACTAGGACTTGAAGCTGAGAAATATTTTGTTGTATCTGCTCATCGAGAAGAGAATATCAGTTCTGAACAAAATTTCTTGGATCTTGTAGATAGCTTAAACACGATTGCAGAAAGATATCAGATGCCTATGATTGTAAGCACACACCCTAGAACAAGAAAAATGATTGAATCAAAAGGAATTGAGTTCAACCCACTGATAAAAACTATGAAGCCTCTTGGGTTCAATGACTATGTAAAACTTCAAAAGTATGCAAAGGCTGTTCTTAGTGATAGTGGAACAATCAGCGAGGAATCATCAATTCTTGGATTTAGAGCGCTTAATATTAGACAAGCACACGAGAGACCTGAGGCAATGGAAGAGGCATCAGTGATGATGGTGGGACTTAAGAAAGAAAGAATTCTTCAAGGGCTAGAGATATTAGAGACTCAAGAAAAAGATACTTTAAGATTGGTTGCAGATTATAGTATGCCTAATGTATCAGATAAAGTGTTGAGGATTATTTTGTCATATACTGATTATGTAAATAGAGTTGTTTGGGGGAAATAAGCAAATGGAAATATTATTTTTAGGAGGATTATTTCCAAAAGAAACTGAAGATGAAATTATTAATAATTCTATTGGGAGTGTTCAAAATGCTGCTAACAATCTTCAATGGGAGTTTGTAAAAGGGTTAGAAGAAAATTCAAACAAATCGATTACAATACTAAATTCTTTATATATAGGTTCATACCCAAATCGGTACAAAAAAATGAGAATTAATACTTATAATTTTTCTCGAAACTTAGATAAGTCCAAAGCGACTAATGTGGGATTTTTAAATTTAACAGGAATCAAGAGAGTATCTAGATATCTTAGTTTAAAACCTTTTGTTAAAGATTGGATTGATTCTAAAAAGGATTCAAAAAAAATTATAATTGCATATGCTATGACATCAACATTTACTCAAATTTTAGAGTACGCAAAAAAAGTTGATAGTAGCATAGCAACTTGTTTGATTATTCCAGACTTGCCACAATATATGAATTTATCAAACAAAAAAAACAACTTGTATAATTCACTGAAGAATATAGAAATTAAAATCATAAAAAAGAATATGGAATATATTGATAGTTATGTTGTTTTAACACAGCATATGTTAGAAGTTTTAGATATAAGCAAACCATATGTTGTAATTGAAGGGATTTCAACAGATATATTCAACTTTACTTGTAAAGATTCAGATTATAATCAAGACAATCTAAAAACGGTATTGTACACTGGTGGATTAAATGAAAAATATGGTGTTGTAGATTTAATTAGAAGCTTTGAAATGTTGGAAAATGAAAATTATAGATTGATAATATGTGGATCTGGTGACGCGGAAAAAACTATACGTGAGGCAAGTGAAAGAGATAGTAGAATTATTTTTAAGGGGCTTTTAAAAAGAGAAGAGATACTCAAGCTTCAAAAAAGCGCTACAGTATTAATAAATCCGAGAGCAAACAATGAGGAATATACAAAGTACAGCTTCCCATCTAAAATTCTTGAGTATATGTCGTCAGGAACTCCAGTATTAGCTTATATGCTGGATGGCATGCCAAATGAATATCGAGATTATATATATACGATTAATGATAATGAAGAAAACGCAATATATTATGCATTAAAAGGCGTTTTAGAAAAAAAAGAAGAAGAGTTATTTGATAAGGGTAAAAAAGCTAAAGAATTCGTGCTTCATAAAAAAAATAGAAAAAGACAGTGTGAAAAAATATTGGATATGCTAAAAAACATACAATAAATTTAATTTCAAAAATGACTTATATCCAAATAGAGGTAAAAACATATTATAAAAGAGTAGATTTAATGCCCTCTTTCATCAAAGTATACTATATATTAACAGAGCAAATGAATGAACTTGTGAATCCTAAAAACAAGCCTTATGTTGTTATTGAAGGCATGGTAGATGTAAAAATGAATAAAATGCTAAACAAAATAGAGGATAAGTATGAAGAAAAAGTAATTATCTATGCTGGAGCACTTTATGAGAAATATGGTGTTAAATCATTGATTGAGGCTTTCATAGAGTTAAAAGATAAGGATGCAAGACTATGGTTATTTGGAGATGGAGATTTAGTAAATGAAATAAGTACTTATAAAGAAAAAGACAGTAGGATAAAGTACTTTGGAGTTGTCCCTAATGAACTTGTAGTGAGAAAACAACTAAAAGCTACGTTACTAGTAAATCCAAGACCTTCAATTGAAGAATTCACTAAGTACTCATTTCCATCGAAAAACATGGAATATATGGCATCGGGCACACCAGTTTTAACAACACCGCTTCAAGGTATGCCTAAAGAGTATAATGATTATGTATATTTATTTGATGATGAAACTGTAGATGGGATGATTAAGACATTGACTACCATTCTTAGTAAAGATAAATCAGAACTACACGATAAAGGAATTAGGGCTAGGGAGTTTGTATTAAAAGAGAAGAATAATGTGGTTCAAGCAGAAAAAATTAATGAGCTGATTACTAAAAGCAATTAGGACAATAAGAAGCCATACTACCTAGTCATTGCGTTGATTAAATCTAGTGATGAGAAAGATAGAATTAATATTTCATTTATTTTTTTAGACAGTGAAATATAATATTTAAGAAATATTTAATTTATTAAGGATGATAATATGCAAACAACAGTAAAATCAACCAATAAAATAAATCTGTTAACGCACAGAATTAATTTTCTAGCATGCGTCTTAATGTGTATGTGGTTTACATTACCTTTTTTCAGAGTAAGGGCTGGCGTATCTATACTACTACTGTTTTTTGGAATTTGGCTAGTAACAACAGATTTAAAATGGTTAACTAGAAAGTGGTCTTTAGATCTTATTTTTGCGGGGGTTTTTTTTCTAACATTCATACCATATTTTATTACAGGTAATATCCAGTATGGATCAGCTGGGCCTAATATAATACTAGTTTACTTCCCTCTTTTTTTTGTAGGAATTTTTATAAATCACTATTATATGTACTATAAAAAGGACTATGAAACATTAGGTAAAATTGCCTTAATGACCCTAGTTTTTTTTGCAATAGGTTCAATACAAACCTATATAGGGTTGACACTTTATCCCATGGCTTCTAGAATTATTGCCACAGGAGTAGGTCGCTATGAAGCTGAGAAATTAATGTTTAATCGAATGGGAGTAGGCGGGTTTGGTTATATATATGCCTCGACTTTCATATTTTTATCTGTGGTTTATCTACTGATTAAGAATAATTATAAATTGATAAAAATAAAAAAATTTTTTGTACTCATTACTTTCATTTCGTTACTACTAATGATATTAGAGGCATCTTATGCCATATCAATTATGATTATTTTAAGTGGAGGCTTATTAATATTAACCGTTAAAAACAAAAAAATGCTAGTCATATTAATGGTTTTTTTAGGGATTTTATTACTATTGATTCCGCCAACTTTCATAGGGGAGTTTTTCTTAAATATAGCAAATATATTTAGCGATAATTATATTATAAATGAGAAATTTACAGACCTAGGGATGAGTTTTTTACAGGACTCTCAAAGTAGTCAAACCGACACAAGAATTCAATTATATACAACTTCTTTTAATACTTTTTTAAGACAACCACTTTTCGGAATTTATGGCCCGATGGGAAACCCATCTGATCCAACAGGAGGACATTCTGGATGGTTAGACCTTCTAGGGTTTTATGGTTTATTCAGTGGAATTCCTTTATTCCTAATTTTTTACTATAATTTTAAGAAGCACTTTAGATTTTACAAGAAAGATAAATATTATGGTTATCTTGTTGTAATTTACTTCTTGTTTCTGGTATTTGGTACGATTAATCCGGTCTTATATGTGTTTGAAGTAGGCTTTATAATATTTATGATAGTGCCAATAATACCATTGATATCTAGAGACTTTAGAAATAAAAAATCGGTTCTATCTTTAAGAGGTGTAGATAATGAAAATATTATGGATAACTAATATTCCCTTACCTGAAGCCAGTTTATTAATGAATGAACGCTCATCTGCTTCTGGAGGCTGGTTAATTAATACAGCGAAGATTTTATCAAACCATGAAGATGTAGAGCTCGCTGTAGCATTCCCGAAAAATAATATTGAGAATAATCAAATGTTACACGGTGAAAGAATTGAGTACTATGCGTTTCCTAAAATTAAGAGCAAAGCGAGAGCTTCGATAGATAGTAACAGATATTTAAAGGACATTGTAGAGAAAGTGAATCCAGACTTAGTTCATATTTTTGGTACAGAGTTTGAACACTCTTTAGCAGTGGTTAATGTGTGTTACGATTTAGGTATTGAAACGGTAATATCAATCCAAGGATTAGTTTCGGTAATTGGAAAGCATTATATGTCGAATTTGCCATTCGGAGTACAGAAAAGATTTACGTTTCGAGATTTTGTGAAACAAGATAATATACAGCAACAACAGAAAAAATTTATTGAAAAAGGAACGCTAGAAAGAGAAGCTATTAAAAGAACTAAGCATATTATTGGACGTACAACTTGGGATAAAGCTTGCACCTCTCATATAAATCCTGATGCTACGTATCATTTTTGTAATGAGACATTGAGAGAAGAGTTTTATAATCATACGTGGGAATTAGATCAATGTGAAAGATTTTCAATATTTACTAGCCAAGCTTCATATCCGATTAAAGGTATACATTTTGTTTTGGAGGCAATGCCATTAATACTAAAGAGATTTCCTCAAACTAAATTATATATAGCAGGTCACGATATTACTAAAGTTGACACAATTAAGCATAAGATAAAACTTTCATCATATGGTAAACATATTAGGGATTTAATAAAAGAGTATAAATTAGGGGAAAGTGTTATTTTTACCGGAGTATTAGATGAAAAACAAATGTGCCAAAGGTATTTAAAATCTAATGTATTTGTATGTCCATCATCAATTGAGAATAGCCCTAATTCACTTGGAGAAGCAATGATATTAGGGGTTCCTAGTGTGGCCTCTTATGTTGGTGGTATACCGGATATGCTAAAAGATAAAGAGGAAGGGTTTTTATATCAACATGATGCTCCATATATGCTGGCACATTATGTATGTGAGATATTCAAAAATAAAAATTTAGCTTTAAAGTTTTCTAACAATGCTAGGGAGCACGCATTATTAACCCATGATAGAGAAAACAACAAAAATAGGTTAATAGAAATTTACAATGATATGCTTAATATGGCATAGATAGTATTAAGTAAAACAAATATAAAATTTACAGACTTTATGCTTATGTTAAGGGAGCTAGAAATGGAAAAAAAACAAGTAAAAATAGGTGCAATATTATCATACATATTAATTATATTAAACTCGGCCTATGGACTAATTATAACACCATTTATTTTAGGGGAAATAGGTCCAAGTGAATATGGCGTTTATAAAACGATTGGTTCTCTTACGGCAACAATTATGGTGCTGGATTTAGGGATAGGGGGAACTTTGCAAAGGTATACTGCTAAATTTAAAGCAGAAGAAGAAGATAGGAATAAAATAGAGAATTTTCTTTTTATGGGTATAATGCAAGCTATTGGTTTGTCTTTGATTATTGGATTTGTATGTGCGAATGTGTTCTTTACTATTGAACCTATATATAGTTCGAGTTTTACTAATAACGAATTGATCAGAGCAAAACAACTATTTATACTATTAAGTATTAATGTTATATTACATGTTTTTGAAAATGTGATACAAGGAGTAATTTCTGGGCTTAACCAATTTATTTTCACAAATGGATTAAAATTGTGCTCATTAGTTATCAGAGGTTTATTGTTATTCTTAATCCTGCCTGTTATGAATAATTCCATTACAGTTGCTTGTATTACATTAATTATTGAACTGATAATAATTATAATTGAACTTTTATATTTATATTTGAGATTAAATATAATGGCTAAATTTTATTATTTTGATAAGACACTATTTTCAGAATCGTTTAAATACACACTTATGTTATTTATTCAATCAATTGTATCACAAGTAAATTCAAATCTAGACAATGTTGTTGTTGGAGCAGTTATTGGTGCTGAAGCTGTTGCTATCTATTCGTTTGGACTTCTTATATTTAATATGTTCCAACAACTATCTACTTCTTTATCAAGTGTTATGCTACCTACAGTCATAAATACTATACATTCTGGTGCTAATGATACACAATTAGAAAATCTAGTTATAAAAGTTGGACGTATACAATTTATGCTCATGGGAGCAGCTTTAAGTGGTTTTTTAATTTTAGGTCAAGAATTTATTAGTTTATGGTTAGGAGATGGATTTCAAGATGTTTGGATAATCACACTAATATTAATGTTTCCAGCTATTTGGGAATTAAGCCAGAATGTTTGTCTTACTATTCTACGCGCAAATAACATGCTTAAATTCCGAACAATAATTCTACTAATAACAACCATTGTGAATTTTATAATTACCATAATAGGAACTCAGTTATTTGGTTACTTTGCAGCAGCATTTGGTACTGCTATTAGTATTATTATTGGGAGTCTAGTTATTATGAATATATACTACTATAAAGTGTTGAAACTTAATCCTTTTAGGATGTTTAAGAATATTTTGGATAAAACATTAATTTGTCTGATAATATCATCAATAGTTCTTGCTATTGTTAATTACTATATTTATGGAGGTTGGATTGCATTTTGTATTAAGGTACTTATCTTCTGCTTAACATACAGTATTCTGCTTCTAGCATATGGATTTAATAAAGACAGTAAAGGGTTAATATTGAAGTAAAAAAAAGCCGCTAACGAGGAGAGTAATATAGATGAAAATAATACATTTATGTTTGGAGGCTCCATACAATGATTATTGGGGTTATCAAGATAATTTACTTCCAAAATATCATCGTAAATTAGGTCATGAAGTTACTGTAATTACAACTAATACGAAGCATCATGAAGGCAAAATAATTGAAACTGATATTGGAGACTATTATTTGAATGATGGACAGAGAATTGTTCGATTGGCCCCTATTAATTATAAACCTAAAAAGATATTTAAAATTTTTAGAGTTTTTAATATCTATAATTTATTATGTGATATAAAACCTGATTTTATTATGGTTCATGGGTTGGGAAGTTTTTCTGTTTTACAAATAGCTAAATATAAAAAAAAGGTAAACCCAAAGTGTAGGATAATTGCAGATAATCACCTAGATTACAATAATGCAAAATTAAAATCTTCGTTAAAATTTAATCTTTATAGATATACACTCAGATTATTAAATAAGTATATGCAAAAACAATATGATAAGGTCTATGGAGTAACCCCTTGGAGAGAAGAATATGCTCGAGAGTTTTTTGGAATTCAAGCTTCCAAAACAGGGGTCCTATTTATGGGTGCAGATGATGAAAAGATTCAATTTGAACTTAGGGAACAAATAAGAAGTAAGATTCGCGATAATTATCATATTCTTGATAATGAATTTTTAATAGTGACAGGTGGAAAAATTGAAAAAAATAAGAATATTCAAACATTAATAGAATCAGTTAAAGATATACCTAATGTAAAGTTGTTAATATTTGGAGCCATTGGTAATGATATGAAAGAAGAAATGAAAAAATATCAAAATGAAGAGAGAATTATATTTACTGGTTGGATTCCTTCTGATGAAGTCTATAATTATTTCCTTGCTGCAGATATGGCGGCGTTCCTTGGTGGCCATTCAGTATTATGGGAACAAGCTTGTGCATGTAAGATACCATGTATCTTTAAGTACTGGGAAAAGATGGACCACTTTGATTTGGGTGGTAATTGTTACTTTGTATATAAAAATGATTCTAAAGAAATCAGTAATTTATTTGAGTCAATAATAAGCGATAACGAAAAATACCAGCACATGCTTGAAGCAGCAAATTCTGAGAAAGCGGAGAAGTTTTTCTATAGTAGAATTGCAATGGAATGCCTGGAAGTTTAATTACAATAAACAAAGATAGTTGTGGCTTTAATTAAGAAACTTTAAAGGGAGGAAGAATAAAAATGAGTTTATATGAAAAAATCGTAAATAAGCAAGAGAAAATATCATTGGTGGGCCTGGGATATGTTGGCATGCCATTAGCAGTTGCTTTTGCAAAAAAAGTGGATGTTATTGGGTACGATTTAAATGAGAAAAAAATTGAATTATATAAAAAAGGTATTGACCCTACAAATGAGGTAGGAAACGAAGTTATAAAACAAACCAATGTGGAATTCACAGCAGATGAAAAAAGATTAAAAGAAGTCAAATTTCATATAGTGGCTGTTCCCACTCCTATTAACTCAGATAAGACACCAGATCTTACACCAGTGGAAGGAGCAAGTGCAACTGTAGGCAGAAATTTGACTAAAGGTTCGATTGTAGTATATGAATCAACTGTTTATCCGGGAGTTACAGAGGATGTATGCATACCTATACTCGAAAAAGAGTCTGGTTTGAAATGTGGTATTGACTTTAAAGTTGGTTACTCTCCAGAACGTATTAATCCCGGCGATAAAGTACATAGGCTTGAAACCATTAAGAAAATTGTTTCTGCTATCGATGAAGAATCACTTGATGAAATTGCAAAGGTATATGAACTTGTTATAGAAGCTGGTGTCCATAAGGCTAGCTCAATAAAAGTAGCTGAGGCAGCTAAGGTTGTAGAAAATAGTCAAAGAGATATTAACATAGCTTTTATGAATGAACTTGCTATGGTTTTTGATCGCATGGGAATTGATACAAAAGAAGTTATCGAAGCTATGAATACAAAATGGAATGCTTTGAAATTCTATCCCGGGTTAGTTGGTGGTCACTGTATTGGCGTAGATCCTTATTATTTTATATATGAAGCAGAGAAGTTAGGTTATCATAGTCAAATTATTTTATCAGGAAGAAAGATAAATGATGGTATGGGAGAATTTGTAGCTGATGCTATAATTAAAAAGCTTATACTTGCAAATAAGGTAGTTAAGAAAGCTAAAGTTGTCATTTTGGGAATAACTTTTAAGGAGAACTGCCCAGATACTAGGAACTCTAAAGTTGCTGATATTATTAAGAGGTTAAGTGAGTATGGTATAGAACCGATAGTAGTTGATCCCCAGGCTGATAAAGAGGATGCCAAGCATGAATATGGCATGGATTTAGTAGAATTAAATCAAATTAAGGACGCTGATTGTGTTGTGTTTGCTGTAGCTCACGAAGAGTTTAAGAATATGACCTTAGATAAGGTAGATGAATTATTCGGAGACTTTGACAATAGTAAAAAAGTAATCATTGATGTAAAGAGCATTCTGGATAAAACTGAGATTCAAAAAAGAGGATATAGTTATTGGAGGTTGTAAAGTAAATTTATATTACAATATAATTAATTATACTTATCTATCGGCGGAAGAGTTTTTCTAGAAAGGAGGCATCTATAAAATGCAAATACTAGTAACCGGAGGTGCAGGCTATATCGGTTCACACACTTGTGTTGAGCTACTGAATAATAACCATTCAGTTATCATAGCCGATAACTTAACTAATAGTAAAATAGAAACTATAGATAAAATAAAACAAATAACCAATAAGGACGTCATCTTCTATGAAATAGACGTAACAAACGCTCCTGCAGTAGAATCTATCTTCACATCTCACAAAATTGATGGTGTAATTCACTTTGCAGGACTTAAGGCGGTAGGAGAGTCTGTAGAGAAGCCACTTCAGTATTATTATAATAACCTTGTTTCTACAATGGTTCTAGCCAAAACTTGCATAAAACACAACGTAAATAAATTTGTATTTAGCTCATCTGCTACAGTGTATGGAGAGAATAAAGTTCCATTTGTAGAAACTATGGTTCTATTACCAACTACTAATCCTTATGGCGAGACAAAAGCAATGAGTGAAAGGATTTTAACTGATGTGGCAAAGGCTAACCCTAATTTCTCTGTCTCCCTACTTCGTTACTTCAACCCTGTAGGAGCACATGAAAGTGGATTAATCGGTGAAGCGCCTAATGGCATTCCTAACAATTTGATGCCATACATTACTCAGGTAGCAAAAGGAAAATTAAAACAACTTCGTGTATTTGGTAATGATTATGATACAGTTGATGGAACAGGGGTAAGAGATTATATACATGTAGTGGATCTTGCGGAAGGGCATGTTGCTGCAATTGAGAAATTAACTGAAGGTGTGCATATCTACAACCTCGGCACAGGCCAAGGAACTTCAGTACTTCAACTCGTACAAGCTTTCGAAGAAGTTAACAATATCAAGATCCCATATGAAATAGTTGATAGGAGACCTGGTGATTTAGCTACGGTGTTTGCGGATGTTGGGAGAGCTGAGCAGGAGCTGGGTTGGAAAGCTCGGAGGAGTGTTAGAGACATGGTCCTTGACTCGTGGCGATTTGAACAGCAGAATAAATAGATGAAGTAGCAGCTAGTAAAGATAAATAACTTAAAGGGGAACATCTAATGCAATCATTACTTAACTTTTTATCCATAGAATTAACAGTTATGCTAACAGCTGCGCTCCCAATTATAGAACTTAGAGGGGCAATCCCTGTTGGTATGTCACTTGGGATGTCTCCTGCTCATGCAACTGTTATCAGCTTCATTGGGAGCATGATCCCAGTACCATTTATTTTGTTTACCATTAGACCAATATTTAATTATTTAAAAAAGACGAAGCTATTCAAAAAGCTAGTACATAAGCTAACGGATAAGTCTCTTAATATAAGTGGAAATATACAAAAGTACGGTGCATGGGGATTACTTGTATTTGTAGCTATACCTTTACCTGGGACAGGCGTATGGAGTGGGAGTTTAGCTGCTGCGTTATTAGATATGAGATTTAAGTGGGCTTTTCCTGCTATACTTGTTGGTAATATAATTGCTGCAGTGATTATTATGGGGCTGAGTAATGAAGCATTTAAGTTTTTTGGGTAGATAGTTAGATTGAGGATGGACATCAAGATAACGGGGCAACAGGAAGACAGGATAATCACAAGACAGATTAATCGCTATATAAATGAGGTGAACTTATGACAGATGAGACATTAAAGCAGTATATTTTGGATTATAAACTGAAGGATAGAAGAGATATTCAGATAGCTCATATGGATGGATATGATTTTACTTTTCTGATTCAGGATGGAAAAGCAATCGGTGTAGTGCTTGATATGACATGGGAACCGCATGTATATGTCTTGGAAGAATACAGAGGGTATGGATATGGTTCTAGACTTCTAAAAAAATATTTGGTAGAAAATGAGTTAGTTGGTTCAAACAAATACGTGTACTATAATGCAGATACCGATGATGGTGAAAAGGTGATAAATAGATTTTCTAAACAGAATCATGAATTTAAAGTTATTGAAGTAGATAAACGAAAGTATATAATTTTGAAAGACTCTAGATTTTGAGACCATGCCAGGTTACTAGAGAAGAGCATAGAAAGATCGGAGTGATGCAATGATCCAATTAACGCAGTACATAATCGCACTATCAAATCTTTATGGAATGGTCTATAAGGATAAAGTTGTAGAAATTTATAACAGTCAAAATGAAGATAAAATGGACTTAGCAGATATTGAAGAGATTTTAAATAATCCTCCGGAAGAGTTGGAAGATGCTTTCGTTCTTACTCACAAGGATTACTTTGTGATGGAGACTATTATTGAGAACAATGAATTCAACTTGATGTTGAGAAAAAAGGCAGACAAGCCTCACTATGTACCTGAAAGAGATGAACTTCTAAAATATGTTGATGAAGGGTACTTTGAAAAATCAAAGCAGTACAATGATTTGCTGACTTATCTGAAGAAGAATTTCTTCAAGCCAGGAGATGAGAAGGCTGAATGGCTTGCTGAAGACATCCAAGGGATGTGTCAGTTTGGAGTAGACATTCAAACGATCTTTGGCGCTTTCAATAAAATGAAGATAAGTTTTAAAGATATGAATCAGGCGAACGAAGTGACGCAACTTATTATGGAGTTGTCCAATAACACTAGAATTTGGGAGAATAATGGACATACACCTCAAGAAATCTTTGAAAAGTTTGAGAAGCCAAATCTGAGGCCACTACCTGATAAGCCGTTTGAATTTGGTGGGTCTAATATGTTCGACATAAAGACGAAGCAGAAAATCGGCAGAAACGATCCATGCCCTTGTGGGAGTGGCAAGAAATACAAGAAATGCTGCCTAGGGAAAGATCTGTATCGCTAGGACACGTATTGTTATGAACAGTTCTATATGGTAGACAATGACTCTGTTAGGAGGTATCCACATATGAAGTATTCAGAGATAGAAGTAAAGAAAATGCTTAAAGCTGGCGACTTAAGCCTGGAAGAACAGATCAAGTTTAACATCTTGAATTTCATCAGGACAATCCATCTTAATGAACTGGACTTTATTGATTCATCCTTCGGGTCCGAGTTCTTTGGTGAGCTGCCCATGACTTTTAAGAAAAACCCAGGTCAGGTGTTTGGGCTAATCACTGCCACAATCAATGGTGAAGTACGGAAGTACGTTTTTAACGATAAAGGTTATGAGCCTTTAGAAGACCTGATCAAATTAGCTGGAGAATAAAGAAAACCCGTCAAGCATTATTAACTTGGCGGGACAACAATAAAAATACTATGGCCAATAAAGAACCATGACTAGCAGCAATAGCAGCTGCCGGGCATGGTCTTTTCTATTTTTTGAGCCAGATTTTAAACTTTTCAAAATCATAAGTATTTGCTCTAACCATTTCAAGCTTTTCTTTTGCTTCTTGGTGCCAAAGGAAAAACTCCTGCTTTGTCATCTTTCCAGAATTGATTCTTGCATAATGAGTTTTGTATGATCTATCGTAAAACTTCAAAGGTAAATCTTCTTCTAATTTTTTCATGTAAGACCTTTTAGGGCCAACATCTGAACAAGTTCTATTATCCAGAGATTCTTCATCTGGATCAATAAGTCTACTGCAGTATTCAACATTCAGGTTTTTAACAACAAAATACCTATCGCAGTTTCTACATTTCTTCACTAAAGTCCGGTCTAGAATCATGTGATACACTTCTAAAAATAAGACTTCATAAAAGCTGTTTACTTCGTATTCTTCATAAATCTCTTCGAAATATCCTTGTTTGACACTTTCTACAATGCTTTGCAGTTCTTCTAAAGCTTCAGGATGAATATGCTCAGTTCCTTTATGAAAATCATATAAGTCCCCTAAAATATTCCATTGTACTTCCTCACCATCTACAATCTCTGACCGTTTATAACCGGAGCGATAATACCTGCTATGTGGATCGGAGAAAGAGATCTGTTTCACTACGACCATGTGAGGATGGTCAGACATGGTAGCATGAACTCTCCCGTATACTGAAGCTCGCTCTGGAATAGATAGCTCTTTCAGATAGGGTGTGTTAACATCCAAAATCCAATAGATCATACTGGAGATATGATCTTGATAAGATAACAAGCTGTGAAAACCAGTTGGTGGAAGTTCCACATACGGAGGATGTAAATGGTAAACTAAAATCCATAGATTTAGGCAAATAAAAATCCATAGTTTTTGGCAAATAATTTTCCATAGTTATTCAAATAAAACATTCCAGAATGATATGATGTAATTCTGGAGGTTAAAAGAAAGGATGACTAATTGGAAAATGTATGGACAAATTCAAGAACACAAAAGGAAAGGATTTAATAAAAGTCAAATAGCAAGACTTTTAGGTAAAGACTACAAAACAATTTTAAAGTATTGGGATATGACACCAGATGAGTTTGCAGCAGAAAAAGAATATACTGGAACACGAATAAAAAAGGCAGAACCATATGAAGAGTATGTAGTTGAATGTCTTAGAAAGTATCCTGATATGTCGGCAGCCCAGTTGTATGACTGGATTTTAGAAAAACGAAATGGCATAGAGCTGCCATTCAAAGAACGTAGCTTTAGAAGCTATGTGACAAACATAAGGGAAAAATATGATATTAAAAAAACTGTTAAATCACGGCAATATGAAGCTGTTGATGATCCACCAATGGGAGAACAAGCACAAGTTGATTTAGGGGAAATAATACTTGAAACAGTTACAGGTAAGCATAAGAAAGTCTACTGCTTTGGAATGGTCATGTCTAATTCAAGACAAAAATTTGTATACTGGTTAGACAAGCCATTTACAACAGATAGCTTTATCAATGCCCATTTTAAGGCATTTGATTTCTTTGGCGGTCGTACTAAAGAAATAGTATACGATCAAGATAAGATATTAGCTGTAAGTGAAAATAATGGAGACATAATTTATACAAAGCAGTTTCAAGCATTCATAAGTATTGTTAAGTTTAATATCTATCTTTGCAGAGGATCTGATCCGGAAAGTAAGGGAAGAATTGAAGCCGTAGTAAAATATGCAAAGTATGGGTTTGCTGAACACAGAATTTTTCATGACATTGAAACATTTAATGTTGATTGTTTGGCATGGCTTAATAGAACAGCAAACAAAAAAATTCATGAAACAATGTTTATTGTAAGATAGAAATGTACAAAGTTGCAAGTGGGAAATACACAAAGTTGCAAGTACAAAATGTACATTGTTGCATGTGCAAGAACCATAATATTTAAAAAATCCATTGCAGGCATAAACCAAAAAATATATCCTTGTATTTGAGCAAAAGACAAGGAGGAAAGGAGAATGCTTACAATGGATAAGATACATGATATCAGATTTCGCTACTATGTGAAAGGAGAAAAAATTTCGGAAATAGCAACAACAATGCAATTTGATAGGAGAACTGTACAAAAATATGTAGACCAAGAAGACTTCAACGAGCCACCACCTAAAGCAGCATCAGAACAACGTTTGTGCCCTAAGTTAGATCCTTACAAGGACACGATAGATAAGTGGTTGGAAGAAGACAAGCAGGCGCCAAGGAAACAAAGGCATACGGCCAAAAGAGTGTTTAACAGGCTAAAGAAAGAAATCAGCGGATTTGATTGTTCTTACAGAACTGTGGCAACGTATTATTCAGTAAAACGTGAAGAAATCTTCAGCGGATTAAAAGATGGTTATCTTCCTTTGGAACACAAACCGGGAGAAGTCCAGGTTGACTTTGGAGCAGCAGATTTTTATGAGAATGGTCTGCATATCTCAGGAAAATATTTAGGGGTATCATTTCCCTACAGCAACAAAGGCTACATACAACTGTTCTATGGCGAAAATATGGAATGCTTGTTAGAAGGATTAGTCGCAATATTTAGACACATAAAAGCAGTTCCTGGCGAAGCATGGTTTGATAACACTAAGACAATTGTTACAAAGATAATTCGAGGAGGAGGACGTGAAACAACAGAGCGATTTAATCGTTTCAAAGAACACTACCGATTCCATGCTGTGTTTATGAATCCTGGTGAAGGTCATGAAAAGGGTAATATTGAGAACAAAATAGGCTACAAACGAAGAAACCTT
>Ga0255340_1002910_pt1 | contig 18946 bp, 16 predicted proteins | sample wastewater_treat_7_FD_192417 | JGI IMG/M metagenome (GOLD analysis project Ga0255340, IMG submission 192417) | Wastewater microbial communities from Lulu Island WWTP, Vancouver, Canada - plant10 | ecosystem: Engineered > WWTP > Wastewater > Unclassified | place: Canada: Vancouver, British... | reverse complement strand
GCAGCGTGAGGCTCCCGACCACCTCCTTCCGGCCGGTGCTCCGCTCCTCCTCCACCAGCCGGGCCCGGATCAGATCCCGCACCGCCTCCGACCGGTTCCCGAGCCCCCGCGCCGCGAGCAGGCGGTCGAAGCGGGAGAGGAGGTCCGAGTCGATGGCGAGGGTGATCCGTTCGAGGCCGGCCATGGTAGGAGAATCATACCGATTTTCCTACCGGGAGACCACGCGCCGGCCGCCCGGCACGACGCCTTGCGCCACTCTCAGAGGGAGAAAAGAGAAGCGGCCGAGCCGTCGCTCCCGCCCGGAGCAGGGCAGGCGGACGGCTCGGCCGCTGACCGTGGAGAACCCGGCGGGATCAGAGATCGAGATCCTTCAGCTCCAACGGAATCTCACTCTCCGGGATCCGCAGGTTCAGGAGATGGTCCTCCTTCTCCTTCCATCGACTCCAGTAGCCGTCCCACCGGGTGAGGACGACCATCTCCTTGTACAGGTTCGAGAGATCCTTGACCCGCCAGAGATGCCACGGGCTGATCGCGCGCAGGCTCTCCTCGTCCTTCGGCTCGGTCGCATCGTAGAAATTCGCCAGCACGAGCGCCCCGACCTGCAGATCCCCTCTCTCGGCGGGACGGCTCCTGACGATGAGAGCGGTCCAGGCCTCTTCGTCCTTGTCCCGCAGCCGCACCTTCCCCTCCTGCTTCGTGGCCTCGGACGGTTCGGTCAGCACGGTCGCGGGGTAGAAGCTCACGTAATAGGGACCGCTCGTCGTGAAGTCCGCCTCTTTGAGACCCGCGAGGATGACGCCTTCTCCCAGATACTCCGCGCGCTCCCGGGCCGGCGCCGGCTCGGCGGCGGCCGCCGGTTCCACCTCCGGTGCCTCCGCCGGGACCGGCTCGGCGGCCGCGGCGGGCGGCTCCGCCTTCGGCACCTCCTCCGTCCCGGTGGGCGCGCCCTTGCCGCACGCCAGCGCCATGAGCAGCACGAACGGAACGAGAACCCCGAACACCCATCTCTTCGTCATCGCGACCTCCTTCGAACCATCTCCCGATGGCGAGCGGGGTCCGTTCCCTGCCCGCCATCGCAGAGAGATCCTACAGGATTTCCGATCTGATGACTGCGATTTGACTTCCGGCGCGGAGAACCGCCCGACGCACCCCGGCGCTCAGCACGGCGGGACGAACGGCGCGTAGCAGCGCCGGCAGCGGGCCTCGTACGCCTCCACGTCGCCCACCTGCACCTGATCGGCGCCGCCGGCGATCCGCTGGCTGTAGTGCGCCGGGCCGCCGCAGACCACGCAGACCGCGTGCATCTTGTCCACCTGCTCGGCCACCGCGAGCAGCGCCGGCATCGGCCCGAACGGCCGCCGGAGGAAGTCCTGGTCGAGCCCCGCGAGGATCACCCGCACCCCGCGGTCGGCCAGCTCCATCGCGAGGTCGACGAGCCCGGCGTCGAAGAACTGCGCCTCGTCGACGCCGACCACCTGGACGTCCGGGGAGAGCGCCGCCCGCAGCGCCGCGGAGTCGGCCACCGAGAGGGCGGCGAGCTCGCGCCGGTCGCGGGTGACCACCAGGTCGGCCTCGTGGCGGTCGTCGACGAGCGGCTTGAAGACCTGCACCCGCTGCCGGGCGATGAGCGCGCGGCGCACCCGCCGCACCAGCTCCTCGCTCTTGCCCGAGAACATCCCCCCGGCGATGACCTCGATCTGACCCGCTCCCTCCTGCCCTCTGTGCATGCCGTCGCTCCCTTTCCGAACGGTGAAGATATCGCCTCGGCGCCCGCCGCGCCCCCGGCCCGCGGGCGCCGCCGGTTGACCCGCCCCGCGGGAGCCCATATGGTCGCCGCCACGGGAAGAAAGGGCCGGCGGCGCCGGTTCTCACCCCCGAAGGAGGAAACCGATGTCCGAGCTCCAGACCCCGGCCACCCAGCCGGCTCCCGCTGCCGATCCGCTCCTGCTCACCATCACCCCGAAGGCGGTCGAGATGATCCTCGCCACCCGCGACCAGGAGGGGATCGACGCCTCCCACGCGCTGCGGATCGCCGTCATGGGCGGCGGCTGCAGCGGCTTCCAGTTCGCCCTCAACTTCGACGACGAGACCCGCGAGGGCGACATCGCCCAGCAGTACGGCGACCTGACCGTCCGGGTCGATCCGATCTCCGCCCGCTACCTCGACGACGTCACGATCGACTTCATCGACGACCACCGCGGCCGCGGCTTCAAGATCGACAACCCGCGCAACCTCGGCAGCTGCGGCTGCGGCTCCTCGTACAACGCCTGAGCCCCCGGGCGCGGCCGCGCCCCGCGGCCGCGCTCCCTTTCCACCCGCAGGGACCGCCATGCCCGAGACCGCTCTCTCCGTGACCACCGACACCCACTTCGGACCGTTTCTCTTCCAGACGCATGCGGCGGCGCTCGCGGCGCGGCTCGAGGCGGCGTATCCGCCGTGCGTGGTGGTCGACGTGCGGCCGGCGGCGGCGTTCGCGAGCGGGCGGATCGCCGGCTCGGTGCGGCTCGCGGAGCTCCCGGCCAGCGCCCTGCCGCCGGAGCTCACCCAGGCGGCCGAGGTCTTCGTGATCGGCGCCGGCCCCGCCGACGCCAACCGGCGGCGGGTCGCGCTCGCGCTCCGCGCGCGCGGGCTGTCGCGGGTCGTCGAGGTCCCCGGCGGGATCGCCGAGTGGGAGCGGCGCGGGCTGCCGCTCGCGCGCGGCTAGAACGCCCCGCCGGTCGCGGCCGCGAGGTCGCGGGCGCCGGCGAGATCGTCCACCACCCAGTCCGCCCCGGCGGCGCGCAGCGCCGCGGCCGAGGTCCAGCCGGTCGCCACCGCGAGCACCCGCGCCCCGTGCGCGTGGGCGCAGTCGATGTCGAGCAGCGAGTCGCCGACGATCAGCGTCTCCTCCGGCGCGAAGTCGCGGGCGGTGTGGCGGGCCGCCTCCCGCCAGGCGACCGGCGGCAGGCCGCGGCGGTGGAGCTGATCGTCGCCGAACGCCCCGAACGGGAAGTACCGGTTGAGATCGAACGGCGCGAGCTTGATCCGCGCCCCCCGCTCCCAGTTGCCGGTCAGGAGGCCGAGCGCCACCTCGCCGCTCGCGGCGAGCGCCGCCACCAGCTCCCCGACCCCCGGCATCAGCCGCATCTCCTCGGCGCGGAGCGCCCCGGCGAGACGGGCGAGGTAATGGTCGCGCACCCGCGGCACGCCGGCCATCGCGGCCTCCGGCTCGATCCCCGCGCCGAGCGCGAGGTCGACGACGATCTGCGGATCGGTGCGGCCGGAGAAGTCGTACGAGTCGATCGCCCCGGCGGTGCCGAACGCCGCCTCCATCGCCGCCGCGAAGAGCGGCTTCGCCTGCCCGCCGCAGAGCAGCAGGGTGCCGTCGATGTCGAAGAGGACGAGACGCCGCGGGCTCATCGCCGCCAGTCCGGGGTCCGCTTGTCGGCGAGGAAGGTGGCGATCCCACGCCGGCAGTCGGCGGTCGCCCGCGCTTCGGCGTTCGCCGCCGTCGCGAGGTCGAGCCGGGTGGCGAGCGGCTGCCCGGCGAGGTCGAGCAGGAGCCGCTTCGTGCGCGCGATCGCCTCCGGCGAGGCCGCCGCGAGGATCTCGTCGGCGAGCGCGAGGCCGGCGCTCGCCAGCTCGGCCGCCGGCACCACCCGGTTCACGAGGCCGATGGCGAGCGCCTCCGGCGCCGCGAGCGGCCGCGGATGGAGGAGCAGCTCGCGCAGGTCGCTCCCCCGCACCCGCAGCGGGAGGAAGGTCGCCACGAGCGCCGGCACGAAGCCGATCCGCACCTCGGTGTACTGGAAGGTCGCCCCCTCGGCGGCGACGACGAAGTCGCACGCGGTCGCGAGCCCGCAGCCGCCGGCGACGCAGGCGCCGTGCACGAGCGCGACGGTGAGCACCTCCTGCCGGAGGAGCGACTCGAAGAGCGCCCGCAGCGCCTCCGAGTCGCGCCGGTTCGCCTCCGGTGTCGCCTCCTGGAGCGAGGCGAGGTGCGCGAGATCGGCGCCCGCCGAGAAGTGCCGCCCGGCGCCCGCGAGCAGGAGCGCCCGCACCCCCTCGGCCCGCCAGTCGCGGGCGAAGAGGTCGCCGAGCGCCGCGACCATCGCCGGCGAGAGGGCGTTGGCGCGCGCCGGGTCGGCGAGCACGATCCGGACGATCGCCCCGTCGCGATGCACCTCGACCGGCGCGGGAGCGCTCACCCGAGCAGCTCCTCCGGCACCTCGATCTCCATCTCGAGCAGCCCCTGCCCGTGCGTCTTCCCCTGCGCGTCGGTCAGCAGGCTCGCGGTGCCGCCGCCGCCGAGCGCGTCGTGGAGGAGGAAGTTGAGGGCGAGGAGGTTCGGCACCTCGAACCGCTCCACCTCGCCGCGGCAGACCTCCGCGAAGTGGGCGCGCACCCGCTCCGGCGTGACCTCCCGCCGGAGCAGCTCGTACGCCTCCGGGCTCGTCGCGACGAGGCCGACGTTGCTCGCGTCCCCCTTGTCGCCGGAGCGGGCGTGGGCGATCCGGGCCAGCTTCACGCGCATCGTCAGACCTCCTCCACCGAAACCGTCAGCTGGGACTCGACCTCTTCCCGGGCGAGCAGCGCCGGCCAGTAGGCGACCACCTCCTGCGCCTTCGGCCGCCCGCCCGCGAACCCCGTGACCCCCGGCGGGCCGGCGGTCACGAGCGGAGCGATCTCCTTGCCGAACCGGTCGACCCGCGCCCGGTCGCCGTCGCGCACCGCGAGCCGGAGGACCACCTCCGGCACCTCGGCGGCATCGGCGGTGAGGATCCCCGGCAGCACCGCGCCGGCGCCGAGCAGCTCGACCTGCCGCGCGCTCTCGGGGAAGCGGACCCCGGCGCGCTCCAGCCGCTTCCAGACGATCTCGGCCGCGAGCCGCGCCTTCTCCACCGCCCGCGGCCCGGAGACCGTCACCTGCCCGGCCGCCTTGTAGCCGTCGAGGTAGGAGGCCGAGACCTTCAGGAACGGCGTCTGCGGCCGGCCGCGCACGCCCGAGACCGCCACCCGGTCCGCCCCCGCCGGCGCGAGGCGGATCGTGGTGAAGTCGGCGACCACGTCCGGAGTGATGTAGGTCGTCGGGTCGCCCATCTCGTAGACGAGCTGCTCGGCGACGGTGTCGACCGTCACCAGCCCGCCGGTGCCCGGATGCTTCGTGACCGTGAAGGCGCCGTCGGCCGCCACCTCGGCGATCGGGTAGCCGACGTTCCAGAGGTCGGGAACCTCCCAGAAGCGGGTGAAGTTGCCGCCGGTCGACTGCGCGCCGCACTCCAGGATGTGCCCGGCGACGGTGCCCGCCGCGAGGCGATCCCAGTCGTCGGCGGCCCAGCCGAACTCGTGGACGAGCGGCCCGAGCGCGAGCGCGGTGTCGGTCACCCGCCCGCAGAGGACGATCTGCGCCCCGCCGGCGAGCGCTTCGGCCACCGGCCGGGCGCCGAGGTAGGCGTTGGCCGAGGTGACCCGGTCGAGGAGCGGCGCGAGCGGCGCCCCGCTGTCCATGTTCTTCAGCTCGTGACCGGCGGCGACGAGCGCCGGCAGCCGCGCGAGCAGGTCGTCCCCCTCGACGACCCCGACCTTCAGCCCCGAGAGCCCGAGCGACCGGGCGATCTCGAAGACCCGCTCCCGGCAGGCGCGGGGGTTGAGGCCGCCGGCGTTGGTGACCACCTTCACCCCCTTCGCCACGAGCAGGGGCAGCGCCCGGCGCGCGAAGTCGAGGAAGTCGGTGGCGTAGCCGGCCGCGGGGTTCTTCAGCTTCTGCCGCATCATGATCGACAGCGTGACCTCGGCGAGGTAATCCATCCCGAGGTAGTCGATCGGCCCCCCTTCCAGGAGCCGCAGCGGCTCGTCGACGTTGTCTCCCCAGAAGCCCTGTCCGTTGGCGATCCGTACCGTGCGCATGGTGCCGCGAGCCTACCAGCCCGGGAGGCCGAAAGCCGCGAGCAGCCCGCGGATCGCGGCCGCGGCGCGGCGCTCCCGCTCCTCGCGGCCGCCCCGGATCTCGATCCAGCTCACCCGGAGGCCGTCGAGCAGCTCCCGGAACGCGGCGTCCTGCGCCGGGCGCTGGTCGGTGTCGGCGCGCACCCCGGGCTCGGGGATCCAGGGGATGTCGGGGCGGTGGAGCAGGTAGAGGTCGGCCCGCCGGGCCCGCGCCGCCCGCCCGATCCACTCCGGACAGGCACCGTAATACTGCCGGGCGTAGACCACCGTGCTCACGAGGTCGGTGTCGAGAAGCAGCAGCGGCCCGCCCTGCGCCCGCACCGCCTCGGCGAGCCGGAGGTGCTCGCGGGCGATCGGCTCGACATCGGCGGCGGTCAGCTCGCGAGCGACGCGCTCGGCGTACCGGCGCGCCGCCTCGGGCACCCAGGGGAGCGCGAACCGGGCGGCCAGGTGCGCCGCGAGGCTCGTCTTGCCGGTGCACTCGGCGCCGGTGAGCACCACGGTGAGCGGCTCCCGCGGGCCGCCCCCGCGCCCGGCGCCGCTGCGGATCGGAGACGCGGTGTCGAGATCCATGACGGCGCCGACGATATCGGTTCCGGCCCCGCCCGCCCAACCCGCCCCGCGCCGCCTGCCTCCCCGCGCTGACAACTTCTGTCACTCCGGGCCCGTATCGTCGGCCCGTGCGCGAGACGATCCCCCGAGCCGCCGGAAGCGGCCGCCCCCACGCCCGAAAATCGGCTGGCACCTTCACGGGCGCCCGCAAATCGCCTGGCACCTTCGCGTGTGCCCGCAAATCGGCTGGCACCTTCGCGCGAGGATCGGCGGGCACACCCGCTCGGGTGGGGACGATTTGCGGCGTGAGTGATAGACATCACGAGCCGCCGGGCAGAGGGAGGGAGGCAGCGAGGCGCCGCTGCCCGAACGGTTCGCCGCTCGGGTGCGGCGTTCCGCGATGCGGTGACGGGATGCGAGAGACCGCGGCCGCCGTTTCCGACGCGGCCCGCCTCCGGGCCGGGGTGAGCGCCTGATGGCGCGCCTGATCCCCGGCCGCTTCGATCCCGCCACGCCCGACGGCGAACGCTCCGTCCTCCAGGACCTCCTCGCCGCGCTGCCGGCCGACGCCGTCCTCTACCACCACTGCCGCTTCGCCCGGAAGCGCCCGGGCGGCCGCCCGCCGGGCGAGGCCGAGCTCGACGCGCTCGCGGTGATCCCCGGCCGCGGCTGCCTCGTCGTCGAGATCAAGGCCGGCGGTGTGAAGGCCGGTCCCGGCGGCTGGGAGAGCACCGACCGCCACGGCGCGACCCACGCGATCCGCGACCCGAGCGAGCAGGCCGCCAATGCCGCCCGCTGGCTGAGAAGGTTCGGTCGGGAGCGGAACGTCTGGCGGCAGCGCTCCGACGTCCCGCCGATCGAATGGGCAGTCGCCTTCCCCGACATCGTCGTCCGCGGCCCGCTCACCCCCGCGCTCCCCCGCGAGCGGATCCTCGACCGCGAGCGGCTGCGCGCCCTGGGCGGCGCCTTCGACCGCCTCCTCCCCGCCCGCGCGACGCCGGGCCTCGACCGGCTCCACCTCATCCGCCTCGAGCGCGAGCTCGTCCCCAAGCTCGACCTCACGGTGCCGCTCGCCACCCTGATCGAGAGCGACGAGCGCGCCCTCGTCCGCCTGACCGAAGACCAGCGGCGCGTCCTCGACGGCGTCCTGGGCAACCGCCGCGTCGCCGTGCGGGGCGGCGCCGGCACCGGCAAGACGCTCCTCGCCCGCGAGATCGCCCGCCGCTTCGCCGCGGAGGGGAAGCGGGTCATCGTCCTCTGCTACAACCGGATGCTCGCCGAGCTCCTCGCCCGCGACCTCACCGGCGAGGCGGAGCCCGCCGGCCGCGAGAACCTCACGGTCACGACCTTCCACGGCCTCTCGGAGGAGCTCGCCCGCGCCGCCGGCCTCCCCTGGGAGCCACCCCGGGGCGACGCCGAACCCGACTTCTGGCGCGACACCGCGAACGAGCTCCTCTTCGACGCCCTCGGGCGATGCCCCGAGCGCCGCTTCGACGTCATCGTCGTCGACGAGGCGCAGGATTTCGCCGAAACGTGGTGGCTCACCGTCGAGGCGCTCCTCGCCGACCCGCAGCAGGGCCGCCTCTGGCTCTTCCACGACCCGGCCCAGACGATCTTCGGCGGCACCGTGCCGGAAGCGGCCCTCGGCTGCTTCGTCTACGACCTCCCCTGGAACTGCCGCAACACCCGCCGGATCGCCGCACGCGCCTGGGAGCTCCTCGGGCCGGAGGGCGCCGGCGACGCCGCGTCCGCCCCGAACCTCCACCCCGCCGCGCCCGAGGGCGAGGCGCCCGAGCTGATCACCTGCCGGAACGAGAGCGAGATGATCCGCGGGGTCGAGAAGGCTCTCCACCGGCTCCGCAACGACGCGAAGATCCCCGCCGCGCGCATCCTCGTCCTCACCCCCTTCAACCTCGACCGGAGCGCCGTCTGGAAAGGGCGGAACCGGATCGCTGTCCCCCTCGTCCGCCTCGAGCCCGGCTACCCGCCGATCGACCGCACCACCCAGCCGGACGCCGTCCCCATCGCCTCCCTCGCCCGCTTCAAAGGCCTCGAAGCCGACGCCGTCGTCCTCTGCGAAATCCGCCCCGACTCCCACGCCTGCACCCCCCGCCACCTCTACATCGGCGCCAGCCGCGCGCGGCATCTGCTGGTGGAGCTCACCTATGCGTCGGATTCCTGAATCATCTGGAGGTTTGACTCCATGAGGCCCTTGTACAAGAAGTGCTTTCGCATCGAGCCGTCAAACGAGACCGCAGCATCCGAAACAGCCGCAACCTGTCTCGGCTATGTGGAATCCTGGATCGATCGCACCTATGAGAAGGGCGGCGATCCTTCGCCCGGATTACAAAGAGTATCGAGGATCGACAGGGATTCGTGCCATCCACAACTCCGTTCCGAGACTCTCGCTTGCGGGGCGTTTCACCACTATTTGTTCTGGAGACGGCAGGGGCCAGGTGACGAACACCGGCGTTGGATCGTGCTTGTCAACCTGGTGAGCAACGGTTCGTTAGTCGATTTTCAGCTTCAACTGGGTTTCGAGTCAGCGGATCTGAATCTCGAGATGCCCTCCGATCGTCCATCCCTTCCCAGAATCATCACAACCATTCTCAGTGATCCCCGCTGGACTTGCAGGAGCGGCTATCAACCTCTTGGAGTTCTGCCAATCGTCATCACCGTGTCTGGAGTCGAGGACTTCTGCAACGATGTCCTCTTCTCGAGTGAGCGCGATTTGCCGGCAGTCGTTCTCAACCCGAGTGGAATGAGCCAGAAGCCTCCTGTCGACGCGCGCACGCTCGCCGGGCGTGTCGCCGGGTCAGCACGTGTCTTCCGAGTCCGCGATCGCGTCGCTGCCATTGTCCTGGAACAGTTCCTTGGGAAGGACCTTGCCATCGGGCCTGACGCCATCCGGGTATTCGCGCCAGGGCTGCAACCTGGGGCGACTGGTGAAGGTCATTGGCATCTCCTGGGAGAGACGATTCGTGCGAAAGGTCTCTCCGACCTCGACTTTGGGGATTTCCTCTTCGGGAGGCTGGCCGATCGGGAGCTGTCACGTTTCAAGGAGTCTGCTCTTCTCGATGAGTTCGAGTCGTTGGCCGCCGAAGAACGTGTCGCTCATCTCGACGAGTTGCGTACCGCACAAGCATCAGACAAACTGTTCTACGAGGATTACACCGGCAATCTCGAAGAACAGAACCGTCAATTGCGGGCCGAGCGTGACGGCCTTCAGGTGGAGTTGGAACGGAAGGAGCAGGAGATCGAACGTCTGAGCTATGACCTCGAAGCGGCTCAGAGGAACCTCCGCGATCTGTCTTCTCGCCTGCCACAATTGCCGCTCGAATCGACCCAGGATCAGGCATCTGGAGAGCTCTCTTTCGATACGGTGTCTGATGCGGTACAGCATGCTCTCACGGCCTTCCCAGATCTCCTGATCCTGGACAGCGCTCTCGATTCTTCAGAGAAGGTTCCCGTAACATACAGATTCGTAGGTCGTGTTTATGAGGCACTTCGTTGCCTTCAGTTGGCAGCAAACGAGCGGAATCAGAATGGTCGCTTCAAGAGTGGGTTGAAAGAATATTTCAAACCTCTTGGCTTTGAATATAAACGCCTATCCGATACGACAAAAAACTCCTGGGGAGACGAATATACCTTCCTTTGCGAAGATGTCCCGGTGCTGTTCGAGGAACACTTCACGATCGGAGTGAAATCGGCCAACACCTGCATTTCCATTCATTTCTCGACGAGGCAGCGCCAAGACAAGATCGTCGTGGCGTACGTTGGGCGCCATCTGCGGAACACTCAATCCTGAGGCTTGCAATGCCAGCGTCAGATGCCCCGCAAGCAAGTTCTCATTCTTGCTGTTCTGCCTCGCATGGGCAGCTTCCAGGTCCAGGCAATCCGATCCTGAACCCATATCCTTGGCGCCTGTTGACTGTTCCCTTTCTCGCTTTTCTGTCCTCTGTGGCCAAAACGCCCTTGGCGCTGATGGGTCCAACCCGAGTGTCTACTTCTGGGCTACAAGCCAGTAGCCCTCGGCACAACAGGCGGCGCATACTGGATCGCTCATTCAGGCATCATGCCTCCATGGGTACTGTGAGGAGCTTGCCATCTTGATGACCCTGTCGAGCCCTCCACGCTTCCGCATCGCCGTCACCGACGGGGACTGGTTCCGGTTCCTGCGTTCCCGGCCCGGGCTCGACGAGGTGAACTTCTGGATGCCCGGGGGCGGCCGGGGGTTCCGGGCGCTCGTGCCGGGCGAGCCGCTGCTGTTCAAGCTCCACGCACCTGACAACTACATCGCCGGCGGCGGCTTCTTCGGCCACTTCTCCCAGCTCCCCTGTTCGCTCGCCTGGGAGGCGTTCGGAGAGAAGAACGGCGCTTCCACCTTCGCCGAGATGCGCCGGCGGATCGAAAGGTACCGTCGAACGGAGTCCCCGCACCAGGATTACCCGATCGGCTGCATCATCCTCCTCGCCCCGTTCTTCTGGGAACGAGAAGCGTGGATCCCCGCGCCGGAGACCTGGGCGCCGAACATCGTCCAGGGGAAGAACTACACGACCGCCGATGCCGAAGGCGCCCGCCTCTGGGCCGAGGTCGCCGACCGGCTCGCCGGGATGGCTGTGCAGGACGAGGTGGCCGAACAGCCTTCGCTCTTCGGCGACCCGATCCTCGTGCGCCCACGCCTCGGCCAGGGCGCCTTCCGGATCGTCATCACCGACGCCTACGAACGCCGCTGCGCAGCGACGGGAGAGAAAGCCCTGCCGGTCCTCGAGGCAGCGCACATCCTGCCGGTGGCCGAGGGCGGCCAGCACCAGGTCAACAACGGCCTCCTGCTGCGCTCCGACCTCCATCGCCTCTACGACCGCGGCTACATCACCGTCACCCCCGACCTCCTGCTCCGCGTCAGCAGCCGCCTCCGCTCCGAGTTCGGAAACGGGGAGATCTACTACCCGCTGGACCGGCATCGGATCTGGGTGCCGAAGCGGGAAGAGGCGAGGCCGAGCCGCGAAGCGCTCGAGTGGCACGCGGATACGGTCTTCAGGCCTTAGCGAAGGGACGGCTTGTGCCCATCGGTAACACCTTCCCGACGCTGCCCTCATCACCAGCCGCTCGGTGCGGTTTTGCCTGCGGCAAGAGCCTCCCACCACGGACATCCGGAATGGTCTCGGGATACTCCGATCGAACCTGAGGAAAGCCGATGAAATACGTCAAACCGACCCGTATCAGCCTTCGCAATCACCCGACCCTGAACGAGAAGTGGGTCCAGGAGCGGATCGCGGAGGACCCGCAGATCCTCGGCCTGGGGGATCTGATCCTCAAGGACAAGGAGAGGATTCAGCCCAGGGCCGGCCGGCTCGATCTCCTGCTGCAGGACGCGGACACGAACCACCGCTACGAGGTCGAGATCCAGCTGGGGAGGACGGACGAGTCGCACATCATCCGCACTCTGGAGTACTGGGACATCGAAAGGAAAAGGTACCCGCAGTACGACCACACCGCGGTCATCGTCGCCGAAGAGATCACGTCGCGCTTCCTCAACGTCATCGGTCTCTTCAACGGCACCATCCCCCTCATGGCGATCCAGATGAACGCGGTCCAGGTCGGGGAGGTCGTCTCGCTCCTCTTCACGACGGTGCTCGACGAGGTTCGACTCGGCCGCATCGACGAAGACGAAGAGGCACTCGAAACCACCGACCGCGCTTTCTGGGAGACGCGCGCAACGAAGGCGATGGTGGGTGTGGTGGACGAGATCCTCGAGATCATCCACGAGTTCGCTCCCGGGCTGGAGCTGAAGTACAACAAGTTCTACATCGGCCTCGCATTTCAGGGGATGCCCAACAACTTCGCGATCTTCGTCCCCCGGAGGAACATCGTCCGCCTGGAGGTGCGACTGGCGAAGGACGACGAGGTGGAACAGAAGCTCGAGGCTTCCGGTGTCAATGTGATGGAGTTCGACAAGCGGTCGGGCCGGTATCGCATCCGTCTGGAGAAGGGCGACCTCAAGAAGCACCGGGAGATGCTCCGCGAGCTGTGCGAGCGGGCGTACTTCGAATCCGGAAAGAGCGTGCAGTGAAGCGATAGCGATCAACGGCGAACGATGACGAGCGGACACGACCGGATACCGGAGGAACCGATGTGGGACCCCAGCAGCAGGAGCGCTGAGCTGGAGCAGCTCTGGAGCGAATTCCTGACGGAGTGGCCGCTCGAACGGCTCCGGCGGATGACGTTGCCGGAGTACACGACCGCGGGGGACAGGTCGTGTTTCGTCATGTGGATCGAGAGCCGGCTCGATCAGGTTGGGAGCATCTGGGGCGGTTCCGCGTTCAAGTTCGGGATCTATTCGCGGGTGGACAGGACGCCCAAAGCGAGCGTGGGCGGCAGGACGTACGGCACCGAGTACGCCTGGATGGAGAGATACGGCGCGACTCCCGAGGAGGCGTTCGAGAAGGTCCGCTCGCTCGTGGTCGCGGTGGCCGAAGCGGCTGCGAACGCGGAGTACGAAGCGATCGACGCGATCGACCTGGGGCACGTCTACAAATGGAAGATCGCCTTCCACTACCAGGATCGCACTCGCCCCGGGGTCGTCGCCCTTTTTGTGAGGGACCACTTGAGGAGCTGGGTTGCGGCACGGATGGAGAATCCGCCGACGAAGACGTCGCAGCTCTACCGGGAGATCCTCGCCCGGTCCGAAGGCAGGAGCCTGCTCGAGATGACCGGGAAAGTCTGGAGGGAGACGATCGGTCGGCATACCGACCGCTGGCAGGAGCTGATCCGATGGGCGGCGCTCTACTACCGGCAGGAGAGCTTCGATGCCGACGAGCGGGATTACAAGCTCGAGATCGCCCGAAACCTCCAGCGGGCCCGGGAGGAGCTCACGCAGGGCGGCGAGTGGTTCGATGCCGTCAAGCGGGCGTTCGGAAGGCCGAACAACCTGACCCCGTGGCGGGTCAACGACTCCTTCTTCAGATGGTGCGCGGCGTCACCCGAGGCCGCCAGCGATGCTCTCGCCTGCATCTGGGACGACACGCGGCCCGTGGACGAACGGTTCAGGGGGTTCTTCGAGCGGCTTCCGAAGGAGAGCATCGGCACTCCGGGGGCGCGGATCTGCCTGGCCTCGTTCCTCCACATGGCTCTCGACGCCACCGGCTTCCCGATCTACCGTGCGACCGCCTTCGAGACGGCCTACAGACTGACCCGATTCCCGCCCCCGGCCAAGGGGGCGAGTGAGTGGGAGGTTTACGAACACGCCCTGAAATTCCTCGACCGCTTTCTCGAGGAGGCTGCCAGAGGGGAGCTCGAGCTGCGCGACCGGCTCGATGCCCAGGGGCTGCTCTGGTCGATCACCCGGTTCGAAAAGTGGGAGCCCGGCTTCCTCTCGCCAGAGGAGCAGGCGGCCCTCCGCGCCTTCCTCGGTCTGCCACCGGTTGCGATCCGGTACTGGAAGATCGCCCCGGGTGAAGACGCCTGGCAGTGGGCGGAGTGCCGGGACGGCGGTTTCATCGCCCTCGGCTGGGACGAGCTCGGCGACCTGAGCGAGCTGTCGGAAGAGGAGCTCCAGGGTCAACTCGAGGAGCTGCGCCCGGCGCATCCGGACTGGGGGGCGCAGGGGCCCGAGCAGGCCTGGCAGCTCTCCCGGATCCGGACGGGCGACCGGATCGTCGCGAACCAGGGAACGACGAAGGTCCTCGGGATCGGCACCGTCACCGGCTCGTACTACTTCGAGAGCGGGACCCGGCAGAGCCACCGCCTGCCGGTGCGCTGGGACGACACCACACCGCGAACGGTCGAACAGGGTGGGTGGCGCAGGACCCTGATCGAGCTCACCGCCGAGCAGTTCGAGGCGATCATGAAGCCGCCGGCCGATGCCGGGACCGGGATGCCGGCGGCGCCGCGGCGGGTGTCGCTCGCGGAGTGCGCGGCGCGGACGGGAATCGCGGAGGCGACCCTCTCACGCTGGCTGCGCGCTCTCGAGCGCAAGGGGCAGGCGATCTTCTACGGCCCGCCGGGGACCGGCAAGACGTTCGTCGCCGAACATCTCGCCGACCACCTGGTCTCCCGGGGGAACGGCTTCAAGGAGGTGCTCCAGCTCCACCCGGCCTACGCCTACGAGGATTTCATCCAGGGGATCCGGCCGCGGCTTGCCGCGAGCGGGGCGCTGACCTACGAGATCGAGGCTGGCAGCTTCCTGCGCTTCTGCAGGCGCGCCGCGGAGCTGGGCTCCGACGACCTCTGCGTGCTGATCCTCGACGAGATCAACCGGGCGAACCTGGCGCGCGTCTTCGGCGAGCTGATGTACCTGCTCGAGTACCGGGACCGGAAGATGCCGCTCGCGGCCGGAGGCTGGCTGCAGGTGCCGCGCAACGTGCGGATCCTCGGCACGATGAACACCGCGGACCGCTCGATCGCGCTCGTCGACCACGCGCTGCGGCGGCGTTTCGCCTTCCTCGAGCTCCGGCCCGACTTCGAGCTGCTGCGGCGCAAGCTCGCCGGCCAACAGGACAGCGTGGACGTCGACGCGCTCATCCGGCTGCTCGAGCAGGTCAACCAGACGATCGGCGATTCCCACTACGAGGTCGGCATCAGCTTCTTCCTCAGGGAGCGTCTCGACACGCATCTCGAGGAGATCTGGCGCATGGAGATCCTCCCGTACCTCGACGAGTACTTCTTCGACAACCCGAGCAGGGTCGAGCCCTTCGCCTGGGAGAGGATCGCCGGCCGGCTGCTGCGGGGGGAGTGAGCGCCGATGGAGGTCCTCTCCCTCGTCGAGTACGAGCGGCTCGACCTCGACGAGCTCGACAGCGCCGTGGCCGAGCGGCTGCGGGACGAGCACGGCAGCCGGATCGAGATCCGCAGCCCCTGGGAGAACCGGCAGAGATGGGGGCTGACGAACCAGGGGTGGGTGGGCTTTCTCCCCGTGACCCCGGAGCTCGGGCTGAGCCTCCAGCCCAAAGTCCCGCTGACGTCGCTCTTCCGGATGCTCGAGGTGGCGTACCGGCTGGCGGAGTTCCGCACCGACGGCCTCTTCGACGCGGGTTCGGTGGACGACCTCTTCGAGCTGCTCGCCTCGATCCTCGCGCGGCGGGTGCTGGACCGCGTCCGGCACGGCCTCTACCGGGCGTACGTCGAGGAGGAGCGGGAGCTGCGGTTCCTCCGTGGCCGTCTGGATCTCCTCGGCCACGCTCGCACCCCCTGGCGGATCGCGCTGCCGTGCCGTTTCGAGAAGCACACCCCCGACCTCGACGACAACCAGATCCTGCTCTGGACCCTCCTGCGGATCGCCCGGAGCGGGCTCTGCCGGCGGGAAGAGTCCGCGGCCCGGGTGCGGAGGGCGTGCAAGGCGCTCGGCGGGATCGTCTCCGTCGCGCCGTTCATCGGCAGCGACGCCACGGGCCGCATCTATCACCAGCTGAACGCCGACTACGAGCCACTCCACGCCCTCTGCCGGTTCTTCCTCGACCATCTCGGCCCCGCCCACGAGCTCGGCGACCGGCCGATGCTCCCCTTCCTGGTCGATATGGCCAGGCTCTTCGAGGAGTTCGTCGCGGAGTGGCTGAGCTCGCACCTGCCGCCGTACCTCGCGGCGCTCCCTCAGGAGAAGGTGCCCCTCGGCACCGATAGACAGGTGAGGTTCGAGATCGACATCGAGATCCTCCACCTGCCGAGTGGCCGGACCGTCGCGGTGCTCGACACGAAGTACAAGAACCAGGGGTTCCCCCAGTCCGCGGACGTGCAGCAGGCGATCGCCTACGCCGAAGCGCGCAACTGCCACCACGCGTTCCTCGTCTACCCGCAGGAGCTCGAGAGCCCGTTCCGCGGAGAGCTGAAGAACCACACCGTCGAAACGCTGGCCTTCCCCCTCGACGGCGACCTCGACGCCGCCGGCGAGCGGTTCCTCGAACAGCTCCTCACCCGGCTGGAACCGAAGGTGGCGGCGCTGGAGGCGGGAGCGTAAGGCGGTGCGCTGGCGGGAAAGGACGCTGGATAGGATAGAACGATGCCCGGGCTGATCTCCGAAGTCGACATCCAGCGGGCGTGCGAACGCTTGCGCACGGTGCTTCCGGAGTCATTCCCCCGGCAGTATTTCGGGCGGGAGCGCATGGCCCGGCTCGAGAGGATCGTCGGCACGAAGCTGACCACCCACTTCCTCCTCGACCTCCTGGTGCGGCAGCAGGGGCCCTCGCTGCTGGCCGAGCGTCCGCGGCGGATCGGCGCGCAGCAGACCTCGGTGCGGCGGCTGCTGCTCGAGTCCCTGGACGACGAAGCGCTGCGGAGTCTGTTCGAGCGCGTTCGCGGGCGGGAAGCACCCGAGAACCGCCGGTCGATCGAGCGCGACCTCGCCGAGCTCAACTGGCACCGTGGCTCCATGACCGCCCTGCGCGTCACGAGAGCGCTGGGGCTGCCGGACGCCTTTGCCGGGGTGAAAGAGCGGAACGGGCGGACCTCCGTCTACGAGATCGAACCGATCGGCGCGCTGCCCCCGCTGAAGGCCTTCCAGCGAGGCATCCTCCGGGAGGTCCGGCTCCTCCTCGAGCGGCGAACGCGCGTGATGGTCTCCTCGTTCACCGGCACCGGCAAGACGAGAATCGGGATGGAGTACGTCGTCGATCAGCTGCTCGCCGAGGAGCAGCAGCCGCTGGTGATCTGGGTGGCGCAGAAGGGGGAGCTGCTCGAGCAGGCGTGCGACGCGATCGAACAGCTCTGGCCGTGGCGGGGACAGGAGCTGGGCGAGCCTCTCCAGATTTTCCGGTATTCGGAAGGAAGCCGCTTCGAGGACGAGCTCACCTCCCGGCCGACGCTGGTCGTGGCCTCGAGCCAGCAGCTGGTGGCACGGCTGGGGAGCGAAGATCCGTTCGTGAGACAGATCCTGGCGCGCGCTGGCCTGGTGGTCATCGACGAGGCGCACCATGCCCTGGCTCGAGGGCACCAGACGATCATCGAGGAGTACGAACGGCTGCGACGTCCTGCCCAACCCCGGACACTCGGCCTGACGGCGACGCCCGGACGTTCGAATCTCCTGAACCCTGAAGAGAGCCGCCTCCTCGCCGAGCTCTTCGGCCAGGTGCTCGTGGTGCCGCAGGTCACGAGCGCCGGCGGCGCCCTCGGCTGGTTCCAGAGTGAAGGGTACCTGTCGGAGCTCCGGCACCGGAGCCTCGCCACTCCATCCCAGGTCGCACAGACCCTGGGCAAGCTCAAGCGGATCGACGAGCTCGACCAGACCGGCTACCGGGACTACACCAAGAGCTTTCTCGAGATCGTGGGCGAGGACTCGACCCGGAACCGGTTCATCCTCGAAGAGCTGACCCGGCTGGATGCCGAGGGGCGGCACATGCTCGTCTTCTGCTGCAACATCGCCCAGGCCGAGCTGCTCGCCCAGTCCCTGCTCGTGCAGGGAACGCCGGCGGGGCTGATCCATCACCAGATCGACCGCCGGGACCGCCATCACACGGTGGCGCAGTTCCGGCGCCAGGAGCTCCGCATCCTGTTCAACGTCGAAGTGCTCACCACCGGCTTCGACGCTCCCAAGGTCGACACCGTGGTGATGTGCCGGCCGACGCTCTCGCGCATTCTCTACGAGCAGATGGTCGGGAGAGGAATGCGAGGGCCGAAAATGGGCGGCACCGAGTGGTGCGAGATCGTGGACTTCACGACCAACTTCGGCAAGTTCCAGGAGCCCCAGGCCTGGGAGGCGTTCTGGCGCGAATGGCGGCGCCCGGAGAGCGAGGAGCTCGGACCGGTGTTCGAAGGCCTCGGCTGGGAAGTCGTCCCGGCGCAACCCGAGGTAGAGGCCGCACCGAACTGAATGCGGCAGCTGGCTCGATGAGAACGACGACCTCCGACCTCCCCCTCCGCCTCGCCACCTTCGAGTGGCTCGAGGAGCAGAGTGCGATCCACGGGGAGGTGCTGCCCTGGTCGGTGCTGCTCGCGGGGTTCGTGCACGAGGGGGTGCGCGTGCCGCTGGCGAGCATGCAGGGGATCTTCACGCCGCGGGCGGGCCGGCTGCCGCTCACCATCCGGACCGCGGTGGGCGGGCCGTACGCGGACGCCTTCGCGGCAAACGGGCTCCTGCTCTACAAGTATCGGGGCACCGATCCGTTCCATCGCGACAACGAGGGGCTGCGGCAGGCGATGCGGGAGCGGGCGCCGCTCGTCTACCTGCACGGACACCGGGAGGGGCGTTACCACGCGATCTGGCCGGTCTTCATCGTCGGCGACAGCCCGGCGACCCTCACCTTCACCGTGGCCGCGGACGAGATGCGGGCGCGCCTGCCGGCGGCCGACGAAGTGGCGTACGAAGACCCTTCCATCCGACGGGCGTACGTCACCGCGAGCGTGCGGCGGCGAATCCACCAGACCGCGTTCCGGGAGCGGGTGCTCGGGGCGTACGGCGAACGGTGCGCGCTCTGCCGGCTGCGCCACCGCGAGCTCCTCGACGCGGCGCACATCCTCCCCGACCGCGAACCGGAGAGCG
>Ga0255340_1002901_pt1 | contig 18976 bp, 19 predicted proteins | sample wastewater_treat_7_FD_192417 | JGI IMG/M metagenome (GOLD analysis project Ga0255340, IMG submission 192417) | Wastewater microbial communities from Lulu Island WWTP, Vancouver, Canada - plant10 | ecosystem: Engineered > WWTP > Wastewater > Unclassified | place: Canada: Vancouver, British... | reverse complement strand
CACTCTTTAAAACCGGAAAGTTTTCCATCTTGCTCTTGTTCATGCGTGGCTTGAAATTCACAGATTTTACAGTCTTTATGTATTGGGACTACAATTTTCTTATCCCTTTCATACATATCAGCCAGAAAATGGATATTATCAATAAACCCCCGTTCAGGTGGGTTTGGAGTATCTGTCCCTTTATTAATCATATCAATCAACTCGTCAACACATATACGGATCAGAACTTCGTCTCCAAGTCCATCAGGTGAGACATCGCCAACAATTTCAACTATAGTCCTTTCTCCCTCTACCGTTTTCAATAAGAATTTTTGGTTTAACCCATCGACAGATGCCAAGGAGTTTTTATCAGCCAACATCAGGAAAGCACTTACATTCCAATCAGGGTAAGCATGCGTGATGACATACTTCTGAAAAGCCACATCATAAACGTAATCGCTCCAACCTGAATCAATAAAACCTTTTTTTGAAAGCATGTCCCTGTGATCGCTCCCGGCAAATGATTTGGATTTTACTTCGAAGAGGTTGATGTTATTCCCCTTCTTTTCAATAACATCTGCCCGGATGAACAGGTTCTTGTACCTGAACGCTGCTTCGAAGATGGTTGCATTCTTATTGGCTAAATATTCATTTGTCTTCTGGAGAGGTATATCATAGCCTCGTTCCGAAATCTCAGTTCCTTCCGGGCAATAACATTTTGCCAATGCACCAACCTGATAACCGCCTTCAGCAAGTGCTTCAAGAAAGGCATCATCTTCAGATGTGTCAGGATATTGGGTTTTCCCGGTGTAGAATAGTTTTGCCGGGCAATCCAGACCTATCTTAAATCTTGATTTGGTAAGATAACGGGGCATTACGATATAGAATTAATGATATCTTATAAAGATAGTAAAATCTTTGTTTACAAAGTCTTACATGGTTAGCATTAGGTTGTCAAAATTTCACTCCATTCCATCAAAATCACAGATATATTAGTTAGATCATATTTCTGTTGGTAAAAGCAAGTCTTCTATTTTTTTAAATCCTATCCCCAATGTACCACCGCTTTTAGGGTTATGACCAAAGACGATACCGTCCACTAAGTTTTTGAAATATCCGTTATCGTCAAATATATCAATGAATTTTCTGCAACGGATTTCATATTTCTTTATCAAATCGAAAACATCATCATGTGCAAGTGTTTTATAAATTGATTCAGTAACGATCCTTTCCGCCTTATGTCTATCCGGGAAGCCAATAATCCGCTTTTCATCACAATAGTATTTAAGATTCAGGTTTCTTAAAAACACTGAATTCCCATGAAGCATTTTATTACGTCTTTGCTGCAATGCGTCATCTTTCTTCATGGCAGTAATGAAAGAAACCATTTTTTCATCATCGATGCTGAAGCATTTCTCCCGAATCTCTTTTAATTTCTCAATCAGGTTCAGACCAACAAAATATTTAAAGATGGGTTGATTGCGTCTGCCATACACCTTATTATCATCAAAAAATGGCTTCTGGAGTTTGAGCCGAAATGCCAAATCGACCAAAGATTCAAAATGTATTGGTAAAAGGATTTGAATCTGAAGAGATATCGTGGCACGATCAAGAGTTGCCTTCAGCCAGTGATTATAATCTGTATTGTATTCAAACAATTCATACTTTTTAACTGGATCATCGGTATTAATGTCATCAACATGGGTAATTAGGGTTTTTGGCAAGGCTGGCAACTTTTGATACATCTTAGTCTTAAAATCATCAATTAAGTTCCTGAGAAGAAAAGCGTAATTAACATAAATATTATAACTGGAGTTATCATATTTGCTCAGATCAAATTTATCAAGCATTATGTTGATGTTGGAGCAGAAAATGTTAAAATCCAGTTCCTCAGGTGGCTCATATATTGAAAATACTGTGATATTGATTAGGTCGTCTCCGCTAATTAAAATAAAATTTGTATCAGATTGAAACAAATAGCACCAGTCATTTCCTGTGGTTACTCGCCTATTGACAAAGAAATGTGAAACCTGTGAATATTGAATATTTGGTGATTGTTTAAACTTCTCTTTCAGAAAAAAGTAGAACTTGACTGAGTCGATTCTTAATCCAGTATAACCTACTGGATCATTATTATAAGAAAATGCAAATTCCTTATCAATATTAACAATTTTCCAGTTTTCGATTTCAAGGGCGATATGGCTCATGATTGTGAGATTAATGGAATTAGTATAATTTTAATGCGTACGGCTATTTTTCGATATACAATAAAAGTAGACAAAAAAGGGTTTTTTTAAAACAGGATTAAGAAAGGATGGTGTATTTATTCAGATTATTAGAATTCTATTATATACGCTTTTCTTGACCGAATGCTTAAATTAGTTAAAGGCAAACATCCATTAATTTTTTTTTATTATGGAAACTACTGATGATCAAAAAAATGAACTCCAAGTAGTCCATGAGTTTCAAAATGTATATTCACCCACCACTATTTTAGGGGTCTTTGCAAATGCCCTTAAATCACCGGTTGATGGCAGGATGATACTTGCCAAGGGTGAATACCAAGCAGCACAAAACAGCAAAGAGTACGGGGGATATTATTATGATGACATCAAGAGTCCAAATGATAGCAAATATATCAAAGCCAGAATCCCTTCATTGGTGAGGAGCAAACTGGAAAATCATAACATTTATGTCTTTAAAGGGTATATTGAGAAGAAAATAAGTTTTTCCACAATTGAGTTGGTGTTTGTTGTTGATGAGATTATGCAAAAAGAAACAAATCCCTTCTCTGAAGATGATATTAAGCGGTTTGAAGTTTTACAGAAAAAAGCCACCAAAGGGTATAAAGACGTTGAAGCACTTATTAAAGATCGGATTTATAACAACATACCCATACAGATTATTAATATTTACGGTTCGACAGGGATAGTTAATAAGGATTTTGAGGCTGGACTCGCTGAATCAAAAGTCCGTTTTAAAATCGATGAGTACCGTTGTAATCTTACATCCAAGAGTGAAATAATTAATCTGTTACGGAAAATCAATACCTCAGCCGTTGATGCCATTGCACTTATTCGTGGTGGTGGTGATAAATCTGTGATGGAAGTATTCAATGATCCTGATCTTGGTGAAGAAATAGTGAAATTAAAGCCGTTATTTATAACTGCATTAGGACATGTTGTTGACGACAGTTTGGCTGACAAAATTGCTGACAAGAAATTCCATCTGCCCCATGATTATGGGAATAGTCTTAAAGTATGGGTGGATGAAGCAGTTGCTGAACAAGCAAAATCAAAAAGCCTTTTCATTGAACAAGTAAAAAAAGACCTGACTAAAACCTTTGAAGATCAGATCAAGACCAAGGACGAAGCGTTAAAGACCCTTCAGAAAACATATGAAGAAAACAGCAAACAGTTGGTCAAAATGGCTACTGCCGAAGTCCAGACAAAATTTGATGCATTGAAAATTGAAAATACCAGATTAAACGAGCAACTTATACAGGCTTCCAAATCCGGCAGTAATTTGATTATTTATATTATCATCGCAGCCATAATTGGCTTAGTGATTGGATTGTTAATCTAACTTAGCAATAAACCTAATCAACCATTTCAAACAGTTCCTTTATTTCGACATCCAGAGCATCGGCTAACTCAAATACCGTAAGGATTGAGATATTTTTCCCGGCTTCGGCACGGATTATCGTGTTTCGATGAGGGGGTGAATTGAGGTTTTTTCGAAGTCCAATCTGCGTCAGACCTTGGTTTCTCCTGAGTTCACGGATATATATTCCAAATATTTCCAGCCTTTTTTGATTTTCTGGCGTTATCTTTTTTGTTTTCATCAACAAGAGTTTATAATAAATACTCCCCTTGAAAAGAACAACATATTATATATTAACCTGCACTGTAATTGTGTTTATGCGCTAATTACCGGTCAATACCAGTGATTATTTGTACCCAAATTGAGATAATAACACCCGGAAAAAGCGGAAAGAACCCTGATTACGTCATTTTATGGCTCAAAAAATGCCAAAAACCCGCCTACACACATCGGTGATCCATCAATTTTAAATTCTGCAGAAGTAATTTCGATACCGGATTACCGGAAGCCGTTCAAATATCTTTAAAAAAATCGGCAAGTGATTTTACATCAGGATGTGCTTCAATGATTGCCAGTAATGTTGTCATCTGAAAATTCTTCCCGGATTCAAGGTTTGAATAACTTATTCTGGGAAGTTTATTTTCCATACAAAATTTTTCAATCGGCATCTTTTTCCCCATTCGGAGTTCACGGATTCGATTGCCTATGGCTAACAGTATTTCCTGATGGTTTTTCGGTATGCTCTTTTTCCTTTCGTGTACCATGACTAATTGTTGTATTAACAAAGGTAGGTAACCAATGTCTACAAAATTACACGTTTTGTCCAAATTATTACCACATTTATAAAACCATATAATAATTACCATATAATAATGACATTTTTTATTATCTTTACCACATGGGAAAGCAAAAAAGATACCGTCACGAAGTGTATATTACAGACACAGAGTCTTTTGAATGGTATTTCATAATTTACGAGGTAGATGAACGTAATGTGCCAATGCCAGCATCAGTAATCATCGTAAAAGTTCCCCCAACATACCCACAATTCAAAATATACCCATTCTTGTTCAATTAATTTATGATTTATGAATAATAACATCCATAAGTATAATAACCAATCTTCTGCATGTATCACTTTTGCACAAAGTGATACCAATATGGATTTTGTAAAATGCAGATATATAATGACATATGTAACTCAATCAAATTTGAGAAGAAAAAGCAGTATCACTATTCATCCAGACATGGCATAAGTGACACCAAAAATCAGTAAACCAATAAAAGATACAACATATGAAAAAGACAGATGAAAGAAGCATGCAGGAGAAACCTGATCAACGCAACGAGACTATTAAGGAGTGGGAAGAGAAATGCAATTCTGCACTTGTTGGAAAGTGCATCAAGTATGTTGGCTATTTAAACGAGGACGAGCAGAGAGAACTTGGCTGGTATAAGCGGTCATTGATCATCTTCTTCACTGACGGCACGGCAATGTATCCTTCGGTTGATGAGGAAGGGAATGATGCTGGGGTCTACTTCACTACAATTAGTGGTCTGGAAGTTATTCCAAGACTATAATACCATAATGTTTTTAACCATAACCCTTAAAGTAAGATCATATGAGTTTAAAAGGACAGATGACTACCGCAACCTACATGCCTTGGGATACGATGGTGCTTCTGCTTCAACGCCTTGAAAGAGACCATGAGTACAAATTCCAATTATTGATTGCCGTTGGATGCTATACTGCTCTGAGGATTGGTGATATCCTGAAACTTCGATGGAGTGATTTTATGGAGCATGAATTTCTCGTGGTTTCTGAAGGAAAGACAAAAAAAGCACGAAGAATTGATTTGAATCCAGCGTTGGTGGATATTATTGAAAGGCTATACCGTTTAATGGGCATAGTCGATCCCAACGAATTGCTGTTCATAAACAGAACGAAGACCAAGGCTATCAACGTTCAGTATATTAACAGGAAACTGAAACATATCGTTAAGAGGTATAACATCCCTATCCCCAATAATTCAGTGTCCAGTCATCTTTTCCGGAAAACAATGGCACGTCACGTCTGGGAAAGGAGCAATTATTCAGAGAAATCCCTTATTATGGTCGGGGAAGCCTTTAACCATAGCAGTGTCAGGGTTACAAAACGTTATCTGGGAATAAAAAGTGAAGAGATCAGCGATATCTACCGGAATTTATAAGTTTGCATAATATTAAAGATTCCAATGCATCAACGCATATTACAATTGCTACTAATAATCCTTAAAAAATGACACACCTTGATCTGTTAAAACCTGTGAAATTCAAAAATCCGACCCCGGATGAGGAAGGATTAGTCTTCTTGGTAACTAACTATAATGAAGTAACCAACAGGTGTTACATTGAAGTCCAAAACCTTCCCAATTGGGGAGAATCATTGAAGCCACAACAATTAGTGTCAGCAGATGATTTGATAAATGTGGATGAGTGAGATTTTGATAATATTCCGGAATATACGTTATTTTTTTTTTATTATACTATTGCTCTCTTGCTCTTCTTCTTATGATAAATGTAGTTGCCGAATTTTATTTAATGAATTAGTATATTTACATAACAGTTACAGCATAAAAAAAAGAATTATGAAAATAATATCAGCCAGAATTACAGAATATCCGAAAGGTTTGTTTGATCCAATGCCTATGGTCTATGTTACAATGGAAAACAATAAAGAAGAATTTCTTTTTGAGTTTTATCCAGATGAGATCAATTTTACTGAAGAAGAATTTCTTGGACTAACAATAGATGAAGCCAAGAATCTCAAGTTTATTAAAGATAAGGATTTCTTGCAATCATAAATATTATCCTTAAACCATCTCATTTGCAACAAATTTTAAGAACAAGGTAATAACCAAAATATCAATACATTAAATATACTTTTGAGAGTAATAACATTAACCACCTACCTCTTTCAGTCAAGGTGGTTTTATTTTCTATTGAGAAATTCCGGTAACAATGACTTTTACGGCAAGCCGTAAAGTTATTTTATCAAACTTGAAACTGATTTTGGATTTATCTTGAAAAGGTAGTTTCGTTTGCATTTGGTAATCAAGTTGGCTATTTTTGGTATTTATCCACTTATTAATCATGTAGCCATTATTTCACCTTTCGCATGGCTGTACTAAACAAAGGCAAATCACTCTTCCCGTTTTGGGGGACATCCATAAATCTGATAATGGGTCTTGACCCTCTGGGACTTCAAACAACATCTGAAGCAACATATTCTTCCCTATTTCCCGGTATTTCAAACTTAACAAACAGGCTCAGGTACTATGGATTTTATTGTTGGCTATTGGATTTCTATTTCAAAAAAGAAAAGAAGGGGAATTCAACAGAACAATACCGTTTTATACGAAGGGCAGAATTAATGATCGCTTTAATGATGCAAAGCCAGCGAAAAAATGTTCAACAGATCACAGGAAGCAATTTCGCCACTAATTTAATTGCCACTGCAAAGGATGATTATTTTGATCTGGGTGATGGCGCAGATAGGGATGACCCAGCAAAAACAACTTACTGGAAATACCCATCCGGTGCTTTTGGTCAATATTATTCAGGTGCAATGCAGACCCTTGCACTTATTAATACTGCAATTAACGAAGATGGTGACATCATTTACACTATAAGCCAACCACATCAAAGACAAAAGGTCTCAGGAGTGCAGTTGGCAGAAGCATTTGACACCAAATTAATACCTGAGATCAAAGAATTATTTTACACAAATATCAAGACTGGGAAACTTTATAATTCCGATATCCCAGAGTTAATTACTTACTATTCAATTGATGTGATTAACCCTGACAGTGATGAATGGGATTTATACGCAGAGATGCTATTGGATAAGGATGAACCAAGTCAGGAAATTGAGGAACTTTTCACATTCAGCAGAAGGGAAACCATTCTGTCACTTTTAAGATTAGCGTCATTAAATGATAATAAATATGACTGGTATAAATTCCTTTTGTCTTGTTATCAGAAAAAACTCGGTAATGATCCTGAACCTGCAAGCGAAACGCATATCGGCTGGTATTGTTATCAACTGAACGAGTATTGGCAGTTTGCCTGTGGGGCGATTTTTTGGGCAGTTTTAAAGAATTTATATCATTACCAGCAAGACCAGTATTTACCACATTTTGTCAATGAACTTTCAGCCGAGATATACGAGGAAATTTGCAAGGGGATTAATATTAATCCGGAAGATTCAGTTATAATTTCAGATGTTGTGGCACAGATGCCAGAAGGAGAAACTGAAGAAGAGATTAAGGAATCGATAGAAACCCGTGCAACCGACAACCCTATAATTGCAGCAAAGAATGGTTTTCTGCTTTTATTCCAAATTTACAGGAACAATAAAGAACAACTTCATCCTTTGAAGGAATTCATGAGTAGAAAACAAATTATTAGGGATGGCAATATGGTCGATGGGATTATGACTATTCATACTGCAAAAAAAGAAGAGTTGAAATCATTCATTGAGCAATTCATTTTACGGAACATAATTTACAGGCATCAGATGGTAGCCATCAGAAAAATGGGGAATGGCACGCAAGCGACTCATAAATTTATAATTGAAGAACAATACATAAGGTTCATTGAAATCTTCCCGCCAAGAAATACTTCTCCAAGGATGTTTGCCATGCAGAATATCATGCATGATTTGCAGGTAATAGATGAAAAGAATATGCTTTCACAATTATGCCAGAAACTTTTATCTGAATAATGAGTATACAGCGTGAAAACATATTGACATTAATCGGTGGACGAAGATATCATTCTTGTATTGTGACCACCTTCAGTTTTGACTTTTATTTCTTTGAAATGAAAGCGATGAAGTGGCTGCGATCTTGTGGGGTAAGAAACATCAATGTTTTAATAGATGGACATTACTATTCGGAGTTAATGAAACAGTCAACGGGAGAAGAAATGCAACTTACTCCCGGTTATTCCCTTTATCCAATATTCCAGAATAAGATTTTCCATCCGAAACTATGGATGTTATTTGGGAAGAATGAGGGACTGCTATTAGTCGGGTCTGGAAATTTAACAAATTCCGGTAACGGCAATAATGAAGAGATTTGGGCAGCATTTCATTTTGATGTACGTTTCCCGGAGAACTCCCAAGTATTTTCAGCAGCATGGGATTACCTCTCAGCCGTTTCTTCAACCACGCTGGGGCAGACTAATGATAAGACAACGAAGTGGATAATTGACCAATCCCGGTGGCTGAATGAATTGCCCAAGACAGACCGTTTCCAATTCTGCAGAACTTCACAGGATGAGGAAATAGCCTTACTGTATAATTCAGAAATCGCTACAATATGGGAACGTCTGAAAGAGGTGCTGAAAGACCAAAACGTCATTGAAATTACTACAATATCACCTTTTTATGATAAAAATGGACAAGCAATCAGTGAACTGAGATTGTTGTTTCCGCAGTCAAAAATAAACATTGTAATCGATGAAAACGGACTTGTGCCCTCTTCGTTGACAGCAAGTGAAAACTACATGTTTTATGACTGGTATGATGTAGGAGTAAGCAAAAGCCAGTACTCAAGGTCTGAAGATGTTAAATCGAAACTACATGCTAAAATCATTCATTTTATCACGTCAGAAGGTACTGAATATTGTTTGCTTGGTAGTGCCAACGTGACTTCTGCTGGTTTGGGAATAACTGGTGTTGAAAAATCAAATTCAGAAGTGTCGATCTTAATAAAATCTGGAGAAGACGGGTTACTTAATATATTGGGAATTAAATTGTCTGCGGATAAAAGCAAAAAAATATCCGAATTCTCCTTACAAAATTCACGCTTTGTATATGATACTATACTTGAAAATAACAGATTCATAATAAACCTGTTAGCAGCAGAATACTTATACCGTGAACTGATAATTTATTCAAGGGGATCGTGGTCTCAGCAATTACAAGTTGTATTCTTTGATAGAAACAATACCATTATCCGTTCTTCAATCATTCAAAAATATGAACCTGAAATAAAGTTAAAGTTGGCAACCGACTTATCCGGGTTTCAATACGTACAATTAGCAGATATTGAAGGGACTTATCTTTCAAACAAGTTATTACTGTCTGATTATGTTATTCTTGCAAAGACACACCCCAATCCACAAACAGAAGAAATCGAAAGGATTTACAGCGAAATACAAAGTGGTGAACTAAGCAAGGTGCTGGACTTGCTTAACTATGCAATGATTGACGAAACCGAGAAGGAAGAAGGGTTAAACATTATACAGGGTAGTGGATCAAGAACTCGGAGTCATGAGGAGAAAAAAGAGCCTGATAAGTTATATGACCTTTCTACTTACAAGCCAATATTAGATACAAATTTTGAGAAAGCACTCTTGCTTACATCGCCATCCCTGAGAGTATTGGATGTTTTAAGGTTTATTCAAACTACAGGGATTTCTTCCGGCAAGAAGAATGATATTAGAGAAGATGAACAGGAAAACGATTTAGGCAGCATAAATGGTAATGAAGCCAACGGCATTAAATTAGTTCATTATCAATCGCATTATATGCTTTCTTCCGAAAGAAGGAAATTGTTAAACTATTTCAGCAATTTATCCAGATACCACCACGAAATTCTTTATGGTAAGTCAAGGGAGACACCATATAAGCCAACGTTAACGGATTTAACAAGGTATCTGATTTTTATTGAATTAATGCATGAATATGGTGGTAAAACAGAAAAGTACATTGAGCATAACCAACAACACTTTTTCACATACCTTCCTTTCACAGAAGATCATGAAAACGATAATGTTAAAGGCTGCTGCCTGAACATCATTGGTGAGTTCTTATTATTAGTCCGGTTAGGGTACAAGGAATACGAGTTTGAATACACAAAATTGAAAATCGAACAATTAGGACATGATGCTTTGATAAACACCATTGTTTGTTTACTTAATAACAACTGGTCTGAAAAGGAGATGCATTATTTTTATTCATTGACGTTAAACACAATGCATTACCTTGGATGGAAAAATGCAGTAAACAATACCGAAAAGTACCATGAATTTAAGGCTGAGTTGAAAAACAGGATCGGAGAACTAAAGCACAGAGCCAGTTCACTTCATGAAAATACTGAAAGATTTTATAGAGACATTTGTCCGGTTTTTCATAAAGTAATACTCCGGCTTGCTGATAAAAAATTCGATGTACATGCTACAGTAGGTAATATCATCTACAAGTCACCTTGGGGATATTGTTTTATTAAAGCAGTTTCTGCTCCAAACAGGTATACATTAGTAAGACCCGGATTCCTTTGGGATACCGAACAGAAAGATTACATAAAAATCAGACCGACTGAGGAATACGTTCCATTGGAACTGCCTTATTTTATTATTGTTGATATTTGACACAAAGTCGGTTCATATCCAATACTTTACACTCAAAGTCCGCTCTTTATTCTCTATATTTCATTTAATAAGTCCTTGTTCTCGGAATCGATCAAGCAGCCGTTTAACATTGGGATCATCTTTCATTACTTCCATTTCACTTATTTCGAGGAATTTTAAAATAACGGCATCATTTACTAATCCACCCTGCGACATCCGGAAACAGTCAAATTCATTAAGAATCCGTGCCCGTTCCTTCATGTCTTCGAGCATTTTCAAATTTTCTGGAGTTTCTTTGTTATATATTATTTGATCCCTGATGTGATTTTTAATACTTTCTGGAGTTCCAATAATCCACTTTTCACTATTCTGTTCGACTGAATGATTTGAAATCAGGGTATCTAATAAATTACCTGATATTCTTGAAAATGTTCCTTTTAAAGAATTATCAAATTTAGGAGTAATCGTTAGCAGGTATTTGTGGTTAATCGGAAGAGTTATGATATTGTTTATATCAAAAAGGTTATGAAATTCTCCAGTATACATATTTCGGATGCAAACAGGGTTATCAGACGTAATAAATTGTGAATCATCAACATTTTTTGTAATTCCGATTCCATCGTCTTTTCTATAATCCACATACTGATTGAATAATTTTAAATGATCCATCAGAAATACTATTTTGTTTTCCTCGACAATCCCTCTTCTGAATTGATTGTAATCGATGTTTTTCAAATCAATCTTTTTACCGAAAAAATATGAATATGATCTTTCAGAATAACCGAAAAAATATGAATTTAAATCTTCTAAAGGTTGGACATAATGTTCATTCAGAATTTTATTGAATGCTGGAGTCCTGAAATATAGGCTAATACATCCTACCAATAACATAATTCTTTGATGATCAGAGATTTCTGTTAATGAATCATTTGTAACAAGGTCATATATTTTAGGGTAGAGGCTATCAATGTTTTCAGCGTAATAGTTTTCAATAATAGTTTTTTTCTTTTCATCGATATTTGGAATAGTATAAAAGTAGTTTTCGGAGCATATGTTGCGGATATTTGTTTGGAATTCTTTCCCAGCAAGACGAACATAGACATAATATTCATGTTTGCCTTTCTTTGTTTTTTCTCGAAAAGCGAAATGTTTTAGATATGATTGTGGAATGTAATGGTGGTTCTTAGGATTCATTGAATGGATTGATATTCAAAAGTAACATCTGTCAAGTACATTTTTAAAGTCGGATAAGAAGCCTCACAATCACAATTAATATTACGAATGTTAGGGATACTTCTTTTTACCACACTATCCTGTCCAAATAGATGGATTGGTCAGGAACGAAATTACTGCTCTAACGGGAGAAAACAAAAATTATGATCAATCTGAAAAATTTGCACCATAGTATTGGTGATGCGAACAAAAAGAGTGATTTATAGTATTCCTTTCTTTATTTTATCGTACAATAAATCTTTATATTCATCATTTAAGATCGGGTCAGTCTGATTTATCAATGGATCAAACCAATTGATTTTATTGTTCGCCCAGTCAACCCAATCATGTAATTCTTGAGATGACCTGCCTTGTATTATCCCGCATTTTTCAACGGATTTAACATAATCTCTAAGGATGTTCGCTTTATGCAGTAGGTTTGCTTGATGAAACATCCTCTTGAACCGTTTAAATTCGTTGTCTTTCTTTTCTTTGAGTTCATTCTCAATTTTCTGTTTTTCCAACCATACCTTGTGTTCTTCCTCACGTCTTATTCGTTCTTCTTTTTCCTTTTTTGCCAGCATTTCAAGCCAGACAAGGATATCCGGTAACAATTCTTCGATTACTTTCATCCCTGTTCCCCATACCTTTTGATGAAATCGAAATGTTTTCCACATCCGGAATGTTAAAATATCGGATGGAAAATATTTCCGGCTATTCCATCCATACTTATTAGCACTCTCTTCGATGCGAAGTTTTTCCTGAAGGCGTATGACAATTTCTTCTCCAAACACAATGGCGCAAGTGCCATTGTTAGTGATTTTTACATCATGACCTCTATCTCTTAGTAGTTTGATGAAGGTATTCATAAACCTTAATGCCCTGCCAATATTTTTTGGAGCAACTGTGATATCAAGAAGTTTTCCAGATGTAGTAATTAACCCTGTGCTATAATCGGGATGCTTGTTATTATTGAGATCATTCAAAGCGGTAACAATTAATGTATCTGGATTTCGCAGTTTTGCCGAAACGTTCTTTGATAATCTCTTATCAGATAATATTTCGTTTTTCAAGTCTTTACGATCTTCTAAGGTGTTTGGCGTTACTCGATCAGTTTCATCATTTATGGCAAAAGTGGCGTTGTTCTCGCCATCAAAATTATCGGGTAATTCTTTTATATGAACAGATTTATGATGTTGGATTCTCATCCAGTGCCCGTAGTCTGGTAACGGGATATTCATCTTGACACAAGTGCTCCTTAGTTTGTGAAACGAAATTCGATATTTCAATGTTAATGTTGTAAGGGGTGTTGACCATACCAAGTCATATAATTCTTGCCGGGTAAATACTATTTTTTCCATAGCAGTAAAAAATTTTAAAAAATCTTGACTTTAATTCAAATATGGTGTAATTTAGTTGTGTGGCTCGCAGTTTCTTGGTGCTTTTTCTATTTAATAAGGTTTCACATCGGAAACTGCTGATCAACATCGATATTTGACATTTTATAAGGCGACACATTTCCCTTTTAGCACGAGGAATGCAGCGAGACATTTTTATTCCACACTTGTGTCGCCTTTTTTATAACAATTGTTGGGCGACCAACTTTGAGGCAGTCCTTCATACCCACAGCACGAGGGTAAATGCAGCGAGAATTCAATGAGGACTGCCTCTTTTTTAATAGTTTATATCCAGTTTAATTTAATATCTGTAAATTTTCCTGCATAACCATACAGGTAATGCTAATAGTGGACGTGGTGCAATTCCATTATTTTCACCTTCCGCAGTATTAGAGACAATTCCAACTATTTCCCCTTTTTCGTTGATAATTCCACTCCCGGAAGTACCTCCTTTGATTGGCTCATCTGCTTGAATCACAATCATGGGAGACTCAGGGAAACTCAACATAGCATAACCCGTAATCCATTTTTTTTCATGACCGTATATATAAATCTTGAATTTCTTGCCAGCATCAAGTTTGTCTCTGCAGATTTTTATCGGTGGTGTATTGTTACAAAACTCTTCAAACTGCAGGTATTCATCATAGAATTCTTGGCTATCAACAGCACCAAGAGCAGCGATATCATTGATTGGTTCAATTGCCATTGGTGCGACCTTAAAGTTTCCTGATTTAGTTCCTATTTCCTCAATAAAATATTCTCCTAAAACCATATCTCCGCTTAGACTATAATCAAGACAATGACAGGCTGTTAATATCATTTGATTTCTGATCAATATGCCTTGACCACCTTTTTTTAATATAGATATTGTGGCATTTTCTATTCTGGAGAAATATTCGGTTTTCATTTGTGAAGCCTCACTTTAGTTAATATTCATATTAAACATTATTAAGTAGCCAACGTAATCAACAGAATATCTTACTATTGAATTCTCAAATTTAACACATCATAATAAATAGGGATTTTAAGCAAGTCAGAATCATTCCACAGAATATGCTGATTTATTAACTATTCGTAAATATTATAACCACCGTCTGGCATTACATTTTCGATTTTTGCATAAGAAATTGCAACGATAAATTATAAACGATACTATCTTCTCTGTTTTTATATAACCCGGCATTTTCTGTAAATTTGGAGTAGTTAATTGTTTTATCAATCACTTATTATCTTTTTATGTCATCAGACAACCAACAATTAGGTGTACCAAAAACTCTTGAAGAGTGTTTTACTTACCTTGACCAATCGTTAGATGAGGAAACAAAAAATGAAATAAGACAGTTATCAGAAGTTGAGGTCATTATTAACCTGCATTTTACATTGGGTATGAAGATTCGGAATGAATGGGGATTATGGGGTGAATCTGAACTAAAGCAATACTTTGAAAATAAGGGCGTAATGCATCCTGATGACATGTCCACGTCTATTCTTACTTCTTATATTGAATATTTAAATGGTAAGTCCAAAGACCTTAATGACATAATGAAATAAAAGTTATTAATGATCCATAATAACAAGTTGTGTTGTGACAATATACGAGCAAATAAAAAACATCCTGAATGATCGAATAGGCAGTACAGTCACTGCTTCGGAGATCAAGCATGCATTAAAAGCAAAATTTGGTACAAATGCCAGCAGCATTATACCCTCAGATTATTGCTACAACCGGATTAATGATGGTATAAAATTCGAGAAACATATCTTCGAATACATCGATCATAATATTTACAAATACTTGGGGGAGCGATATCCATTTACTGGATTGATTTTCCACAAGCCTACTGGTCAGACCAATGAATTAATTTATGGAGAATGGAACAATGGGAGAAAGATCATTTACAAAACACCTGTTGTGCAGGATTCCATCGAAGGTATCAGGATTAGGGGGTCTTTTGCGAAGATGGATGTTCCAAAAATAATTAAGGAAAATACGGAATTAAAAGAATCTATAACTCAAGATAACAGCAATATTCTTCCGCAACTACGTTCCCGGCATCAGATTTTCGCTTTGATAAACAGGGCAGATGATTACGAAGAAACAAAAAGGTTAATAAACAAACTGGATGGTCTTAAAAAAACCAGAACTCCTTATTATCTTAATATTAACGAACTGGATGAAATTTTTCATTGGAAATTACGCAGACAGTACTACAGACAAATATGGAACATAAAGGAGAACACAGATGATTCAATAAGAACAATTACGAAAGCAGCCTTTTCTGTTTCAAGCAGTGATGAAAGGAAAGTAATAGAATTAATGCTGAAAACTCTTATAAAACTACATGGTGTCCAAACGCCTGTGGCATCAGCAATTATGACATTAAGTTACCCGGAGAGATATTGTGTTATAGATTACAGAGGCTGGCGACAAATGTATGGAGAAGACAAGAAATACCAGAATTACTCAGTTAAAGAATACCTTGTTTACTGGACAAAAATCACAACCGTGGCAAAGAAATTTGGTGTTACACCACAGGAAGTGGATATGGCTACTTGGCAATATGATATAGAGAACTATAATATGGTGTAATCGAATTGTTTTACTAATTTTCAAACTTGCTCCTCAACAATCTTCCTGACTTGATCATAATATAAAGTTTTCTCTTTCAGCAATTCATTAGCAATTTTTTTAATCATACTAAAGTGTTCCTTCTGTTTAAATAATTGGAATGTATACTCAAGCAGAAAACTTCGATATTTTTTTCGGAACGGCTCAGGATGGTTCATCAAAGGATTATCGTGCAACATTTTAACATCAGATTTTGAACTGTTTTTATTGAACTTACCATTTCTAAAAATTGTCTCTGCGACTAACCCGGAAACTATGGTGAAATCTGATTTGAAACACTCAAAAAACTCTTCAGGAGAAAGTCCAGAGGCTGAACTTTTCCAATCATTACAGGTATTATTAATAGGGAAGATGTACCCTGATGACTTTCCGCCAGTATAGATTTGCAGTTCAATAGGATCAATTGTGATAAATTCAAACGATAATCCGGCAAGGAGATGGGAGTATGCGTGTGCCGCCTCGTGGAAGGCAACGAAGCGTATATCGTCTTTAATTCTCTTTGATGAATTATCCATGTCTTTCTGATCTTCTCATAAATACCATGAAACGATAAAAGTGGACATTATGATGTAGGGGGTGGTGGGTATCCCCCGGTATCCCCTCCGCCTATATAACAGAATATCAGGACATTGCAGGTGCGGCACGAAAAGGTTAGGGTTATATTTTTTTTGGAGTAAAAAAATTACATTCCGAGAACCTCTTTTATAAATAACTATAATTTTTTATAAAGGGTTGACTGACGACATATGAAGGGTTCAGTTTATTAACTCCTAATATAATACACGGTGTTACCAACCAAAAATTAGTTATCGATAGTATTTAAATGGTAAATTTAATTGGAACTTCTGTTTTAATATATGTCATATTGAATGGCGTCACTGAATCTTTTTCATTGCTGTAAAAACTTTCCATCAGAGGCATTAGCATTATGTTACTTCGTTGGCTTATGATAAAGTCATGTTGTGTCATATTAATAGTGATCAAAGAGCAATAAATCAGTTTATCTTGTTTGTTCCTATATATTGCTTTTAATCTGTCATCTTGGTATTTTATTACGATTATCTTGTCAATGACTTGTGACGCATACTTTTTAAAGGTTTTCACATCTTCAACAACATCTTGAAATTTAATAGTTTCCAAACTTTTAATTAATTCTTTGTTTTCATCAATTTCATTTATGGTAATTTCTAATTGTTCATTTAATTTGTTTATATCATCTTGTAGTTCATTAGATACCTTTGTTATAATATGCTGGAAATTTTTATTTGGCAAATTAGCGGTTACTATGTTTTCAAAATCAACGTTTTTTTGTTCGATACTTTTGATTATGCTCTCTTTTTCTATTATTAAATGTTGTCCCCTAACTTTTAATTTATCAATATATTCAGAATTTTCTTTGTTATTAAATTTCACATATCCATTTAAATAAAAATATACTGCATTATTCAACCGATTAATGTTGACTGAATAATTTCCGCAGTTGTTATTGTATCGAATGCTTGTGCATTTATATGCGCAATCCTTATTGTTGGCTCTTTTATGCATGAAATAATTGTGCTTACAAATGCCACATACAATTTTGTCTTTTAAAATATTTTCATATTTGGTGTTATTACCACTTCTATTATAATTTTCCTTTAACTGTCTTTGAACTTTTTCAAAAGTATCTTTGTCAATTATTGCGGGAATTTTGTAAATATTAGTGTTTATTAATTTTCTGTCTTTTTTACTTCTTTTTCCAGATGCGTCAGGTGGATTAGTGTATTCATAATCATTCAATATTCTTTCACCAATATATAATCTGTTTTTCAAGATGCTGTAAATCGTCCCATCGCTCCATTTTATGTTTCTTACAGGTTTCATTAAACCTTTTCTTGTCTTAATTTGCCTGTCAGCCGGAAAAATCTTCCTACTTCGGGGTTCTATGTTTTGGTGGTTTAAATAATTTGCAATTTGTTTTGTCCCCATACCTTCCAAGTACTTTGAAAAAATCAGTTTAACTGTATTTTCTTCATCCTCATCAATTTCTAATTTTTTGATAATTTTTTTGTTTACCAGATATTCAGTTTTTTTAAATCCAAAAGGTTTGTACAAACCGTATCCACTACCACCATTTGAAATGCTGTATTGCATCCCATCTTTATTTCTTTCAATGGTCATCTCTCTCTCCATCTGAGCAAATGATGATAAAATATCTATTACGATACCAGCAATCCAATTCCTTTTACCATTGTCGTCAAGCAATTTCAATTCACCATTATCTTTAAAAATCACCTGAATCTTGTCCCTAATAAAATCTTCACATATGTTTATGATCTGTCTTTTATCCCTGCTAATTCTACTTATTTCTGTAGTCAAAACAAGTTTTATGTTATTTGTTGAAATATATTCAAGCATCTTGGAAAAGTGCTGCCTTTCTATTGCAGAACTGATGCCAGTGATCTTGTCCTTAAAAATCGCTTCTGGTAATATTTCAATATTGTTATCTTTTGCATACTGCAAAAGATTGCTTTCCTGCCTATCAGTCTCCTGAGACTGTCTTGAGACTCGCAAATAAGCAACGGCTTTTCTCATATTATATATTTTATGAAGCAAAGATAAAAATATATCCACATATTAAAAAATGGCAATAGACATAGCCCTTGTAGGCGGGGGCCCCGTGCCCCAGCCTGGGGAGATCAGCCTGGCCCATAACGGCATACTCTTCCTCGATGAGCTGCCGGAGTTCAAAAGAAGTGTACTGGAAGTCTTACGGCAA
>Ga0255340_1002899_pt1 | contig 18986 bp, 15 predicted proteins | sample wastewater_treat_7_FD_192417 | JGI IMG/M metagenome (GOLD analysis project Ga0255340, IMG submission 192417) | Wastewater microbial communities from Lulu Island WWTP, Vancouver, Canada - plant10 | ecosystem: Engineered > WWTP > Wastewater > Unclassified | place: Canada: Vancouver, British... | reverse complement strand
GACACCCGGGGTCTCTGAGACAAACATTATTGTTTTTGCACTATTCAGCTTGTTTATTAAGAGGTAGGATGTGGATTAGAACCTTGGGTATTCACGCAAGCATGCAGGATGCCCCGCCCTGTGGGCGGGGAGGAATGCAAAAGGGGGTGGATAGGAGGGGGTGAAACCCCATCCTCAGGAGCAGGCTTCCACCTTACAATAGGCATTGAAGAACGGACCGGGAACAGATATGATAAAGCATGGTATTACAACGAACCAGCCATGCCGTATACGAAGCAAAATACCACCTCGTGTGGGCCCCTAAATATCGGAAGTGGGTGTTGAAGGATGCAATCAGGGAGAGGATCAGGGAACTATTCCAGGAAACCTCCCATCACCATGGATTCGAGATCGAAGATATGGAAGTTGTTCAGAACCACGTCCATATCTTTCTCAGCTTCCCTCCACGATACTCCGTTGCGAACGTAGTGGGTATGTTGAAGAGCATCAGTGCAAGCGAGATCTTTGAAGAGTTTCCCAGGGTCAAGAAGGAACTATGGGGAGGCGAGTTCTGGGAATAATTGCACCACGGGAAGCACCACGGACTGCCACGCCCTATAAGGATATGGTGAGCAAGTAACCCTTTCTGCATCGCCGAACGATGGATCTACCTTCCTTGGTTGGAGTCCATCGAAGCTCTGCCCGGGGACTGGCCTGTGTATTGTACCTATGGATAAGAAGAGGAACATATAGGGGTTGTTTACAGGACAGTGATATGAAATTTATTTTGAAACAGCCATACGGGTATGTCTTAATACAAGGTACATTTACCCCATGACATAGGAAGCCGCACCACATCGATTTTAAGAAGATTTAAGTTCTTGTTTGTTTGCAGAGACAATTTAAAAATATCTTGCCATTGTTTCTTTGGTAGAGGTAGTATATTGAAACTAAACAGATTTAGCACGCTGATTATGGGACAATGACAAAAAGGCCTATTAAGTAAGGCGTAGGTTTATGTCAATTGGCTATATATACATCCTATCAAATCCAGCAATGCCCGGGCTGCTAAAGATAGGTTTCACTAATCGCGATGTCAAAGAACGTGTGGAGGAGCTTAATGCTGCGACGGGAGTGCCCAAACCGTTTGAAATTGAGTACTACTGCCTCACACGAGATGTGGAGCAGGTTGAGAAGGAGGTGCACAGACATTTTATTTCTAATCGAGTTCCAGGAAAGGAATTTTTTTCAGTGGCACCTTCTGATGTGGTCGAGTTAACTGATTCCCTAATTAAGAAAGTGGAGTTCGATCGTTTTTGTAAAACGAGCGCAGAACCTTTCACGATAATGGGACCCGACGATAGGTTATGTATTGAATGTGGCACCCTTAATCGTGACCTGATTCCTGTAGGACTTGATCGTATGCGAGTATGCAGGAAATGCGGCCGCCTACTTGGTTGGGGAGGAACCTGACTGGTAAATGGATGTCATTATCGAAAACAACCCGCTCTGTCTCCTTAGTGGTACGATTTACATGACTTTGTAAATTATATAGAACCGACAGAGAACTGACAGCTATTAAATGATATGCCATCGGATAGTTCAAAATATATTGATAAGCCTCTTCGTACGGTAGAATATTTACTTGCCCTAGCGAAGGTTAACACAAAGACAGTAAGAGATCTTGATGAGTATCAGAGCATTCTATGGTTCTATGATATACCTTCTGAACCAAAATATTGTTTTTCTCGGGCATGGGGAATTGCCGAAGAACATAGTGATGATATTTGGTTAGAAATTAAAAAATTTCCTGAACCAAAAATTCCCAAAATACCTGAAACATGCAAAGATTGGGTAATACAAGAGTCGCTGAAGAATACCAAAGATTTGCCGAGGCTGCGACAGACAATAAGTGTACAAAATGAGGAAATTGATCCTGAAACCGGTGAAATCTTTGTCATTAATGAAGAACAGAGGTTACAGGATCACCCCCATGTACAGAAAGCGTGGGAAGTTTATTTGGACAAACATTGGCTTCCTTGGACGGATCTTTATAATCGTTACAGTGCGGTTCACAAGGTGTACTCTAAACTCTTCCTCATACATCAAGAACAGGCAAAACTCGGCGAACAGTATGAGCTTATTCTTGGTCTAGGATTGCTGACTTGGCGAACTCCTTCAGGCCACACTATCCGTCGCCACCTTATCTCGGCAAAGGCCTCTCTCGAATTTGAACCGCACATCGGTACTTTTACGTTAAGACCATCAATTGACGGTGATCAAGTAGAAATTGAATTCGATATGCTTGACATAGAAACCCAACCCCTTAATGCTAAACAGTTGGCTGAAGAAGGCCATAAATCATTGAGAGACAACGTCTGGGATCGACCTGCTGTTGATTCAATATTGAACGCCGTTGCAAATTCACTTGCTGACAGCGGTCAAGGAGAATACTACCTAGATAGGTTGGAACCAAAAAATGAAGTTGCAACAGCCAAACCTGTTGTTGAATACGCACCTGCTATCATTCTTAGAAAACGCTCTTTGCGAGGCCTTGAATATATGCTCACAAGAATGAGAAAGCAGATTGAGGAAGGAGTCGAACTTCCACATGAGTTTCTCGACCTTTGTGAGTGCCTTGATGGGTCCGGATCAATCGAAGAAGATGAAGCTGGATCATCAATAGAACTCAAGGAAGTAAGCGAAACCTATTTTCCTCTGCCAGCTAACGAGGAGCAGCGTCGCATTATACGTACGCTTAACCGCCAGAAAGGAGTGCTCGTTCAGGGGCCACCTGGAACGGGAAAATCCCACACCATAGCCAATTTAATCTGCCATCTGCTGGCCACTGGAAACCGTGTTCTGGTTACTGCGAAAACTCCACGAGCGTTGCAGGTACTCCATGATAAATTACCTGAGGAAATCAAGCCATTATGTATAAACCTTCTGGGAAATGGTACAGCAGAACGTGAATCACTGGAAAAGAGTGTGGCTGGCATTCTGATCAATATAGATAGAATGCATGGGGCAGATATAGCAGCACAGATTCAGCGTCTTGAGCAAAGGATTCGGGAAAATAGGGCGGATAAGTCAGAAACCGAAAAGAAACTAACGGCTTTTCGTGAATCCGAAACTTACGAACACGTTATTGCGGAAAGTGCGTATACTGGAACAGCGGCCCAAATAGCACGTAGGGTTAAAGCGGAGGCAGAGACCTTTTCTTGGATGGAGGATGAGATTGCACCAGACATTACTCTTCCTGTATCGAAGGAAGAGATCAATTATATCTGCGAAGCTATTAGCGGAATTAGCCCAGAAAATGAAACAGAACTAAACCAACATATACCGGACCCCACTGTCGATCTCCCGTCTCCTGATAAAATCAAAACACTCTTTGATCAGGAAAGAAAATCAAAAGAAAAGGTTACCAATAATGCCGAGAGGCTAAAAACGATGGAAGGGCAGCGCATCCTCCAGCATGCCGATAGCAAAGCCATTAAAGATTTGGCTGAGAGTCTCTCGCAAATTGCCGCTGAAGCAGAGGGCATTCGTAGTAAACCATTTACTTGGATAACTCAGGCGGTAAATGATGTTTTATCTGACAAGGATATTCAATGGAATGAACTGCTGAAACTTTCAACGAACACATGTGAAAGCTTACGTCAAACGGCTAAGGAAATTGATGCCTACGATATAGTAATTCAAGGCGGGATTAATAGAAAGGAGTTACTGCATCATGCTAATGCACTATGGATGCACTTCCAGGCAGGTGGAGGAAATGGTTTTTGGGTTTTTAAACCTAAGGCCTTGAAAGAACATGGAGCCTATTTAAAAACTGTCAAGGTCGATGGGGCTGACTGTGCAAACCAAGCTGGTCTTCAAAAGTTAATTGATTACCTGACTTTTGAACAACGCTTGGATTATCTTTGGTCTCTGTGGGCTGGCAAAGCAGAAAGATCTAATGAACGGTTTCCGCTTCAGCTGGCTCGTATTAAAGACTTGCAAGATGCCCTCAGTAGTGCGATCAAACTTCATTCTCTAAAGGAAAATGCCACGCGCCACATCAGCTTGATAAAGGGTTTAAGTAACCCACAGTGGGCAAACAACTCTGATCTTTATGATCTTGTGGAGACTTGTCAAGCAGCCCTTGCGTATATTGAGTTTTTGTCCATTAGCAGACAGATCGAAATGATAGAGACGCAAATATCCGTTCAAGCGAACCAGAATAACCCCCACCCTATTTTGAATCACATATCTGAGGCATTCAAGAAAAGGGCATTTGATAGATACTGCCAGCTTCTTGATCAAGTCCAAGAGCTCTGCCGTAAAGCTGATGTATTAAGGAGGAAGAGAGAGGCAATAGGTAAGTTTACAGATGTTGCACCTAAACTTTCTGATGCTCTTATTCATTGCGACGAACCACAGAAATGGACCGAACGTTTAATGAATCTCGATATTGCATGGGACTGGTCGAGGGCAAAATCTTGGATCGCTGAGTTCCTCAAAGGGGATGTCCAAAGTTTAGAAAGACATTCTCGCTACCTTAGTGACGAGATCCGTAAAGACTTAGCAAGCCTGGCTGCAATAAAAGCCTGGCATTTCTGTATTTCCAAGATGGGACAAGAACAATCTCGACACCTAATGGCTTGGCAATTGGCAATGAAACGATATGGAAAAGGTACTGGCAAGCATGCACACACCCATCGCCGAAACGCACAGCAGCACCTGAATGCATGCCGAGACTCTGTACCAGCATGGATCATGCCGCTGCATCGGGTGTACGAAACGGTTGAACCAGGCCCTGGAATCTTTGAAGTTATCATTGTTGATGAAGCATCTCAATGTGGTGTGGAAGCATTACCGCTAATGTATCTTGGTAAACGTATTTTGGTTGTTGGAGATGATAAACAGATAAGCCCTGAAGCCGTCGGTATTGAAAGAGGACAAGTTCAACGGATGATGCGTGACCATCTCTATGATTTTGCCCATGCCGACTCGTTTGATGTTGATAGTAGTCTTTTCGATCATGCTAGAATTCGATTCAGTAATCGAATCACTCTGCGGGAACATTTCCGGTGTATGCCGGAAATAATTAACTTTAGCAATAACCTCTGTTATTCAACCAATCCCCTAATTCCACTCCGTCAGTACCCACCGGACCGGCTTGAGCCGATCAAGGTAGTGCATGTACCGTCTGGTTATCGGGAAGGAGACGGACAACGAGTTATCAACAGGCCCGAGGCCGAAGCACTCGTTAATGCTGTCGAGAGATGTTGCAGTGATACAAGGTACCAAGCGATGACTATGGGTGTTATCGTTCTGCAAGGAGAGGCACAAGCCTACCTCATTGAGGAACTTTTATTGAACAGCTTGGGGGCGGAGGAAATGAAAGAACGCCGTTTGATCTGTGGGAACCCATATAGCTTCCAAGGAGACGAACGTGATATTATCTTTCTGAGCATGGTGGCTGCACCCAACGAAAGGATTGGAGTACTAAGCCAAGCGGCAGACCAACGAAGGTTTAACGTAGCTGCGAGCAGAGCCCAGGACCAGATGTGGCTTTTTCATTCAGCAACTCTTAACGATCTGAGTCAGCAATGTTATCGATACATGCTCTTGGCATATTTTAATGACCCAAATAATAGAATGCCCCCATCAATTGGAGACATCAAGGCAGAGGATCTAAGCATAAAGGCCCTCAGAGCAAACAGAATGATAGAGAGACCGCCTGTACCTTTTGACAGTTGGTTTGAAGTCGATGTGGCTTTAGATATTTCCGCTCGGGGATACAAAGTCCTGCCACAATACAAATTTGCAGACAAATATATCGATCTTGTTGTGCAGGGATCCAAGGCTCAACTTGCTGTGGAATGCGATGGTGATGCGTGGCATGGCGTGTCAGAATACGTAGCAGACATTGAGCGCCAGAGAAAATTAGAGCGATGTGGGTGGCATTTCCTTCGTATCCGTGAGAGCCACTATTACGCAACGCCTGAAAAGGCACTTGAAGAACTATGGACAAAACTTGACAGCATGGGCATTGCTCCAGTAATGATGGAAAAATCAGACACACAGGTTTCAGAAGATGTTTTGGGAAGTACTACTCATTCGGAAGAACCTGCTATGGATGAAGAATTATTAGATGAAAATGACGATGAAAATGAAGACAGACCTCTTAGACCAACGGAAGAGCAGCCTGCCCAACTTGGCGATGAAGGTTATCCAAGGACTATAGACGAGGCCTTAAGGGCCCGAACTGATATTTTTAGCAAAGCTATAATCGGGATTCTGCAAGGCAGACCTAATTTATCTTGTGTACGAACCAAGATGCCAGTATACATCCTAAAACGATGGAATATAAGAACGAGGGGAGAACCGTGGCAGAGGTTTGCTAAGAAAGTCGATAACGTTATCGCTGTCATGGCTCGCAAGGGATACGTTACCATTTACAAAAGTAAGAATGTTAGGATCAAACTTGGCTGGGAGAGGTATCCAAATATTGACCCTAGAAACAAAAATTATACTCTTTTTTAGTCAACCTCGACTTAACAGGATGGAACGGGGAGGTGTTTGATGACATATGAGCAACTTAACCAGCTTTTAAAGAAAGACATCCCGATAACGGCCATTAAGCCATTCAAAACACTGATTGACGCAGGCTTCAACCACTTGACTCCAACGGCATTCGAGGCCTTCGTCCTTGAGATATTCGAAGCCTTGAACTTTTCGGGTTCCCTTACACCGGCTTCTGGGGACGGAGGGGCCGACATACTTCTCGAAGCTGGTACTGACCTTGCAGTAGTCCAATGCAAAAAATATGATGATGGTGCAGTAATTGGAAGCAAAGAACTCAGGGAGCTTCTTGGAACTATCGTACATTTTAAAGCAGTTCAGGGATATTTTGTTACAACTTCAACATTTACCAATCAGGCAAAAGAGTTCAGCAATGAACACAGCAATATGACTTTGATCGATGGTGAGCGCTTAAAAAAGTTGCTATTCTTTTCGCTAATTCCGTCAGTCAGATCCAATGCTGTAATCTATAATTTGGACACAACATTTCTTACCCAAGAGTTTCGGAAACAGGTCGAAGGCTCATATCAAGTCCATGTAAAGGAGCTTGGAAAGGAATACCTGAAACAAGCTGAGGGACTATATCAAGAATTTGTTAGTGAGCTTGAGAAGTTGAAGGATAGATTCAGATGAACATAGACGGCTTGCCCTACGAACTTTGGTATGAACTCAAGATGGAGGCACTCAAGAAGGGAAGCACCCTGCATAATTATATCTTGCACTCACTCAAAACAAGGAAGGGTAAAACAACAAGCCTCAAAATGAGAGCAGGGAGGACACAAATGAGAACAATAATCTGGCTTTCTTTTGTTGTGTTATTACTCATAATCCCTCAAGTTGCATTCCCTGGTGATAATTCTGCATTAAACTTACTTTCAGCGTGTAGAGCAATAGCAAAAGGCGATGTTAAAGGTGATTATATTGGGTTTCATGAAACCTACGAAAGTGGACTCTGTTGGGGCACCTTTGCAACTATCCAGAAAATGACCAGATACTGTGATAGTTCTCGCAAACCGTTTTTTCGGATTTGTGCCCCTTCGGAGAGCAAAAGATCCCAACTTGTTGCTGTCTTTGTGAACTATGCCGAGAAAAATCCGCAACGACTACATGAAGATTTTTTTGTTGTGGCCTTGGACAGCCTACGACAAGCCTTCCCTTGTAAATAAGGGGTAGGATACGGTGAATTTCAACCTATTGTGCTGCTTGAAGGTAAAATATTAGATGGCTAGAATAGATACATAGCAACACAGAAGGCTGGCGTTATCCCCACAACAAGAGAGTTTACCGGCACAAACCAGGAGGCATTTGAATACACGCTGAGAACCAACAAGAGGCGCAACCTCACAAGCCAACAATGAGCGTGTGTAGCAGTGGAAGCTGAACCGATCATGGAGCGGTTGAAGGCAGAAACAAAGAAAAGGCAGCTATCAAAGTTATAACAAAATATAGAAGATACCGTTAGTCAATTAATTGACGAACGGGAAGACCATACCGAGAACCGTTCAGATCAGCAAGCGAAGAGAGGCAGAAGAACTTGAGAAGATACTGAGGTCGAAAGCAAGAGAAAAACAGATAGACGGAGGTGGAGCGGTTCGCCCAAAACAAGAGTTAAAGTAGCCGCGATAACGGCTCGTCAAAAGATGATGAATATCAGGCAATAAAAGAAGGAAGGATTGCTAAGGTCAATGGATTGACAAGGTATGCGAATGGGGATAAACAGATTGTAACCAAATAAAATGTGGGGGGTGTGAAGATGAAAAAGGCAATAGCAAGCACGGTGGTTGTTTTTTTGCATTTCAATAGTTTCTTGTCAAACAACGGCATAAAAAAACATCGTTTTAATGGCAGAAAAAATAAAAGCTATTCTGCAAAAAGATGATGTTTGCATTAGCCAAGTTTCAGAAAAGCCACAGTATCGTTCCCTTTATCAGCGCTTATCTAGAGACAAGACACCGACACTCGCACAGCTTACAGATAATGTGTTACCTACTAAGGAAGAAGTGGAACTCATCATTGCTGAACATAATGACAGAGCGCATTGCCGAGAAATGTTGATTGAGGGCCTTATGGATTTCAGCCCCAGTATAGCTTTTGTTTTTGTCCAACACTATTATGCTCTTGATCTTATTCTCTCTGATCTAATTGAACGTAAAATTACATGGGGTGAAGCCAACAAACGGTTGAGTGCATCATTCTTGGATTTACAGACCCAATCAATCTCTACTGTTAAACAACTCGATAGAGAATTATCTGCCGCACATAATAACGAATTAGCACAGCGCCAAGCGGCGTATAACTCATTTAGGCAATGGAGACAAAATCAGGAAGCTTTAAGGCAAAATCAACAAATGATTGACTCCCTCAATCGACCTGTCATAACGGATTGCACAAAGTTTGGCAGTGGCGTACGGTGCACGAGTCGTTAAGATTAATGAAATGGTAGGAGATTGTTTATGTGATATTATAGATTGAAGATTATCAAGGGATAGGCTTCATGGGCTGACAAGGGGTTTTCTCCAACCCCTTCCCCTACCTTGGTTGGAGAGATGACAACGAATGGAAAACGAAAAAGACACGGACAAAATTGTATCATTACTCAAGAAATTTTTTGAAAGTAAAGAGTTTCCCTCTGTCCTTAACCTTCTCCCACAGAGAGCATTATCAATCTTTTTTGAGAACTTAGCGAACGCTACCATTGAAAACAGCTTCCAGGCATATATGTGTGCCGTAGATGAAGTCAGACGCGACAAGAGAAAAACACCCAAAGCGCGGAAAGAGAAGCTGAAAAAGCTGCTTACACCCGTAATGATTCTCAATAAGGCAATAGCCCTTGATAAAGCCCACACCTTGGGTACGTCCGTTAAAGAAAACTCTGCCAGATTGACCTTGCCAGATGGTACTTCTCTGTTTCCTTTTATACCTCTTACCGTTGATTTAAATAGCGATTTAGATGTGTCAAAACTCGTTTACAACAAAGATTCTTACCGGATACCTTATGTCCAGTGCCAAAAAAACGGCGCCTGTGTCGTTCATGACGAGGCATTACTGGGCAATCGTTTGGGTGTAAAAGAGATATGGCACAAGGAAGTATCAGCAACAAAAGAGGAACTTGAAGTTATCCCCGTAAGCAAAAAGACTGTAAAGGTGAAGGTTACGCAAACTGTTTTAGAAGAAGGCGGCCATGACCTATGGGATTTGTACGAATGGTGGTTACCGAGTCTGGATAGTAAGAGGCTCAAGAGCATCGATCTATTAGACCAGATACTTGTCGTCTACACCATAAAAAGAGCATTAAACGGAGATTCTAAAGCAATTGATGCACTTTTCCGTGCCTATGAAAGGGCTGCTATTGGGATTGCCTGTAAGATGGTAAAAAAAAGGAAGCTCGGCCAATACCTCGAAGATATAAAACAAGATGCATGGTCTTTCTTGAGACTCACTATATGTGGATTCACCCCGGAGAGCATTTTCAACTCCCTCATGGAGACGGAGAAAATTTTACCCTTTCCCAAATGGATTGAGAGTTTTTATATCTGGTACTATTCTGAGTATGTTCCAGAAGCCATGACAAACCACTTGGAGAAAATCGAGAGGCAAGAACAGATGCACCCAATCTATGAGGCATTCTTTATTCCGGCTCTTTTATGTTTTTACACACCTATTAGGGACAAGAACAGATGGGTAGCCAAAAACAGAACAAGAATTAATAGATTCAACAGTTATTCATACAGGCCAAATAAAAACACAAACTTGACCGTATGGCTCTTCGGGACTCTTACCAATCCCATGCAGGGCAGATTCTGCCAGTTAGTGAGCCAGCAACTCGACGCGTACTATAAAGCCCATGGGATAGAGACGTATGAAAACAACCTTCCAGACAGTTCAAGATATGATGACGAAGAATCAGAAGAGAGTCAAAGGCGTTACATTATTGAAAAACTAATAGAAAACGGTGTTTCTGAACGAAATGCAGAAATATTCAGTAAAAATACCTTCGACGGCTATAGCAAGGTTGATTTGGCAAAAGAATATAATCTCACCAGAATGACAATTCACAGAATCTGCAAGCATATAATAAAAACTATCAAAGAAAACAAATTTCTTTAACATCAGATGTTACACTTATAACTCCAAAAACCATATATCCATGTATCCCCTGAAAACTTTGTCGGGGAAATAAAAAGCTAATGGAGGTTAAAGCATGGATAAGGTGGAATTGGACGATGCTTCCGTCGTAGCCTTCCTCTCACTCAAGAAACTCAGAATCACCCCACAACTAAAACTAGATGGCAAGGTAAGTTTTCTCATTGAAGGAGATAACATTAATGAGGCCTTGCAGGAATTGTACGGTAATGCGTCTGTGGGTATACTCGATTACATCAAGGCGTTTAAGGGCTTTCGTTCGAGCATATTTGCGATGAAAAGGGGCAGAGATGATCACTGACCTTTTTTATCGATATAACTGCATTTGCGGCAACCGCTACAGGAAGAACACGCCCATACCTTTTCGAAGAATCATTGTAGTCCGTTCCCTAAAATCTGTAAAATTTCCCTTTTCTGAACTTTGCCGATACATGTATCTTTTGCCGCTTATCCAACATTTTACAAGGAGGGTTTATGCGTGAAGCATTAGCAACGAGCAGGCAGACAGAATATTTCACCGAGCAGGGACTCCGGACGCTGACCAATACCGACCCGTCACAGTGGAACTTTGTCATTTTCAAGGAGCTGCTCGACAATGCTCTGGATGCTGTCAACGAACTTGAGGGAAAGATTATCTCCATTACCCATACACCGGGATTTCTGGCTGTCATAGACAACGGGCCGGGGATACCGGAGGATGAACTCGACAAGATTTTTGATTTCAATGTGTATCTGTCAAGTAAGCGTGATTTCCGGACGCCCACAAGAGGCTACCAGGGCAACGCCTTGAAGACGGTTATCGGGATAGCGTACCAGCGAGGTATGGAGCTGTCTTTTTCCGCAAACGGCAAAAAGATACGTTATGAACTTGATGACACGAAGATTAAAGCCGGTATCGTTGAGTTTACGAAGACGGTTGAGCAAGACAAACTCGCAACTAATAACAGAGTGTCCGTGTCAGGGTTTGAAGCAGACGCCGATTTCCCCTCCAAGCCGGATATCTTTGATTCCTTTCTTGGTGCCAGCCCAGGGAATGGTTTGGACATTAAAAAAGCTTTGTGGGCGTATCGGCTTGCGAACCCGGACGTGACTTTCATTTACAACGGGCATCCGCTTGATGCTGTCTCCGAGCCTGTCAAGAGAAGCGACAAGACGTTCATTCACTGGTACGACCTCCAGGCGTTCAATCAGTTGCTTCAGGCAGTACACCACAAAGACCCTGAACGGACGGTAAAACAGTTCTGCTCCAAGTTTTCAGGGAGCCAAAGGATTTTATCAAGACTGAATTTCCCTTACAGGAAGCTGTCCGAGTTTTGTTCTGATGAAGATGCTATAAAAAGCCTCTATCAACAGTTGCGTTCACTGATAGCAAGGCCGAAGCCTGAGATACTGAAATCACTTGTCACCGGAGAAAAGGCTCTGCTTGCCATATACGGTGAACACGGGGCACACAAGTATAAAATGAAGGTGGGTGAATACCAGTATCAGGACGCCATAATCCCCTATATCATCGAAGGCTTTCTCCTGTCGCAGCAAGGCACGGATGCCAAGACTCAGATTGTATGCTCTGTCAACAATTCCGTTCCTTACGAGGCTTGCCCGTTCTGCTTCTCGCAGACTTTCCGCACGACCTTCCCGAATAAAACGTATTACTTTGATTCAATAGCGTCCTTGCTTGACCAGGCAGGGTTTCACAAGGCAAGGGGCCTCACCCTGTATATCAATTTCATATCGCCATTTGTTGAGTTTACCGACAAGGCGAAGACTCGGATAATATCAGATAACTTTGCAAACGATTTAGTCCGATGCCTGGAGACCCTTCTCAAGGATACGTTGAGGGAAATTGCAAGAGCGGAGCGGGCAAACCGGGCATTCAACCGAAGATGCAGTTTCCATTACCGCGAACCGAGCAAGGTTGAACTGATAGAACGGCATTTCATGGATGCTTTCAACAACGCAAGCGGCAACGGAGAGTATATCTGCACCGCACGCCAGGTCTTCTATGCCCTCAGACAGATATTGATAAATCGCTATGGCAAGCAGCTTGAGACTCACGATTACAACAGCTTCACGCAGAACCGGATAACAGACTTTTTTGAACATTATCCGGGGCTTGAGGACAAGATATTTTTTGAGCAGCGGGGAACCTTTCACAGTCCGTTTTCCGGGGATTCCATACCGCTATCTACAAAGGACGTGAGGCGTTATATCGCCCATGACCATAGCAACGAGATAACAAGCGAGGTAAGAACCGTTTACGACCTCTCCCCGGAGCTTGAGTTTCAGCACGTCCTCTATGTGGAGAAGGCGGGTTTCAACGAAATACTGAAGCAGAGCGGGCTTGTTGAAAAGCTGAATATCGGCTTGATGTCAACGCAGGGATTCGCGACGAGGGCCGGGAAACAGCTTGCGCGGTTCTTCATCGAAAAGGGTATCAAGGTTTACGTTCTTCACGATTGCGACTTAGCGGGTTATCTAATTGCAGACAAGTTTCTGGAAGGGAGCAGAACCTTCAGGGAAAAGCTCGATGTCATAGACATAGGGCTGAATGTTGCCGACGTTGAGGCGTTAGGCAAAATTAACGATGCTGAGGTTGTACAGTACAGGAAAAATTATACCAATATTTTCTCTAAACTCTCTTCAGATGAACGCGAGTTTTTCATAACAGATGACTATCGGAGGGAATACCGGAGGGTTGAGCTCAATGCTTTGTCTACGCCGGAACTTCTCAAGTTCGTCGAAAGCAAGATTCCCTATCAACCGCTGAAGCCTACCGTTGAGCAAATAACAAGCTTTATTAAAATTGACAAGAACCAAATCATAAAGGACGCATTGTTCAAAGTTTACGGAACAGACATCAGCATAGACCTTGATATCAACCGGATAGCACAGGAAATCCATGAGAACGTGAACGGCAGCGGGCATTGGATAAATACTCTCTGGAGCAGACTTGGATACGCAATAGACACCGAAGTAGAAAAGTTAGCTTGGAGGATACGAAATGAAAACTAAAGGCATGAGTGAAGCACAAGAAATGATTCAGGGTATTAAGAAATGGGGCAAGCAGAAGAGAGGTATGGCCCATCTTATCCATTACCTGGAGGGAAGGCAGTTAACCCAGAGACAGGCCATTCATGCCTTCTGTTTCCATTGCACCGGCTACGGCGAAGAGGAGGACTGTGAAGTCCTAACGTGCCCTCTTTATCCCTTCGCTCCCTATTCAAGCAAAAAACGGGTTATCCCTGCCAGGAGAAAGAAACCATGACACATTACACATTCACTCACAGCATCTACAATCGAAATTTCAGCAGGAAGCCATAGTTCATCATGAATCGACTATTCCATAAGGCAAAAATACTGGTACTGGAAGACAAACTTTTGATTCATTATTTGCTAATTGACAGGGGTAAAAGCCATGACAAAGACAAATTCAGATCGAAGCGTACAGAATAAGAGATATGACCGCTATGAAGAGGCACTAAAGCAGATACCGGCGCCGGGTTGTGGATGCCATACTTCTTTGTTATCAGTTGCAAATATGGGGGCCATTGCCGGAATAAAGCCACAACAGATATTTGACGACTTACGGCAAAATATACCGATAGGCTCACGGCGGATAAGTGACAGAGAAATCCAGGACGCTGTCAATAAGGCGCTTTCAGACCGCAACGGGGGTACATTCACGCCCAAGCCCAGACCAGCCCCGGTTGTTCAAGATGGAAAAGCAGCGTTGCAACGGATCATCGGTCAATCGGATATAGATAACGACGCTGATCTGTGGGAACTATCACCGATCCGGCTCTTGGACGAACCCCAGCAAGACCCGGCGCTTTTGCTCAAACCCCTGTTTGACGGCCAAGAATTTGTTTTCATAGGGGAACCATACGACCCGGGTATTATCGGTAAGACTATTCGGCGCGTAAGTGAATGGATTGACTTTTTCAAGGCCGGGGGTACTACCGCCCCGCATATAATCGTTAACCATCTTACGGGCGACCCAGCCTCGAAAGAATCAGGCGACGGTGACACTTACAGGGGCAACGGCAACGTGGCAGCATACAAATATTGCCTGGTTGAGTTCGATAATCTATCTCATGAAGACCAAACCCGTTTCTGGAGCGCAGCAAGACTTCCTATTGTTGCCTTGATTGATACCGGAGGGAAATCAATTCACGCATGGCTTGACGTTCAGAAAATGGCGTCTGTTTCTACCTTAGATGAATGGAAAGCCAATATTGAGGGCCGTTTATATGACCGGCTATTAGCACCCTTGGGAATTGACAAGGCTTGCAGCAATCCGGCAAGGCTTTCAAGGTTGCCAGGACATTTTCGAGAAGAAAAAGGCAAGTATCAGCGGTTATTGTGGTTGTCTCCGGAAGGGAGGCCAGTATTATGATGGACGAATTTGAACAGCAAATTGTAAGAACGGAATTGCCTCAGCCGGTTAACGCCTCTGAATTGCTTAATACTGAACCTGTCAAGCCAGACCAGATTATCAAAGACTTTATTGACGTAAGAGATAAACTGGCCGTCATCGGTTCATCAAAATTAAGAAAGACGTTTTTCATGTTGCAGATGCTTCTTTGCATGGCCGCCGGACGGGATTTTCTTTCCTGGGTAATCCCGAAGGCCAGAAGGATATTCCATGTTCAGTATGAGGTACAAATCCACCATTACCACCGGCGCGTTAGAAACATGGCTAAGACGCTGCACATTCTACCGGACGATTTACAAGACCGGTTTCAGATTCTTAACGCGCGGGGCCTGGGGCTTTCAGGTTTAGAAGGAATAGAAAAAATAGAAATAATAGTAAAACCGTTTGAACCTGAAATCATTTCTTTCGACCCTTTATACAAAGTTGCCGCCGGGGCTGAAAACGATGCGAGAGACGCAAAGATTATCCTTGACGCCTTTGACAAACTGGCAGAAAACACCGGCGCGGCTATATTATACATTCACCATGACGCAAAGGGTTTTAGTGGAGATAGAGACATTCGAGACCGGGGCGCCGGTTCTAATGTTATCGGCAGGGATTATGACGCCTGCATTACGTTAACCCCTCATGCAGCCCATGAGAACGCAGCGGTTGTTGATGTACTGCTTAGAAATTATAGACCTCAAGAACCCTTTGTTGCTCTATGGGCCGAAGATGACGAGACAAACGGTTACTGCTTTGAACTGGGTGTTAATATAGCACCCACAAAGAAAACCTCTGCAAACGGCAAAGCCCAGAACCTGCCCGCCCTTGACACTTACCTTCCCGCTGCAATGGAACTTCTCAAACAGAAACCGCTTGATATTAAGGTATTTGACGACCTGTTCCGGACGAACACCGGTATGACGTTTGAACGGACAAAGGCTTTTCGCAAATGGGCTACCGGACTCACCATACCTCAATTTGAAACCATTGAGAAACGAGGACGGGGTGAACATATAAAACTTATCGGAACACCGGCACAGATTAGCCGGTTGAGGGACGAATGGAAAAGCAAATAAATAGAAAAGATAGAAAAGATAGAACGTATTTAGAAAGTTCTATCTGTTCTAAGACAGTCTTTTTTAGAAAAGAGAATACGCTTATTATAGCGTATTCTTTCTTTTCTAAAAGTCTAAGAACTGTCATTGAGACCGGAAAAAAGAAAAAAATGCCAAATGATGTGTACGAGGTTTTCACAAAGAATCCAAACACTGAAACAGTGTGTGAAGATATAGAGGTTAATTCGATTAATTAACGAGTGATGGATGGTTAAGAAATGAACCGAAGAAAGATAGATGACACCAAGCTTCTTGAGATGCTTCACCAGGGTATGCAACAGAAAGAAATTGCCCGTATCATGAATGTAAGTGAACCTGCTATATGCAAGCGATTGAAACGATTGCGCCCTCAGCCGGACACAGTGCTTGATAAATATAACCTGACCGCCCAGCAAAAAATGTTTGTAGTAGAGAAGGCAAAAGGGAGATCAAATACTGAGGCAGCACTTGAAAGCTATGAGGCATCCTCCAGGAAAAGCGCAAAGGTTATCGGCTCACAATTGATGGCAGAACCTGAAATCAAAATGGCTCTCAACGAACTGATGGACACCTACCTTCCCCAGCATTACCGAATCAGGAAGCTTCGCAGTCATGCCGACAATCCAGACCCCACAGTGAGCCTCAAGGCTCTTGACCTCTCATGGAAGTTAGATGGCAGCTATGCTCCTGAGAAACACGCCCACCAGATTCTTGGCTTTACCCTTGTTGATCTTGAACTGTCGAACAGGAAGGAGGATTAACCTTGAAAAATAGTGCACGCAGTCAAAAATGGGTATTTCATGCAATACACTGTGACTATAAAAACCCCTCCCCTCCCCCTGTCTCCCAGGATTGTCTATGAAGATTGAGCTTGAACAGTCAGACATTCAGGCAATAGCAGAGAAGGTTGTGGAACTCATGAAACCATACCTTTCACAGAGATCAGACCTTCAAGAGCATACTATCTTTGATGTACCCGGATTGTGTGAGTATCTTCATGTTACGCCGAAATGGATACATGAACGGACGCACTTGAAAGAGATACCGTACTACAAGCTGTCGAATAAACAGTTGCGATTCAGGAAGAAGAAGATTGATAAATGGCTTGAATCGCTCGAAACTCCTTCATTAAACCAATATACTGGTAAACTAAAAGTTATATGCGATAGCAAAAGGACTGCTCATTCATTATGAACTTTCATATACAAAAATATGAACAATATCAATATTGTTTGCCATGCTGTATACTAAAATGTATAGCTAAACAAATTCTCATTATTCCCTTGACAATGTAGACATTGTCTACTATACTTAATAGTAATGGAATGGACACCGGAAAAAATCAAAGAGCTCAGAAAATCATTAGAGTTGTCTCAAGAGAAATTCGGTACTTTGGTAGGTGTCTCCAGGGATTATGTAATCAAATTAGAAAAGGGGGTGAGAAATCCAAGCAAAACGCTATGTATTCTCTTTGGTTATATTCAAAGATACGAAAACGAAAATGAGAAAGGAAGGTGTTAACATGGCAAAGGATAAAAGCTTACCAAAAGGGATTTACAAACGGGGTGAAGTGTATTGGATACGCTATGCCGGACTTGACGGTAAGATTGTGTATGAATCCTCAAAACAGGGTGATAAGACAGGAACAAAGATCAAGGACGCTGAAGCCCTTCTCCATGATCGTAAGGCAGACATAGGCAGGGGAAAGCAACCGGAAAAAGCCCGGAAAATTCCAAATACTACATTCAAGGAACTCGCAACAGAATATCTTAAATGGTCTGAAAGACAGCGTGGATTTCAGAAAAAAAGCTTTTTCATTCAACAATTAAGAGACAAATTTGATAATGTACCTCTGAGACATCTAAACACTATGGCAATCGAACAGTATCAAAGCGAACGTCTAAACAAAGGCAATAAACCAGCAACAGTCAACAGAGTGGTAGCAGTATTGAAACACATGATACATAAGGCCGTTGATTGGGAACTCGTTGAAGAGAGTGTACTTAAAAAAGTAAGACAAGCAAAACAACTTGAAGCAAATAACAGACGTTTACGGTATCTCTCAAAAGAAGAATGCCAAACGTTAATCAATGCTTGTGATTCACATTTAAAGCCAATTGTGCTTACCGCTTTAAATACAGGATGCCGAAAAGGTGAGATTCTTGGCCTTACCTGGGAAAATGTAGACCTGAAACATGGTTTTATACTTCTCGACAGGACTAAGAACGGGAAAAGACGTGAAATACCTATTAATGCAACACTGAGGGCAACACTGGAAACATTACCAAGGCGTTTAGATGGTGGCCATGTATTCTATGATCATAAGACAGGAAAGCCATACCAGGACGTAAAGAAAAGCTTTAATTCGGCAGTAAGAAGGGCAAAAATAAAAGACTTTCATTTCCACGATCTCAGACATACCTTTGCAAGTCACCTTGTTATGGCCGGAATAGACCTTACAACGGTATCGCGCCTATTAGGACATAAGGATTTGACCATGACGTTGAGATATTCTCATTTATCGCCAAAACATATGTCTCAAGCAGTAGATATTATGAATGAAGTGTTGAGCGAAAACGCCAACTATACAAAAACTATACAATCTAACATCCATCAAATATGACTGTGATTTATAACCTCTTGAAATTACTAAAGCCGAAGCGGGGATTTGAACCCCGGACCTGCTCATTACGAGTGAGCTGCTCTACCCCTGAGCTACTTCGGCATTTCTGTGAAATAACAAATTGAATTACTATATTAGAGGAAATTCCAAAGAA
>Ga0255340_1002896_pt1 | contig 18999 bp, 9 predicted proteins | sample wastewater_treat_7_FD_192417 | JGI IMG/M metagenome (GOLD analysis project Ga0255340, IMG submission 192417) | Wastewater microbial communities from Lulu Island WWTP, Vancouver, Canada - plant10 | ecosystem: Engineered > WWTP > Wastewater > Unclassified | place: Canada: Vancouver, British... | reverse complement strand
AACGGATTTTACGCCATAAAGGTAATACCGTCCGTTGATCAGTTTCAGTTCTGTCCGGGGCCTCTTGTGTTTCAAAGCCCAATCGGGGTGGTTTGCCGTTGTTTTCATCGATTTTCTTTTATTATAACCATTACCTAAATAGGTATTGCTAAATAACGACAAAAAAACCACACAAACAAATATTCATGCGGTTTTTTTCATTTTTCTATTCCCTATTTATTTAGGGTTTGGGTTTAACTATAAGGTATATTAACTGTTTAACCATTTCTCTTTTTCTTTGGCACGATATGACATGCCCGAGTTATGGAAAACTTTCCATAGCTCGGGAGAATCAATGAAGAAAAAGAAAAAAGTATAATTTTGTTTTGATTAATCGTTCATTGCATATTTAACTACGATCGCCCTTCGGAGTTGTTGCCTTCAGCAGAGGGGTCAATTACGCCGGAATAAACAAAAAAGTGCTTTCGCGTGAAGTTGATTCAGTTTTACAGTCCGAGTAATCTATAGATGGACTATAATAGACTCATATTCAATTTTGAACCAATATTCGTGAAGGTTAACGTAGGTGATAGATTGGCTTAGTCTTTGAATCCTATCTATTCCTTGATATACCCATTTATCCCTATCAATGAACGGATTGCCCTGATAATTAAATGTGGATGTCTTGCTGAATTTACATAATAAATGAGAATTCTCATCGTAAACAACAATACTATCGAGGTGTGTATTTATACCATCCAGAATATCCAGAGTATAAGGAATCATCCATACTGATGATAGAGAGTTGGGGGCAACTTTCCTGGTCGTTCCATTTGACTTAAAAAAAGTTACGATATTCAACGTCCCTGGTGTACTATTAAAAAATCTAGGGCAAAGTTCGTCTGTTGCTTTTTTACCACAGGAGCAGAGCAGAAATAATAGAAGGACACTTAAAAAAGGCTTCATTGTTTCAAAATTGTACTGGTATAAACATTTCCACCGGTCGTCAATCTCATGAAATATGTTCCTTGTGGATAACGTGATAAATCAATGTCTATTGTTGGTCTACGGCTTGATTTATCATAAATCAGATTTCCGGAAGGATTAAATATTTGAACCCTGTAGTTATCAAATACTGTTCTTAACTGGAACCTGCCTTCATTCGGATTGGGGACCAGTAAAATGTTCTTATCTTCCTGCTGAAGCTCATCTGCCTTGTTTTCATTTTCCCCCTTGTTAGTTTCTATTCCTGTCTCATTTATTAACACTCCTTCTGGTTCCGGAGATGATAACATCAGAGACGGGCTTCCGTATGATAGTACTTGATAGGAATTGTATAATTGTTTACCACAATTATCACATGCAAAGAAATTTGTCCAGCCACGAACAGATATATCATCACACTCACACTCATAAGGCCCCACACTTGCAGTAACCACACTTCCTGCCTTTGCAAAAAAGCCGGGGTTTAATGTAATGCTATTTGTTGCCGACATTGATAAGTTTCCTCCGGGTTCAATTTCCAAAATCGATCCAGCACCCGGTATAGATATAGTGTTAGCATTAAGAGAAACAGGAGTTGAAATGCTTGTGTAAGGTAAGCTGGTTATGCTCCCCTGAATTGCACACCCTGGAGAGATTCCTATTATCATTTGCTGATAACTGGTATAATTATTGTTACCATCAGGAGCTAAATTCGCAAGAGTAAAACAATATCCATAGTCAGGATCGCTTAAGGGAGTGTCACCCCAGCCCCAATTAAAATGGAAATAGGAAGGGTCGTTTCTGTCATATCCATCGCAAACAAAGTAGTGGACATTGCCCCAATCACCAGGATCAATAACAGCACCACCCCTGTAAAGAACGGGACGGCCGGCATCTAATTCAGCCCTAATCAAGTTTTGCCATCCTGAACTACTGGGCCAGCTTGACCGAACTCTCTTTGTTGCTCCTGGAAATCCTAAATCCTTAAGTCCTTGTTCAACATTTTCGGTCGTTGCCCAAGAACCCCTGCAACAATAATTCATTCTTGCAACCGAACCGCAATCGCGAAGTAGTCTTGCTAATTCTGCTGCAGGCTCCGCGTCATCACCTTCGTGGAGTGCAGTAGGAATTATATCCCAATTGTAAGAAGCAGGATATTGCCAATACCACATTATCTGACCCATAGCTACTGCACCACAGCCAACGGGTTTTTTATCACCTGAAGTTGATTCGGCTTTTATTGTCAAAGTAATCTATGTTGCTATAATAGAATCATACTCAATCTTGAACAAATACTCGTGAAGATCAACGTATGTGAAAAATTAGTTCCGTCTCTTTTCCTTTATGATCCCCTGATACGGCCATTTATCCCTATCTGTGAATGGGTTGCCTCTGTAATTAATGTAGCAGTTTTAGTAAATTTACATATTAAACGTGAATTATCATCGTAAACAAGGATGCTGATCCGCTTGTGTACGGTATGTACTGAACTGTCCGGAAATCATATCTTTTTAACCCGATAATGATCACATTCTGACCGATACGTCTGCAGCTATGGATCTTCGGTTTTATCTGCCTTAGTGCCCTTACATGGTGCATGAGGCTGTTTTTCATCTCCGATGACCCGCCCAAACTGATAAATAGCCGCCAGAAGTGTCTGGTGTCTTACATGGACGATATTAATAAGTAGAATCCAGACGGTTTAATTCCGATCTGGCCCATAAATTACTCTCAGACAGGTCAACTGCCCTGCTGAGATTTTCAGCGGCCGGTTCAGTATCAGCAAGTCCTTTACAGGCCAGACCTTTAAGCAGATAAATATTTGACAATCTGGCATTCTCTGCTTCACGCTGTCCGAATTTTGCAAAGAAATCATCCGGGGCTTCCGGCTGGCTCAGCTGCCTGTCAGCTTCAGCGAGCATTGAATTGAAGATTGTGAGCGCTTCATTTTTCTTACCCAGCTTAAGGTTGCTCATTCCTCTGTAATAGCTTATATAGGTAGAAGGGGAAGAACTGAGCCCGGCACACGAGGCGAAATAGTTTCTGGCTTTTGATTTATTTCCCAGGGCCTCATTGGCCAGACCCAGGAAATAGTAAACCTGAATATTCCTGTTGCCTGCCCTGCTGCCGCTGGCTTCTTCCTCGGGTACCTGTGCAAGACTAAAATTATCCAGTGCTTTCCGGTAATCCTTGTCTTCCATATATTTCAGACCAAGCATCAGATGGGCGTCAATAATGATGTCTCTCACCCTTCCGCTTCCCTCACGATAGCTGAATTCCTTCCCGCTAAGATATTCAACTGCCTCAGCAGCCTGCCCCCCCAGTGTCAGCACTGCAATCTGCCTGGCGAATGCATCATCCCGTCCGGACACAACATCATTGCTCCCCTCAAACAATTTCAGTCTCCTTGCTATGCTGGCATTGCTCATTTCATACAGATGATCCAGCTCCTCATAGTAAATAGCCTCGTCTCTTCTCAGTTCAATTGCTTTCTCATATGCACTTATTGCCTTAAATCCGTCACCAAGGTGATTGTAAAAGGCCCATCCCAGGTTACGGTGGGCAACAGCCAGTCCGGGCGAATGGCCTACAGCCGTCTCCCATTGTGCAATGGCCTTGTCACGCTGATTTCTGTGATAAAATATGTTTCCGAGGTAATAGTGTGCTTTTCCGTCTGCAGGATTATATTTCAGTGCTGTTTCAAGTACTTTTATCGTTTCAAGGCGGAAAGGGAAGCAATAGTCCTCCGACTGTGCCGATCCTTCTTTGAAATATTTCTCTGCAAGTGTTTTATCCCCTCTTTTATCTGCCAGGTAAGCCAGGTAATAACTGATAATGGGATTTTTTCCGTTGAAACGCAGAAGAAGGTCTTCTGCCTCATCCCTTAATCCGTCATTTATGTACCCGATTGCAGTTTCAAGATAATTCTGATCAGAATTTCTCATCTTCCTGTTTAAAGAAGCAAGTTCCCTGTCAGCTTTTTCCCTGTTGCCTGATTCCTTTGCCAGGAGATAGGATTCATTTGCAGCCCTGAAATCAAGAGGATCGTTTTGCAACAGCGGTTCCACGATGGCAGCTGCAGCAATATAATCGCCCCTCTTCCTAAGAATGGATGCTTTCAGACTGATTGAACTGTTATTCCTGGCATTGGAGGCAAGTGATTCGTTTATCTGGTGCAGTGCTTTTTCCAGATCTCCGCCTGAAACCGAAATTCTTGCAAGTTCAAGATAGGAAGCCGCATGGAATGGATAATCCCAGGCCGCCCTGTAAAGAGTGTCAACAGCTTCATCATACAACTCGAGGGCTTTTAAGGTTAAGCCCTGAAGATACAGGGCCTCACAATCCATCGGACGTGTATAATCCTTTGTTAGCCTTTTTATGGCCCTCCCCAGATATTTCCTGGCATTTATGTAATCACCGTTTTTAAGACAGATATTTCCTACGGCGGTATTCGTGCGGATATCTCCCGGATCACGGCTGAGGGCTTCCTCATAGTAATCCATAGGATCATATCTCGAGTTATGAAATTGTTCAAGGCGTTTCCCGGTAAGGTAAACCTCCTCAACTGTTGCAATATCCTTCGGAGCAGGCGGAGCTTCAACAATGTCGGGAAGCTTCTCCTGGTATTCATTTTCCCGGGGCTGGTAAGAAACAAGTACTTCACCAGTTTCTGTATCAGTCATCTCGGTATAAAGATCCGTAAGGCTGAAAGGACCGTCTATCTTCACGGTCCGGGTGAATGTCGTGACAGGAGAAATCTCCGTAAGCTTTTCGAAAATTATCTTATCCCTGTTTTTCAAAATGATCCTGGCTTTGTTAACTTTTGAAGTGGAGTAATAACCAAGAAACACGGAGTTTTTCTGTCTCGATTCAAGGTTCACAGCACCATTGAGATTTGCATTTTTGAAACCCTGAATATCCTTTACCGGATACCAGTACTGCTCGCTGATTTTCACCTCGTACGGTTTTATCCAGCTGTAATCCGGCTGATTGTCAGAATAAGCGCCAACCATGATCTCAACATAGGGTCCTGCATTTTCTGTCAGCCGTGCTTCTGTTGCCTGTCCGCGCGGACCAGATCCCCATTCCCACAACTTGGCTCCCTTAACTATGTTATGATCACCGATGTGAACCGTGCCGCTCTGCCTGCCATGATCGTATGCACCCATGAAATCCTCCTTCAGGTCGTGTGCGAAATATGAATTGGCATTAACGGAATTTATCCACCAGCTTATATCCACACCTTTTGTAAAATCCTGTCCCTGATAAACTTCCGTAGACAAGGGCCAGTGTGTGAAATCATTCTTGGCGTGATAGGTTGCAAACTGAACACTCGGAGGAAAAATAACCTGCAGGTCCTTGTTCGTATGTGCGGCCACATTTGCCCAGTAAAGGAATGAATGATTGAAAGGTGTCGGGTTGTGGATCTTCAGTTCAGCCCTGAAGTAGGATTTCCCCGGAAAGGATGTGATGCCAATAGTCCATCTAATACGGTGACGGGGTTCAGTCTCACCTATATAGATTGTTTTGCTGCCGTCTGCATTTTCAACCATTTCATAGTCCATCGGCAAAAAGGTTGATGCCCTGTGATGATGCAGCACGCACCATTCTATACCGCCTGAGACCCAGGCCCCGAGCATACCTATGTTTGATGGTCTGACAACATCATTTTTATAGATAAAATTATATCCATTGGTCTTGTCCGTGGCATAATACAATTTGCCTCCTATTTCGGGAGTGACACATAACTTAATAAACTCATTCTCGAGGATCAGGGCTTTATATGCCTTGTCAACCCTCCGGTTCAGGTAAGTATCATTCATTGCATAGGGATAAACATGCCTGGCAGCACCCTGATGGGTCTCATTGTTATAAAAAATGGGATTCTTGTTGGACGGAGCCACCAGATAGGTTGGAATCACCCATTCCTCCTCTGAAACGCTAACCTGTGCAGTGAGAATACTTACATAAAATGCAGTGAAGGCAGGAATCATCAATGACCTGAAAATCCTGTTCAGCCCGGAAATAAATTCTGTCCTGATAGCCATAAGAATGATTTTAAGTTAATTATCTGTTAATATGAGCATCATATTCAAGAATTAAAAAGTACTAAAATTCTTTATCATCTCAAATTATTGAATTAATACCGCTGCTCTTTTCTGTCCTGGCCATCCAGCCCGCAACAGATGGAGAACCGTTCAGCAAGCCTCCAAGTCGGAAAATCAAGGGATCATCACGGCACCGAATCAGGGGAAGTACAGAATATCCAGTTATCAAGTCAGAAGGACCGGGGACCTTTCAACCAGCAAGTCAGAAAGTCAAGGGATCATCCAGGAACAGAATCAGAAGCAGAACAAATCATTCTGACCGAGAGATATCAGGCTTTCAGCCAATGCTCCAAACCGAAAAGCCTTTTTATGTCAGGTATGTTTTTTATACAACCTCCCCTGCCAGGTATCAAGTTCTTCTAGTCTCCTTTCTATCATTGCGCTTACCTGGTCACTGCGCTTTTTCCCCCATAATGACACAGCCAGGAAACGCGGAGGGGCTTCACCGCTGAAGCGCTCCACCACAATCTCCGGATTAAATCTCTCCAGGAAGCTGACTATAAAATCAATATATTCTTCCCTACTGAAAAGCTGAAACTTCGAAGGATCAGCCAGGTATTCCTTTTCAATCATTGTTCCTTTTATGATCTGCAACTGATGGAATTTGACTGTGGTAAGCGGCAGGACTGAAATTATATCTGCCTCTGCCAGCATCTCCTCCCTGCTCTCTCCCGGAAATCCGAAAATAAAATGAGCTCCCGTACTGATACCATAAGCTGATGTCATCTTCACAGCATTCACCGCATCTTCAAATGTGTGAGCACGGTTTATCCTGCGAAGGGTACTGTCGTAGCAGCTTTCAATCCCGTATTCGACAGCCACATAATGTGTGCGGGCCAATTCCCTGAGCAGTCCGAGCTTTTCCTCATCAATGCAGTCTGGCCTTGTTCCTATGATAATACCCCTGATCCCCTGGTGTTTCAAGGCCTCTTCGTATAATTCCATCAGCCTCCCGGGAGATGAATAGGTATTTGAATATGACTGGAAATATGCAAGATATGATTCAACCTTCCTGTATCTCTTTTCATGAAATGCTATACCCTCGGAGATCTGGACTGTCACTGATTTCTCAGCTTCGCAGTAATACGGACTGAAAGCTTCATTTGCACAGAATGTACAGCCCCCCGTACCTTTCGTGCCATCCCTGTTGGGGCAGGTAAATCCGGCATTCACGGATACTTTCTGAATCCGCTCTCCGAAAAGTTTCCTGAAATATTCAGAATAGGCATTGAACCTGCGGTGGTGCCCCCATGGATAATTAGCCGCAGCTTTTCCTGTACCTGTCATGATACCGTAACGATCTTGTTCTTGTCGATATACCACAGATACGACTCAATATCACTGTATCCCATTTCAGAAAGCAGTTTCCTGTATTCACGTATCTGCACAGCATGCCTGCCATGTTCTTCCCCTGATTTATAATCTATTACAACAGCCTTACCGGCTTCGATTATTACCCTGTCGGGGCGGCGCATATCACCCGAAGGACTGAGGATTTCTGATTCCTTCAATACTTTAAGACCGGGCCTGAACCAGCCAGATACTTCCGGTGAATTTATCAGTGCACTGAGTTTTTTTTCCAGTATCAGGGAATCAGATTCTGTAATTTTTCCTTCCCTGACAAGCCTGTCCAGCACCGGAGCTATGTCCGCGGAAGTATCTATCCCTTCAAAAGCTTCATGCATAAGGTTTCCGTAATCTATCCTTCGCATCTTGTCCTCACCTGATGGTGTGAAATAATCAATACCATGAAGTCTCAGCCTGAGTGATTCCGGTTTTATGTTCACCCTGTAGCTTTCCGTCGTCTCGGTTTTACTGACTTCCCTGATTTCATCAATCCGGGGTATAGTGCCGTACTCAAACACTCCGTCCGCAGCATTGAAATATTTTCCCGGGACAAAACCTCTGTTCCCCGCAGGATTGTCATCAGAATCTATGGCATTTCTCAGAATGGAGGAAACCGACATTTTCCCGCCTTCGCTCAACGGTATGAAGCCATAAACAGCATCCCTGGCCCTTGTCATGGCTACATACAGCAGATTAATATTGTCAATACAGGAGTAATATTTTTCCCTGGCATAATCATCAGCGAAAAGAGTCTCCGACAAAGCTTTGCCATACTTAACAGGAATCATTTCCACTTCGTTGAAAGGAGCTATCCCGGGTCTTATCCACAGAACCGGCTGCTTGCCTGCCGGGTGGTCAATGTTCCATGCGAGAAACGGAAGAATCACCACCGGAAATTCAAGTCCCTTGGACTTATGGATAGTCAATACCCTTATGCTGTTCTGACCGGACGGAAGGGATATTGCCTTTCTGCTCCCGCCGTTTTCCCACCAGTCAAGAAAAGTATCCGTATCGGAAGTCCTGTTGCGGGAAAAATTCAGAACCAGATCCTGGAATGTCTGCAGGTAGGGTACGTTTTCAGCATAATCACCAAGACCGAAGAATGAGATTATGTTTTCCGTCACATCAAACAGGGGGCGGTTCCGTATCCCGGCAAGAAAACGGTCACATCCTTCGGGAAACAGGTCTGCTGTTTCATCCATAAGCATTTCCCTGTACAAACTGAATTCAGCTGCCTTGTCCCTGCGGTGCAACAGCATGTAGAAGCGGAGCATTTCCGCCCTGCTGATAACATCCCCCGGATCATGCAGCACTTTCAGAACTGCAATAATGAATGTTATGGCCCAGGAAGATGACAGTGCAAGAGAATCGTCAGAGACAACATTGTAATTATATTTCTCTTTTTTCTCCGGCGGACAGTTATTACTGTATTCTATTATCTTCCTGACAACCTCCTCTCCTTCCCTGCCTTCCCGGACTATAATACCTATATCCCCGGCCCGGTAACCATGATCCTGGAATAATTCAATAATCTCCGGTATTTTTTCGGATATTCTTGTTTTCCAGGCCTTTAATGATTTCCTTGTGTCACTCTTAGCGGAATTATCTGCAGCATCATCTTTTACCTCACTGAATTCAAGTCTTATATAGCCACCGCTTTTTCTGCCCGGATCAGACTGAATCGCTCCTTCATAAAGATTTTCCAGATCCGATTCCAGGCCTTCCTCTGAAAAGGCCATGTCAATTTGCCGGGGAATAATCGAGAACAGAGTGTTGTTGAATTTTATGATCCCGGAACGGCTTCTCCAGTTATTTTCCAGTGACCTTTTCAGGATCCTTTCATTGTCAGCCTTCGTGGCCTGCAGATCGGCAAGTATCTGCCAGTCACTGTTGCGCCAGCGGTAAATGGATTGCTTGATGTCACCCACTATGAGATTATCGCACCCCCTGCCCATACTCTCGGATATCAGCGGCTGAAAATTTTTCCATTGCAGAAATGAAGTGTCCTGAAACTCGTCAATCATGAAATTTTCAAAAGCGTTCCCTATCTTTTCGTAGATGAAAGGTGTCTGGTCACCTTCCGTGATCAGGCTCAGAAGCTCAGCCGTATCGGATATCAGAAAACTGTTTTCATCCGTAGCTGCCTTACGGACCTGAATCAGTACATCAGAAAGGATTCCGAGGGTATAGATATTATCGGAAACAATCATTGCAGTCCTGTAAACCTGATAATTCCTTTCACAATATTCAATTGCCCCGGTCAGGGTTTCATGCAGTCCTTCCCTGATGGCGTTTAACAGACCGGGGGCAGGGTCTTTTGACGACCATTTGGGATTATCACCCAGGATCTGCCTTACATAATTATTCGGCAGGATGATTTTTCCTTCCCGCATTGATTTTATGAAACCGGGGACTCCTCTTGATTTCTGATAGAACATATCATCGGTAAGTCCGAAACGGGTATAATAATCCTGAAGCTTTTTCCCGAAATCCCTGACATCTTTGTCAATGGAGGTTATAATGCTTTTTATTTTCTCTATATAAGCGCGCAGATAATTTTTGTCTTCCAGCTTTTTCCTCTCATCTTCCGGCAGTGTTTTAAACTTTTCCCTGAAAAGCTCCTCTGCAAGCCGGGTAATCTCCCCTTTCAGGTTCCACGACTTTTCCTCCTCAAGGTTTTTCATTACATATTCCGTCAGCCAGTCTTTCAGTTCACGGTCGGATGCCGAAGAAGCTATTATTTCATCAATCGCCGCAGACAAAATAATACTATGGTCCAGCTCAACATTATACCCGGAATGAAGTCCGCTTTCCCGGGCAAAGGACCGGATCACCTTCTGGAAAAAAGAGTCGATGGTGGAAATCGAAAACCTGGAGAAATCATGAAGAATGGCAGAAAGCAGGCCGGCTGCTTCGCTTCTGATTTTTTCAGCACTCAGGCCTGTGTCCTTTACGAGATCATCAAGATATTCGGACTGTTCGCCATTTGCCAGACGGTAAAGCTGATCAAGAATCCTGTTCTTCATTTCGGCTGTTGCCTTATTGGTAAAGGTCACCGCAAGTATCTTCCGGTAATTGTACCTCGACCTGAAGATATGGGTGAGATAGATGCGGGTGAGCTGAAATGTCTTTCCCGATCCCGCTGAAGCGCTGTATATGGTTAGTGTACCGGAATTCACGAAATAAAGGTACTGATTTTTATTTTGAGCATGGAACAGGAGGAATAATATTAACCGTGTCAGTGAAGCAACGGAAATAGAATTAGAAATAGAATTAGAAATAAAAAAAGAAAGAGAACGAGAGTGAGGGTGAGATAGTTAGAATGAGAATGAGAATGAGAAAGAGAATGAGAGAGTGAGAGAGAGTGAGAGAGAGTGAGAGTTAGTGAAAGAGAGGACAATAGTGAGAATTTGAGCGATAGGAGAAAGTTGGCGATGTTGAGAGAGTGTGCGATAGTGAGAGGGTGAACGATAGTGAGAAAGCGGGCGATAATGAAAAAGAGGACAATAGTGAGAGGGTAAACGATAGTGAGAAAGAGGGGAATATTGAGAGAGCGGGCGATGGTGAGAGACCGGACGGTAGTGAAAGAGAGGACAATAGTGAGAGGGTGAACGATGGGGAGAGAGCGTGCGATAGTGAGTGGGTGAGCAAGAGTGTTAGCAAGAAAGGAAATAAGGATAAAAATGAGAATATGACTTTTAGTATCTTTGCGGGATGAAGAAAAAAGTGGTCATAGGATTGTCGGGAGGGGTTGATTCGAGTGTTGCCGCCTGCCTTCTAAGGGATCAGGGCTATGATGTGACCGGGCTATTCATGAGGAACTGGAATGACACCACCGGACTGCTGCAGAGTGACTGTCACTGGGAAGACGATCTGATGTTCGCGGAAATGGTGGCAAAAAAGGCCGGAATACCTTTTCATATGGTAGACCTTAGTGAGGCATATAAAAAGAGAGTGGTAGACTACATGTTTTCAGAATACGGGAAAGGGAGAACTCCCAATCCCGACATCCTGTGCAACAGGGAAATAAAGTTCGATTCCTTCGCGGAGGAAGCAAAAAAGCTTGGTGCTGACCTTATTGCAACAGGACATTACTGCCGGAAAGATTTCATCAGTACGGATACCGGTACCATTCACAGGCTGCTTAGAGGAAAGGATGAAAACAAGGACCAGAGCTATTTTCTATGTCAGATAAGTCAGAATCAGCTTGCTGAAGCATTGTTTCCACTGGGGAACCTCACCAAGGAGGAGGTAAGGGCTTTGGCTGCAGATCTCAGACTGCCCACTGCCAGCCGTAAGGATTCGCAGGGAATATGCTTTATAGGAAAGGTACATCTCCCGGTTTTTCTTCAGCAAAAACTTAAATCATCCAGCGGACCGGTAATTGAAATCGGTGGAAATGCTGCTTTTTCATCATGGCCTGCAGGTCTTCCGGATGATACGATAACGGATGATGAACTGAAGAATATGTCTTCTCCCCATCAGCCCGGGAATCTGGCGGGAAAAAACATAGGCACACACCATGGTGCACATTTTTTTACCATAGGCCAGAGAAAGGGTATAAATATAGGAGGCTACAGGGAGCCGCTCTTTGTTATCGGAACTGATACCGATAACAATATTCTCTATGTGGGTGAGGGACAATCGCACCCCGGCCTTTATCGTAAAGGGCTGTTTATAAGGGCCGGTGAAATTCACTGGATCAGGAATGACCGTGCCATGAATCCCGGCGAGACACGGGATTGCCTGGTGAGAATCCGTTATCGTCAGCCTCTCCAGCAGGCACGGCTTTTCAGGAGAAAAGATGGCATGTATATAATTTTCAACAGATTGCAGCGCAGCATAACTCCGGGACAGTTTGCAGCCTGGTACGAAGGCGATGAAGTGACCGGATCAGGAGTGATTGACAAATAATTGTCAGGGTCAACAAAACAATAAATTATGATGAAAAAAATATCAGTTGTAAGCGGAGGATCAGGAGGTCTCGGATTGGCAATTGCAGAACAGCTTGCAGGGAAGGGTAAAAATGTTCTCCTTCTTGGCAGGAATGCCAGTAAGCTGGAGGAAGCAAAAAGGAAAGTGGAGAAAGCGGCAAGGAAAAAGGGGGAAGCTGGAAGAAAACCGACGGAAGCAGGGAAAAAACCGGATCCTGTTCCGGATAACTCCATCATCCGGACACTGGTCTGCAATGTGGGGAACGAAACCGATATCAGAAATACAGGTCAGTTCCTCCGGGATAACAATCTGATTACCGAATATCTTTTCAACAATGCGGGTAAGGGACATTTTGCCCCAGCCACGGAAGCAGACTCAGTAATCATTGATGATATTCTTGAAGCCAATCTCAAGGGCCTCATTCTGCTCAGCTCGGAAATACTGAGAATAACACCTGAGGAAGAAGAACTTACCATTATAAATATCATGTCTACCTCTGCACTTCTGGGACGCGATCAGGAAACAATCTACTGTGCTGCGAAATGGGGAGCCAGAGGATACACCGAAGCACTCCGGGCAGAACTGAAGGGAAGCAAAAGAAATATTATCGCGGTTTATCCCGGAGGAATGAAAACCGGATTTTATGAAGCTGCCGGTGTGAAGCGCAATCTTGAAGGCTTCATGAACCCGGAGGAAGTTGCGGAAAAAATAGTCAGTTCTGTCCTGCATAGTGACAGACTCACCGTGAGTGATATTACCATAAATAGAAAAAAGTAACAGGAGAATGACTATTACAGTTAATGTATTATCAGCTTTTTAACAATTATCCTTTCATTGTTCCTCATACGGAGGAAATAAATACCACTTGCAAGTCTTTTGCCATTATTGTCAGTCAGATCCCAAATAAATTTTCTTTCGCTGGAAAATCCTGAATCATTGATTAAGGTTGCGACTTTCTGACCACCCTGGTTGTATACATCGAGACATATTTTACCTGGAGATAAAGCATCAAAAGAAATAGTTACAAAATCAGAAGTCGGGTTAGGATAGAATTCAAAATCAGGATTATTAATCATTGTTTTCTCAATAGCTGTTGTAGCCAAAACAACCCTGAATGTTGAACTTATTTCCTGTTGATTACCATTGTAATCAGTTGCAACCACATTAAAAGTATGTAATCCAAGTGACAAGGAGTCTGTCTGCGAATAAGAGATTATTTTATTTGTTGGATCCCAGCTGGCAGACACCTCTCGTCCATCTATAAACAGAGATGTTCTTGACAGGTCAACTCCTACTTCTGTTGGTCCCTCAATCAGTTTCGCCCAATAAATTGGATAGGCATTGGTTGAGTCATTATCTCTGGGGAAATAATCGGTAATCTGTGGCGGGAAAATGTCATGCTCAGGATTTATTTCAATACCTACGGCATATGAACCGGATTTAGTGATCAATGTAGTTACAGTATCTGCATGTTTACTTGTATTACCCGCCAGCTCAATCCAGGCAATATTTTCAGGATCATATAGGTATAGTTTAGCCAGTTTTTTTTCATTCTCACCAAAACCCAGCTCATCCATTTTGGCCGGGTCTATACCCAATGACAATGTAAGCGGATCAAAAGAAGGAACTACCCTCTCAGTATTATCGATAAAATTAACGTTAACGACCTGACTGACAAAATAGACTCTACTGTTAATTCCAAAGTCATTAAGTCCCTTCGCATTTTTATCTATAATACGGTCGGAAATGTAAGCAGTTTTTACCTGAGACTCCAAAAACATCTCCTTTAGCATAACTCTGCCTGCCGGATTAATCACTCTGATTATTAGTTTACCCGCTTCATACAGTTTTCCTAAGATCTTATATTCCGACAGATCATCATCCCCTATTATGAAATGTATTCCTTTGTCTACATAATACTCTATTTTGTTTACCAGCTGTTTTAGTTGTGCTTTGATCAAACCTATTGTGCCTGAGAGCAGATCTTTTAATTCATCTTTAATGTTGAAAAGATTAGTATCATTTGAGATTCCGTTATACTCAAATAATGGAAACGCCTTTCCATGGGCTAACACCGATTCACTTTCCGGATAATGTAATTCATCAAAATATGAACACATTAAACCTAACTCTAATCCAACGCCAATGCCTAAAGCTGCATCAAGGTCAATACCGATATTAAACGTATTTCCTTTCAATCTTTTGTTATTATTCTCAATCATAATATGATCATGATATGAAACCAGGGAATCAGAGGAGGAATCATATAAAGATCTAACATTATTAATGAAATAGTCAAGTCCTACTTTGACAGCTTTTATTGGTCTGCCCGTGTTCCACTTCTCAGAAATTGCATTTAATAAATCATTTCTATTAATATTCCTGCTGATCACAGATTTGGGAACGATATAATGTATTGATTTATGAGTAGTGTAATTTCGTAGTGAAACTTCTTTGGAAGAAGATGAATTGGTAGAAACCACAAGAGAACTAAAACCATCTGATGTTGAAAAATTTGCATCCAATGAAAAGTTTGTACCATTATTGTATTCTCCCAGCCTGAATAATGTTCCGACATCAATAGCACCTAATTGTAAATTAAGCATGGAGAGAGAGAACTCCCTGGCAAAATCGAGGCAGAATGAATACTCATTTTTTGAAGGATAAATGCTTATTTGATTATTAAGACCAAATTTAGCTCCGACATCAAGAATATCAAGTTTACTTTGATCGTTCTCGCTGCCCCAGGCTACTGAAAAACCTATAGAGGCATCACCCTCCAGACCAAGTCCTGTTTCAAACGAATAAATTAAATCATTGTAAGATGCACCAACATTTGGATCATCTTTATGCAGTGACTCCAGTACTAATGCTGTAACTGGACTTCTTGCAACATTCGCCAGAATCAAAGTTTCAAGAATGTATGCGGCTTTTGCTTTTTTTCGTATATCATTGCTTAACTCCTCAGGAAACAACATTGTTTGCCCCAGAAACAAGCTTTGAGTAATATTGGCATCTAGTCCTAATTGTATCTTCCCTGCAACCGCATTAATCGCGGGCGATGAGACGGATCCAGTTATACTGGCTTCAAATCGTCTGCTAACATATTGATCTTTATGGATATCGCGTTTAAAAGTAATGCCAACGCCGCCTGAGCCGCTTAAGGAGAAACGCGCAGCTGCAATTGACGGCCCCGCACCAACTCCCCCTGCAATAAATGATCCTCCCAGACTCGCTTCGGCAAAGAGGTCAATGTTTTGTTCGATTTCGCGCATCTGAATCCCTTTTCTGAAATCCGTTGGCCTGTTTTGTATGTTAAGTATTTTATCACGGGAGGTAATAGATTCCGGTATTGAGATCAAAAGACTTCCAGTTTGGCTGATTTGACCTAAATCAACACAAAGCTCCACTATACCCGCGTCAAGGATCTTGACGGAAGAGGGTATGGACTTGCCATTATAGGTTAGACTATAATGAAAAGATGAACCTGGCTTAGCAGTGCTGGAATTAGTGTCATAATAGAAATAGATAAAGGATTTTGCATTTGTTTTTAATGCAGGTGCGGAAAAGCTTCTGGCGGGTGATAAAAAAGTCAATGTTACGGATTCTAAAGTTACGATTGTTTCCATTGTCCACTGCGAGAAATTTACTTTGTCGCTCACCTGGTTTCCTTTACCATCAGGATTAAGAGTTGAATGGTATGGGCCTGAAGAATCACCCCAATAATTCCCTGTGGCGTTTACTTCGGATGATCCGTTATTATTTACTCCGTAACTTGAATTATTTGAAATATTATTTTCATTAATATTCGGGGCTCCTGAATTCACATAAATACCAGTTCCATTATCGCTGATCGTATTTTTCCGGATATTGGTTCCCTCACCGATATTATGTAAATAAATTCCGTTGGAAACGCTATTTGTAATTCTATTATTCGCCAGTGTTGCAGTAGTCGTACCACTGCCTCTCAAATGAATACCAACAGGGCAATTGTTGATGATATTGTTTGTAATTACAGGGGTGGCATTATGCATTATGTCATCATAATATATAGCAGTCCCGAACGCGTATTCAAAAGTGCAATCCGAAATCTCAATCGCAGGGTTGGTAGAATTATTTATCCATAACCAAATTCGAGAACCCGACTGACTATGATAATGATAGCCACCATACCGAAAAGTACAATGCTCCAGGTTATTATTAGTACTATTGATCTGTATGCACCCCCAATCCCCCGGAGCAGGCCGCGTCGCACTGCCATCCATATTGTCATCCCCACCAACGGAATCGTCCCTGAGTGAAGTAAATATTACATTATTAGAAGCTGTGCCCTGTGGATTTATCCTTCCGTTGACAATAATTGTAAGCCTGGTAGTAGTAGTCCTGTATTCAAACTTAATGATCGTGCCTGCTTCAATGGTAAGAGTTGCACCTGACGCAATAATAATGTCGCTAATTACAGCATACACCAACCCCATGTTTTGTAAATTGCTCAATGTTCTATTGGCAGATATCGTTCCGCCAATCCCAATCGCACTTGGCCCGCTTCCGGTAATTGTATTATTTAAATACGTGGGCAATGCATTATTGAGCTGTATTAATGGATAACTTGTTGAATTGGTTATCGAGTTATCATAAATAGTAGCAACAGCGTTGTCAAGAGATACGCCCGTACCACACTGGTTTAATGCATTCCCGATGATATTGACAGTCCTGTCTTGAACCTTGATCCCACTATTGCTGGAACCGGAAATAATATTGTCTGTTATCGTTGCAGTAGTCGTGCCACTGCCTCTCAAATGAATACCAACAGGGCAATTGTTGATGATATTGTTTGTAATGACAGGAGTTGCATTATGCATTATGTCATCATAATATATAGCAGTCCCGAACGCGTATTCAAAAGTGCAATCCGAAATCTCAATTGCAGGATTGGTAGAATTATTTATCCATAACCAAATTCGAGAACCCGACTGACTATGATAATGATAGCCACCATACCGAAAAGTACAATGCGACAAGTTATTATTGGTACTATTGATCTGTATGCACCCCCAATCCCCCGGAGCAGGCCGCGTCGCACTGCCATCCATATTGTCATCCCCACCAACAGAATCGTCCCTGAGTGAAGTAAATATTACATTATTAGAAGCTGTGCCCTGTGGATTTATCCTTCCGTTGACAATAATTGTAAGCCTGGTAGTAGTAGTCCTGTATTCAAACTTAATGATCGTGCCTGCTTCAATGGTAAGAGTTGCACCTGACGCAATAATAATGTCGCTAATTACAGCATACACCAACCCCATGTTTTGTAAATTGCTCAATGTTCTATTGGCAGATATCGTTCCGCCAATCCCAATCGCACTTGGCCCGCTTCCGGTAATTGTATTATTTAAATACGTGGGCAATGCATTATTGAGCTGTATTAATGGATAACTTGTTGAATTGGTTATCGAGTTATCATAAATAGTAGCAACAGCGTTGTCAAGAGATACGCCCGTACCACACTGGTTTAATGCATTCCCGATGATATTGACAGTCCTGTCTTGAACCTTGATCCCACTATTGCTGGAACCGGAAATAATATTGTCTGTTATCGTTGCAGTAGTCGTGCCACTGCCTCTCAAATGAATACCAACAGGGCAATTGTTGATGATATTGTTTGTAATGACAGGAGTTGCATTATGCATTATGTCATCATAATATATAGCAGTCCCGAACGCGTATTCAAAAGTGCAATCCGAAATCTCAATTGCAGGATTGGTAGAATTATTTATCCATAACCAAATTCGAGAACCCGACTGACTATGATAATGATAGCCACCATACCGAAAAGTACAATGCGACAAGTTATTATTGGTACTATTGATCTGTATGCACCCCCAATCCCCCGGAGCAGGCCGCGTCGCACTGCCATCCATATTGTCATCCCCACCAACAGAATCGTCCCTGAGTGAAGTAAATATTACATTATTAGAAGCTGTGCCCTGTGGATTTATCCTTCCGTTGACAATAATTGTAAGCCTGGTAGTAGTAGTCCTGTATTCAAACTTAATGATCGTGCCTGCTTCAATAGTAAGAGTTGCACCTACATCAATGTAAACATCGCCCGTGACAATATATGGCGAATTGGCTAATGACCATGTTGTGTCAGTAGTTATATGTCCACTGACTTCTACTCTGGCATAAAGTGACAGGATTGTGAAGGTAAATCCTAAAAGGCAAACCAACCGTTTCATGATTTCTACATTTTCAGATTTAACTAAAGTTACTTAAACCTAGATAATTGGTAATGTGAATTCCTAGATATTTTGATAAAAAAGAATAAAACTTTGATTAATTAGTGTCTGTCCATAAAGTCCCTGTTTTGTGTAAAATCGGGAAGTTTTTTTGTTGGGTAAAGGGATTTATCCAACAAAATTCAGTACCCGGCAAAAAACAGCCATGCTCCTGTTAATAATCCGGCCAAAATTGTTAATACCAACTCATTTTTTGATTTTCCCCACATACCTTTTTTACCCCGTCTCACGGGCTAATTATTCAAAACATCTGGTTTACTGATCGCTGTAGCGATCAGCAAGCCTCTGGTGCGGATCTGATCCTGGCAAGAATCAGTCCGGTCATCACCCTGAAATTATATGCCAGT
>Ga0255340_1002881_pt1 | contig 19058 bp, 20 predicted proteins | sample wastewater_treat_7_FD_192417 | JGI IMG/M metagenome (GOLD analysis project Ga0255340, IMG submission 192417) | Wastewater microbial communities from Lulu Island WWTP, Vancouver, Canada - plant10 | ecosystem: Engineered > WWTP > Wastewater > Unclassified | place: Canada: Vancouver, British... | reverse complement strand
TATGAGAGCGAAGAGAACTACGACTATCTCGAACGCAATAGAATCACACCCTACATAAAACCATCCAACTACGAGTATTCCAAGACCAGGAAGTTCCAAGTGGTAATATGTAAAGGGTGGTTTCTCCACCCTAATACATATGACTGCGGCTCATTTGTGGTGAATTGAAAAGCAGTTATAGGAAAGGAGCAGAAAAAGCCTTATAACCGCTACAATTTCAACGCAGAAAGGAGCTGTTGTTTATGAAATCTCTATTTGAGGAAATGGGCGGTACATACCGTCAAGTGGGTGATTATTTCATCCCCAACCTTGTTTTACCGGATGACGGCAATTATCAGATCGGTAAATACGGGCGTTTACGCCGCAGTTATCTGAAAGAACACCGTAAAATCCTCTACGCCAATTATGTGATGGAGGGTACGCTGTTCAAGCATCTTTCCGAAATCGACCAAGCTTGCAATGAGCGTATGGAGATCATCGTTTCCGCTATGGCGAAACAGGAGGGTGAGACCGAAGCACTCAAAGCGGCAGACCAAATGGAATGGGTACGCCGCATGAACAGCATCCGTAACCGTGCGGAAGAAATCATCTTGACCGAGCTTGTATATGCTTAATCGAATGCCCGTTATCGGCTGTATGGCTAATAACGGGCATTATCTTTTTCTGTTACCTATTCTGTAACCTGATCTGTCACCCTACAAGGTGACAGAAAATAGCGTTATTCTTTAGGCGCAATAAATTTCCATTTACCTTTTCCATAACCGCTGACAGGTGTAATCAATTCTTCCGTCTTTAATTTTCTGATAATCTCACCGGCAGGCGAAACCGTGATGCCTAAAATCTGCGACATATCAGTTCGTCCAAATACTCGTTCACAACCAACGACCTTGAACAATGTTAGGATATGCGCTTTAGTCGTTTGGGTGACGTTCAGTTCGTTAATACGCTGTTCAATCAACTGATTTTTTGAGCAATCGCCTGTTTCATTGGCATCAATCGCCTGTTTTTGAGGGGCATCGCCTGTTTTATCAGTTGATTGACCATAATTCAAGTTATACAGCGTAACTTGGAAAGAGCTTGCATCGGAATAGAACTTCGGCTCCAGTTCGTCACGATAATTGTGGGCAGCACGGTAAGCTTCTGTGATCTTCTTAAATCCGCTGCCTTGCCGCTCCATATAACCCAATCTGCCGAAAACGTCAGCAAGGACGGGATTGCGGCGAGTGGAAGAAATATTAGAAATATCTCGTTCCTGTATCCGTGTGCCGTCTGCCATACCACCGGGAGAGGTAATCGTAAGACGGTCATCGTAAATGTCGATATGGACTTCGCTGCCCAAGATCAGATAATCACGGTGGATCAGCGCATTGACAAGGGCTTCAAAAACACTTCGCTCACAGTAATCGGGCATTTCAATACGGGAGTTGGCGGTTTTCTTCCAACGTGTTTTCATATTCCGCTTTACAAAGCCCACACCCTCATTGAGCAGAATAACCAAGCTGCCGGAACACTCTGCACTGTCGAGCGCATCCACCATACCGCCGCTTTTATCAAGACCGTTCCAACGGGTACAGAACAGCCGGGAGTGCTTGATGGGAGCATTGTCTGCAAGCAATGCGCCTGCATTGGTCAGCTTGCCGTGTTCATCCCGCATTTCAAAGGAATCAAACAGTTTTTCCTCCATGCTGTTGCCCGTCCAAGCCTTGTAGCGTTCACGCAGCTTGGAAAAAGCGTAGTCCTTGAAATCATATTCGGAGAGCAACGCATCATAAGTGCGGTTCATTCCTTTGAGCAAAAGCTGATTCAATACATACGACGGAGCAATCACGCTTTCGTTGCCGATACGGATATATGCCTCCGTAATGCCGTCTGCCTTGTAGTAATAGGGTGTGGAACGTCCTGCGGAAACGGACAGCACAAGAATATCCTTGCCGTTCTCCCGTTCGGGAGCAAGGATAAAGTTCGGATATGGCGTGATGCGTTCCTTAATCAAGCGGCTGATCGTCTCCGCATCGGTCTGTGCGTCAGCCAAGCCAATTACGTTTCTGTCATTATCAATGCCGAAAAATAGTGTGCCGCCGATACCGTTGGCAAAGGCACTGACACTTTTGAGCCAGCTTTTCGGCTTCTTTACTTCTAAAGCAACCTTGAAATCACATTCCGTTGCTTCTGCAATCCATCTGTCTATCATAAATTCGTTTCCTTTCCCATCATTCCTTCTTTTCCTTCGTTCTGCTCTTATACACGTTATACTTATTCTTGCACTGCGGACTGCAGAAGATTGCACTCGGTCTGCTTGCCACAAAGGTCTGCAAACAATGCTTGCAGATACGGATGGGCTTTTCCGTGTCGGTCAGCATGAAGCTGAACATCATCTGCACACCAAGCATAAGGGAATGGAAATCCCATACAATCGTCGGCTTATCAAGCAGAGCAATACGATAGGTCGGAGCAATGCCGCCAAAGGCTTCCATACCCTGCTGCATCAAAAGTCGCTGTTCGGGAGTCATGGTATCGTAGTCCTCATAGAACAGCACGGAAGTCAGATAGGTAAAGGCAATATCAATGAACTGCTGCTTCATCCAGTCATAGCGTTCGGCGTACTCCCGCTGAAAACTCATGTTGACCGCCATCGGCTTGTCTGTCATCGTCATGGCAAGTGCCATCATCACACGGTCATTGCTGATATTCCACATGGATTCCACGCCACGCTTGACCACATCCGGCTTGTCAAAAGGAAAGAACAGATTCAGATAGTCCATCGTGGACATAGATTCCTCACGGATAAAATGATTTTTCGGCAGATATACCGCCTCATAATCCATGAAGTTGGGTGTGGTAGGCAGTGCTGTCATAAGACCAAGCAAGCCATATTTCATCGCAAACTGCTGAATTGCTTTTTGTATCTCCTGCGGTGTTTTCTTCTGCGATTCCATCCGACCAATATCAATGGCATCAAGGATAAGCCGCTGGTATTCGCTCAGCGGGTCGTATATGCTCGGCTGAGCCGTTTTTGTAGGCGTGAGAAACAGGGTTCCGTCCTCTGTCTCTCTCCATTCATATTCACTATATCGCACCCAGTTAGAACTGGTGCGTTGAAACAGGTTTTTCATCGTTAAAACCCTCCACTATATATTGTAACCCGTATAATTCACAATTATATTACTATTATACTACTTTTTCATGGCTTTTTCAATATCCACGCCATTTTCACTCAGAAATTCTTTTTCAAGCAAGGTCAAGGGCTGCTGTGCCTGCACTTTTTCGGTAAGTGCGGCAAGCAGCTTTTTTCGTATCTTTTTGAGCATCGTGTTCCGCACCTTGCGTATGTTGCGGTCTGACTGCCCACGGATAGCGGCGATCTTGACAGAGCTGTACTGCCGCAGAGCAGACAGGAACAAGAGGAACTTGTGATCCTCGTTCAGCTCCCGTAGAATGACGGACATATCCGCATCCGTCACAAGCTCGTGAATATCGTAAGGACAGTAAAAGATCGTATCTATGAAATCGCCTTTGCGCTCCTGCTGCTTTAATACATCGTTCAGCGTATCTGGAAAACACAAAGCATCCTCGGATGCGCCGTAGTCAAGGGGAACATCGTCGCCGCTTCGGTACAGCTCGTGATAACGCTCCCTGCGCTGACGGTTAGCATCGAGCCGATCATACCACGCCACAAGATTTTCGTAATCTTTGAGCGTTCGGGCAGAATCTTCTAACCGCTTTAGAGCCTGCGCCCGAAGCTCACGCTTCAAGAGCTTTCGTTCGGGCTGCTCGTCCCCGGTATCATCCCCATCATCCTCTATGGGATTTTCTGCGGCATCGGCTTCTATTTCATCAATGATGCGCTGTTCCTTTGCAAGCCTGCGCCGTGTCTTTTCATATTTCTCGGCTTCCGCATACTCAGCATCGGGAACGCTGTCAGCAAAGACATCTATTTTCTTTCGTTTCCTTCGCTTCTTTTCGGGATGTTCTTCGGCATCGTCCTTATCATCGGCATCTTCTTCCGCATCATCCCAAAGGGCGTTTTCATTTTCTTCGTCCTCGTCATCGACTATGTAATCGGACTCGTCCGCTTCATATTCATCTTCATAATCGGTATCTTCATCATAAAGACCGTCATCTTCGTATCGTTTGGGATCGTCGTACACCGCAGAAACCTCCCTTCAAAAATAATTTTCATCTTTTCTTTGATTTTCCGAAAAAACAGTTCCGCTAAACACCCCGTATTTCTCCTATTAGTGAGGGAGTAATATATTTTGTCTGTGATTATATTACTACCGATACTAAAGAAAGGAGGAAACTGCCTATGACCAAATCCTATCGTGAGCTGACGGGAAAGGAAAAAAGACAGATCAAAAAGTTGGTTGTCTCCAAGTGCGCCAACTACGACAAGGAATACGGCTGCCTGCCGCTGGACTGTGAGTGCTATATGTTCGGGGTATGCTACTCATGCAGTGGGCTGTGCAGTTATTTTCGCAAGGCTGTACTGCCGGAAGATAAAGAACTGCAAGCCGTATTTGAGCCGATGCCCCTTGCAATCTGTAAGGAATGCGGCAAGCATTTTCAGAAGAACGGTAAACGTGCCTACTGTTCCGACAAGTGCGCCGCAGAAGCAAGACGCAAGCAAACGGCGGCAAGAGTGCGTAAGCACAGAGAAAAGAAGCGACAGTAAGACGCTATGTAACGAATTAGCCTCTGAAATGCCTTGATCTGCAAGGCTTTTCGGGGGCTAATTTTATGCCGGTAATGTGTTTGTATTGCTTATGCCGTTTTTGTCGTTCAAATGGTTACACATTATCGGAACCATTATTATTATACACGAAAATTGTGAATTTTTCAATCTATGGAGGAAATTTGCCTATGGTAAAAAACGAAAACAAGAACTTTGCTTATACCACCCACCGCATCGGCAGCACTACCTACAAAGTCAAGGTCGTGTTCAACGAAGGCGGCACAGAAACAATGGAAGATAAAATTTTACGAATTATTCGCAATGAAGTCCACACAAATTGCGAAAATTATGATATAATAGATGCACCACAAATGAGCCGACAGTCTGAAAGGAGCGCATCATGATGAGCGTGAAACAGACTGTGGGACAAGATCCCAATAAAATTACGGCATTGTACGAGAGACTTTCCCGTGACGATGACCAGGTTGGCGATAGCAACAGCATTGTCAATCAGAAAAAATACCTCGAAAGCTATGCCGAGCAGAAAGGCTACACCAACATTGTCCACTATACGGATGACGGTTGGAGCGGCGGCAATTTTAATCGTCCTGCGTGGAAGCAGTTGGAGGCAGATATTGAAGCCGGTAAGGTTGCTCATGTAATCGTAAAGGACATGAGCCGAATCGGCAGAGATTATCTGCAGACCGGCTTTTACACGGAAGTGTTCTTCCGTGAGCATGGCGTTCACTTTATTGCGATTGCCAACAGCGTGGACAGCGATGACCAGAACAGTAACGAGTTTGCGCCGTTCCTCAATATTATGAATGAATGGTATCTTCGTGATCTGAGCCGCAAACAGCGCACCGCCATCCGTGTAAAAGGTGAATCGGGCAAGCCTACCACCAACTGCGCCATCTACGGCTACAAGAAAATGCCGGGTGATAAGTACAGTTGGTATATCGACGAAGAAGCGGCAGAGGTTGTCCGCAGGATATTCCGTCTGACCATCGAGGGCAAAGGTCCTTATGATATTGCCCGTATCCTCTATGACGATAAGGTGGAAACGCCCGCCGTTTACTTCGGAAAGCAGAACAAGGGCGTTTGGAAAAGCAAAGAGGAATTTCCCAACCCGTATAACTGGAGTGGTTATATCGTCGGGAGCATCCTTTCCAAGCCCGAATATATGGGGCATACGGTCAACTTCCGTTCTCACAAGCAGTCCTATAAGGATAAGAATCCTGTGATGAACCCTAAGGAAGAATGGATGATCTTTGAGAACACCCACGAAGCCATCGTAGATAAGGAAACATGGGAGCTGGCGCAGAAGCTCCGCAAGACACCGAGACGCCACGATACGTTGGGCGAAGCCAATCCTTTGACGGGACTTCTGTTCTGCGCCGACTGCGGAGCGAAGATGACCAACCATCGTTCCAAGGGCGGCACAGAGAGCAGCCCTTATCCCTCTGACTTCTACGATTGCTCCACCTATACGCTGGCACACCAAAAGCGCTCTCACGCCTGCTGCGGTCACTATATCCGCACGAAAGCGGTTCGGGAGCTTGTACTGAACACCATCCGCACGGTCAGCACCTTTGCTATCTCTAACCAAGAGGAATTTGCCGAAAAGGTGCGCTCCGCTTCTCAGATCAAGCAAAAAGAGGCGGCGAAGGAAGCCAAGCGCAAGCTGAACAAGGACAAGAAGCGGATTGCCGAGCTTGACAATATAATCAAAAAGCTCTATGAGTCCTTTGCCATCGGACGCATTACCGATGAACGCTTTGATACCCTGCTTGCCGAATACGAAGCCGAGCAGAAATCTTTGCAGGTATCCGTTGCAGAAGCCGAACAGCGGGTATCCTCTTTTGAGGAAGATACCGTCCGTGTGGAGCAGTTTATGGAGCTTGCCAAGAAATACACCGATTTTTCCGAGCTGACCACGATGATGATTAACGAGTTTATCGACAAGATCATCGTCCACGCTCCCGAAAAGGTGGACGGCGACAGAGTGCAGGAGATTGAGATTTATCTGAAATTTATCGGGCATTTTGAGCTTCCCGCACCGGAGCTGACTGAGGAAGAAATCAAGCGGCAGGAGTTCTTGAAGAAAGAACGTGCTCGCAGCCGTGAACGCTACCAAAAGCTGAAATCCGGCGAACGAGCCGTAGGCGTTCCGACCACGCAGACTTGTAAGTGCTGCGGTAAGATCTTTGAAGCAAGGTCAACGGCAAAGTTGTTCTGTGATGCGAACTGCCGAGCGAAGTATTACCGGCAGGAAGCTGCAAAAGAACGTAGTCGTGAGCTTACTTGTGAACACTGCGGCAAGACCTTTACCACAACGAGATCGGATACCAAGTTCTGCTGTGATGATTGCCGGTATGCGGCGCAGATCAAGCGGCAAGGCGAACGGAAGAAAGCTCTGCGGGAAGCAAAGCACGAACAGACACCGCCGGAAAACGAACAAAAAACAGCATAACGATATATCTCCTGCAGAACGAAAGCGCCGACTTCACTTTCAAGGGCGTTGACTACCACATTGATTTTGTGGGCGCAGATATTTTCCCGCAGGGCTTTTCTGCGGTTGCCGACAAGCTCCGTGAGTTCAAGGGTATCAATATGCTCTGCGATATTGGAAACGGTACGATGAACGTCATGTATATCAACGAGTGCCGCCCTCTTGCGAAAAAGTGCTTTACCGAAAAATACGGCACCAATCAGTGTATGCTTGCTGTGCGTGAAAATCTGATGAAGCAGTTTGGCGTGTCTGTGGATGAAACCGTTCTTGAGCGTGTCATCCGCCACGGCACGGCAGACATCAGCCAGCGTTATCTGACCGCCATCCGTGATACTGCAACCGAATATGCGGAGGGCATCTTCCGCAGACTGCGTGAGCATGAATATGATCCCGAACTGATGCGCCTGTATGTGGTAGGCGGCGGAAGCTGTATTCTCAAAAACTTCGGCAGCTATGACAAAGACCGTGTGATTATCAACGATGATATTTGCGCTACCGCAAAGGGCTATGAACTGCTTGCCGAGCAGAAGCAGAGCAGAAAAGGCGGCATCGTATGAAGCAGATTTACACGACCACCCTGCGCTTGAACCTTGCGGATGAGGATGACCGCCGAGCCTACGAGCATTTACAGCGGATGGACAAAAAGCAGTATCGCTCTTACAGCAAGGCGATTGTTACCGCCATCAATGACCATTTTGAACGGCAGGCACGGCTTGAACGTGACCCATATCTGGAAACCCGTGAAAAGGAGGATGCTTTTCTTCGGCGTGTGACAGAAGCTATTGAACAGGGCTTGCGGTTTGCGCCCGTCGGTATGCTCCCATTCACGCCCCCTGCTACCGTTGAAGCTCCGTCTGCCGAGGATGACGAGAACATTTCGGCGGCATTGGACTTTGCAGACAGCTTCTGATACTACTTTTGCCCTCGTTTGGTATTACTGCGATACCAAACGGGGGCATTTTTGTTACTACAACGATTTTCAGAAAAAGCGTGATACCAAACAGACGGATATTTACTATCTGTCTGATACCAAACAACCCTATTTTTACTACCACAGGAGGATTTTCTATGACCACAGATGAGAAGAAATTGCTGCAAGCCAAGCACAGATTGGAGGAAGCCGAGATGCGTGATCGTAATAAGGAGCGAAAAGCAAGGACACGGCGGCTGATCCAGGAGGGTGCGATACTGGAAAAGGTCTTTCCGAGCGTTGCTTCCATGAGCCTTGACGATGTGGAGGACTTTTTATGCGGACTAAGACGATAAATTTGAGACGAGGGGCGTTCGGGCAACCGAGCGTCCCGTTTCTTTTATCCCGAAGGGCGCACTTACTCACCACCCCGAAGGGGCGGTGGTATCCACTTCGTGGCTCGTGCGCTCTGCGAAGCGGATGCGGCTCCTGCGGGAGCCTTATGGACAATGCCACATCACGGCTGTGCTGCTGTCATTGTCCACGCAGTCGGTGTACGGCGATTGCATCTCCTAATACCGTCGCTTTAACCGACGGTATTCCACCAACTGCCCGCACAAACCTGCCACCGGCAGCTTTGTTTGCGGTTTTGACCGTCAGTCCGGCTGACGGTCATTTTCTTTTTGCAAAAAAGAAACAAAAACAAGAGCGAAAGGACGGTGAGAACGAATGGCGATCTACCACTTGGAAGCAAAGGTGGTCAGCAGAGGTGCGGGACGGTCTGCGGTTGCCGCTTCCGCTTATCTGAGCTGCACCAATATTCTAAACGACTATGATGGGGTACGGCATGATTTTACACGAAAGAAAGGGCTTGTGTGGCAGGATGTATTTCTGCCGGAGTTCGCTCCACCCGAATGGAAAGACCGAGGTGTGCTTTGGAATGCTGTTGAAGAAAACGAAAAGACCAAGGACAGCCGCCTTGCCCGTGAGTTTGTTCCTGCTCTGCCTATTGAACTGACACCGGCACAATGGCAAGAGCTTCTAACCGATTTTATTCAGAACAGTTTTGTTGCCGAGGGAATGTGTGCTGACGTTGCCATCCACGATCCACACCCGCCCGGTCATAACCCTCATGCTCATATTATGCTGACGGTGCGCCCGTTGGATGAACAAGGAAACTGGCAGTACAAGACTGAAAAAGAATATCTCTGTGTCAGAAACGGCGAGGAACGGGGCTTTACCGCCGCTGAGTTCAAGGCGGCACAGGCTGACGGATGGGAGAAGCAATATCCTTACAAGGTCGGGCGAAGGAAAGTGTATATGCCGCCCTCCGAAGCGGAGAAGCATGGCTATGAACGAGCCAACAAGCACCCGAAAAGCACCAAGTTCGGCAGACAGAATCCAATTGCCGAGCGTTGGAACAGCGAGGAACAGCTTGTAGAGTGGCGCAAGGTGTGGGCAGACGTGACCAACCACTATTTGGAGCGATACGGGCATGACGAACGCATCGACCACCGCAGCCATGCAGATCGGGGCTTGTCCGAACAGCCCACCATTCACGAGGGCGTGGTTGCCCGTGCGCTGGAGAAAAAGGGAATCATCTCTGACCGCTGTGAAATCAACCGTCAGATCAAGGCGGACAATGCGCTGATCCGTGAACTGAAAGCGACGGTCAAGAAGCTGATGCAGGCGGTCAAGAATACCGTTCCTGCCATAGCGGAGGCAATGGAAAAGGTACGCAGCAGTATGCTGATTTTCAGTTATCAGCTCCGTCATATCGGTGTGGGCAAGAACAGTATGGGCAAACGTGTTGATGCAGTCAAGCCGGAGCTTGAACGCTATGCGGGATTGGTACAGCAGATCAAGGAGAAATCCAAGGAACGGAAAAACCTCCTTACGGAGAAAAAGGAAACGCCGTTTTATCAGATACCCAAGCTGCATGACCTCACCCGCCGTATTACCGAACTGACCGAGGAAATTGAGGAACTGAAAACCGAAAAAGAAATGCTGCTTCGTTCTTTGGACTGCGCCGACGATGCGGGCATTTCTGCCGTGAAGAAAGAAATTGCCACATTGGAGAGTGCGCTGCAGAAGCTATCCGAGCAGGAAGAAAAATATTCCGCCGAGCTTGATGATGCCTTGAAGCAGTATGCCGAGCTGAAAAAGCAAGCCGCCGGTATGGATGCCGCCGAGCTGATGGATGCACGGCTTGCCGTTCGTGAGGGAAAAGGAACACTCTGCCGTTGACCGTGTGAAAGCTGCCTACGGCGAGAAATACGATCCGATGATGATGCACGACAGCAAGCGTGATGTGGCAAATCTGCTCCACGAGGAAGCGGAGGTACGCTCCGTGCGGGAGGTCATTCGCCGGAAACAGCAACAGCCAGCACAGCAGAAGCAGGATAAGAAGAAAAGTCGAGACAGTTGGGAGCGATAATATTTCAGCGGGAGTGCATTTTGAACGATGCACTCCCGCTATTTTGCGTTAATCCGTGAAGGATCTTCTGCTTGAAAAATGTTTCCCAAAGATGGAACAGACGTACCGGCTGTAAGATTCAACGGTTTTGAAAAGCCGTGGCAGACCATATGCCTTGGAAATATTATGACAGAGATAACACGAACAGATAAAACTTTCGAATGTTTTCGGTAAAATGAAAGGATCGCAAAAGGTCTCGAAAAAGTTAGCACCCCAGATGGCATAAAATAAGCCATTGTCAGCACCTGAAATAACCGCTACCATTAGTTTGTTCAGGACTAAGGAGGTAGCAGAAAGGTGTTAAGAATGGCTCAAATAAATTATATCAAAGATCTCTACGAAAATGAAGACCTAAGTTTGCGAGAAATTTCCCGTCAGACAGGTCACAGCTTCAAGACCATCCAAAAGTACGCGTACCAGTTGAACTGGAGTGAGGACAATCTGCCGGATACCGAGCCAAAAGGTTATCCGGTACTGGGAGATTTCATTCCCGTGATTGACGAATGGCTGGAGGATGACCGCAAGGTCCCGCGCAAGCAGCGCCATACCGTCTGGAGGATTTTCTGCCGCCTCAGGGATGAATACAGCTTTAGCGGCAGCTATTCCAGCGTAAAGAAGTATGTCCGTAAAAAGCGGTACGTCATGAATTCTACGAATAGTGGCTATCTGCCGCTGGAGCACGCACTAGGCAGCGGCCAAGTGGATTTCGGGAAACATATTTACTACGATGGGGCCGAGCAGGAGCAGGACGGCTATGCACTGACCATTTCCTTTCCCAACTCCAACAAGGGCTACACGCAGACATTCCCCTCGCAAAACCAGGAATGCCTGTTGGAAGGTATGAAGCGTATCTTTGAGCATATTGGCGGTGTACCGCCCATGCTGCGTTTTGACAATATGTCCACTGCCGTTGTGCAGGTTCTCAAGGGCACAGAACGGGTTCTTACGGATGGCTTCACTCGCTTTATGATGCATTACCGTTTTCGTGCAGAGTTCTGCAATCCGGCGTCCGGCAACGAAAAGGGCAATGTAGAAAACAAGGTGGGTTACAGCCGTAGAAATGCCTTTGTCCCTGTTCCGACCATTACATCCTTTGATGCATTCAATGAATCCCTGTGGGAGTGGTGCGAAAAAGACGCCAAGCGCCCTCACTACAAGAAAAAGTTGCTGATTGAGGAGCTTTGGAAAGAGGATGAGGCGAACTTGCTGCGGCTTCCGGAATATCCGTTCTCAGTATTCCGCTACACTTCGCTGACGGTGAACAAGAGTGGCTTTGTGACCATTGAAACCAACAAGTACGGACTTTCTCCCATGCTTTCCGGAGAAACGGTGCAGGCCAAGATTTTCTTTGACCATGTAGAATTTTTCCATGACCACCACTCGGTTGGGCACTACCGCAGAAGCTACAAAACAAATGATGAGGTTTTTGACTGGACGCAATATGTGTCTACGCTCTGCAAAAAGCCGGGAGCGATTGAACATACTCGCTTCTTCCACCAAATGCCGCAGCAATGGCAGGCCTTTTTGGAACAGACCAGTGGCAGGGAGCGCAAGGACGCACTGCAACTGCTCAGTGAGATTGTTTTTGACGGCAATGCCTCTCTGTGCAACGATGCGCTGGAGCTTGCTGGTAAGAATGGTCGCACAGATCCGGACAGCCTTCGACAGTGCTACTACATGATTTCAAAGAAGGAGTACCGGCCTGATCCGCTCAAGCTGCCCGGTTCCCCGGTGCTGCATTACAATCCCAATCTTTCTGCCTATGACGGTCTGATGGGTGGTGATGCAAATGTCTGAGGAAATTGAACAGATGATGCGACAGGTGAAGCTGGGCGGCATGGCCAAAGAGTGGCGCTCTGTCCAGTTTGAAAACACAGCGCAATATGTGACTGACCTGCTGAAGCTGGAGCTAAAGGAACGAGAGGCCAACCGCATTAACCGCATGGTGAAAACCGCTGGCTTCCGTGTACTGAAAACTCTCGATGATTTCGTGTGGACTCCCGACATTGAGCTTCCAAGCGGCTTAACGGCGGAATATATGGAGGACCTCCACTTTCTTACGCCCAAGGAGAATCTTATTTTTATGGGAACTGTTGGCACCGGCAAAACGCATCTTGCCACGGCCATTGCCTTGAAAGCCTGCCAGGAAGGGCGGCGTGTCCGGTTTTACACGGCGGCATCTCTTGCCAATATCCTTTTGGAAAAGAACAACAAGGGTACGCTGAACAGTTATCTCAGCACTCTGAAAAAGGTGGAACTCATTGTGATTGACGAGATTGGCTTTGTACCGCTGCACAAGGATGCCGCTGAACTGCTATTCCAAGTGATCTCCGACTGCTACGAACGCAAGAGCCTTATTATTACATCCAATTTGGAGTTCTCACAATGGAACACCGTCTTTGGCGACAACCGCCTGACCGCAGCCTTGGTTGACCGGCTGATCCACCATTCCCACATTGTGATCTTCTCTGGCGAGAGCTACCGGCTTACTCAATCCATGCAGCGCCAGCGCACTCGTTGAAAATGCGCTCCAAAAAGTAGGCATTGGCCCTCGACCTATTTGGCCCCGTGGGTCTCCAAAAAGTGAGCGTTGGGTCCCGAACTGTTTGGCCCCAAAAGCTCAAGAACGGGGACCCGATGCTACACGCACGAACTACAAATTAGGTGCTCCAAGGTGCTAACCGTTTTGGGGACCTTTTGCTAACATTTTTACTTGACGAACACAACTTTCGAAGCTCCAATTATGATAATAACTGCTGCAAATGGATTTATCGATCAGTCAGAGCGATATTCGTTTAATATTTTTTGTATTTATCTGATACCATATTTCTCGATGATATAGTCCATATCCTTGTCGCCTCTGCCGGAGAGGTTGATAAGTACAGAACCTTTGCCCATCGTCTTTGCAAGTTTCATACCATAAGCGACAGCATGGGAGCTTTCGATTGCGGGGATGATGCCCTCCATTCTGGAAAGCTCAAAGAATGCGTCAATGGTTTCATCGTCCGTCACCACGTCGTACTTTACTCTGCCAAGATCATGCAGGAAGGCGTGCTCCGGACCACAGGACGGATAATCCAAGCCGCTTGCCACGGAATACACGGGAGCAGGATCACCGTTTTCGTCCTTCAGCATAATGCTGTTGAAGCCGTGCATGATGCCTTCTTCACCGTAGGTAAGGCTTGCGGCATGGTCGCCCATCTTGATACCTCTGCCGAGAGGTTCTACACCGTAAATATCAACGGGGTCGTTCAAAAAGCCTGAGAAAAGTCCCATTGCATTTGAGCCGCCACCCACACAAGCAACCACCGCGTCGGGAAGTTCACCCGTCATATTAATGAACTGTTCTCTTGCCTCGATACCAACAACACTCTGGAAGTCTCTCACCATCATCGGGAAAGGATGAGGTCCGACTACCGAGCCGATGCAGTAGGTGGCATCCTTATATTCATTGCAGTATGCGGCAAATGCAGCGTCTACTGCTTCCTTCAGGGTTTGGAGACCATCTGTAACCTCGACCACTCTTGCGCCGAGAATCTTCATTCTTGCCACATTGGGAGCCTGCTTCTTAATATCCACAGCACCCATATAAATGTCGCATTCCAAGCCGAAGTATGCAGCGGCGGTAGCGAGCGCAACGCCGTGCTGACCCGCACCCGTTTCGGCAATGACCTTTTTCTTGCCCATATACTTTGCAAGCAACACTTCACCCATACAGTGATTAAGCTTGTGTGCGCCGGTATGGTTTAAGTCCTCACGCTTCACATAGAGCTGAACTCCGGTACCAATTTTATCCGAAAGCCTTGCAAGGTGGGAAATCGGTGTCGGTCTGCCTTGAAATTCCTTGCGGATACGGCGAAGCTCGTTGATGAATTTGCGGGACTTGCAGATGGTCTGGTATGCTTCGCTGATCTCATTCATAGCGACCTGCAGTTCGGGTGGAATATAGGAGCCGCCGTATTTGCCAAAGTAGCCGTTGGTGTCGGGATAATTCTTAAAATAGGTATCAAAATCAATATTGTTAAATTTCATTGTAGTTTCCTCCATAAATAAGTTTTGTTTTAGGTTGGTTTTGGGTTTATAATCTCTTTCTGTTTGATTTCATATATTCGGCGCACGGAGCGCCACCAGCGTTTCATCATCATTTTATTGACCTCCTTAATACAGGAAAAGCTCCTTTGACTTATATCCCATGTCAAAGGAGCCTTCATATAAAACAAAAACGCCCTTGACAGAAATATACACTCTGTCAAGGACGAATAGGTACAATTACAGTACGACACTATCCGCGGTGCCACCTTGATTCACGGTATGACCCGTGCGCTTAGCAGGATACCAACATATCCCTGGCAACTGACGTATGCCAACACGTTGCAGAATACTCTGGGAAATCCCATTTGACTGCACCCTCAGCGGTCCATTTGACAACTTGTTTCTTACCCGACTCTCAGCACCACGGGTTCTCTGTAAAGGCATCATTGCCGTTATCTCCGCTTCAACGGTTTGAAATACTAATCTATTGTATATTATAATCGCATCCCACACTTTTGTCAATAGGTTTTATGAATTTTCTGAAACATTTTAGAAAGCAATCATTGACCATAGTTTTTCAAGCAACGGAACTATGTTATAGATAACCGGCGCAAAAAGAATTGCGGGCAGAAAATCTGCAACCTTGATTTTGGTAATGCCCATCAAATTTGTGCCGATCATTATAATCAAGATAGAACCGGCGCAGGTCATTTCATTGATAGCTCCTGCGCTCATAACTGGCGAGATAAGCCCGGCCAGCAGAACAAGACCGCCCTGAATTACAAACACTGCTACTGAAGACAGCAGCACGCCGATACCGAGACTGGATGCCAGCATCATTGAGGATACCAGGTCAAGCATCGCCTTGGTAATCAGCACGGAGTTATCTCCAGTAAGCCCTGCCTGAATAGAGCCGGTTACGGTCATGGAGCCGACACAGAACAAGAGTGCTGCAGAAACAAGACCTTCTGCTACGGACACGCCTTTGCCATCCTTCTTGAATTTTTCCTCAACCTTTCCGGCAAGACGGTTGATGCCTCCGTCTATGTTCAGCAAGGTTCCGACGATTGCACCGCGAACGACAGACACAATCAGAATCAGCGTGTTTTCACCGACAAGACTGCCTGATATTCCGATATACAAGGTACAGGCACCAAGACCGATCATTGCCGCCTTGGTCACCCTTTCGGGTATCCCTTTCTTAAATAGCAATCCTATGGATGAGCCAAGGAGCACTGTGATTACATTTACAATAACACCAATCATTTAGTCTCACCATATTTACGTTTCACAATTGCTTCAGTAACATCTGTCAGCACCATATCTCCGTTTTGGTTATATGCCTCAATAGTAACCTCTACAAGTCCGTTTTTGGGGTTGCGTTTTACTAACTTCGTAATGGTCGCTCTGCCTGATAAAACATCGTCTGCGAAAACGGGTTTTAACCATTCGATCTTGGTGGATCGCCCTGCAAGAAGCTCCTTGCCGAAGAAGTCCACTTCAAGATACTTTGCCCACACCGACATAAAGGACATTACGCCGGGAGCGATCAGCTTACCGAACGGAGTTGTCTTGGCATATTCCTCGTCTGTATGAAGCGGAATATTATCGAAATCAAGAGCAAAAGCTATCATCTTTTCTTTCTCAATTACGGCAGGTGCGGTTTCCACCGTCATACCGATTTTCAAATCGTCAAAATACATACCGCTTCACCTCGCAAGTAATCCGTCAATAAACTGCTTTGCCAATCTCGCCGATCTGCCGCCGCGCTCCAGTGCAAACCGTTCTGCAAGCATATCAAGTTCGGATGTCGGCATATCAATTCCGCTTTCCTCTGCCAGATGATGAACAATGTTGAGGAAAGTCTGTTTATTGGGCTTCGAGAACGTGATATGAATACCGAAGCGCTCCGACAGCGATACAAGCTCCTGCATCGTATCATTACGATGAATATCGTCGCCCTCACGGTCGGAGAAGGTTTCCTTGATGATGTGACGGCGGTTGCTCGTAGCGTAGACAACCACGTTTGCAGACTTAGCCGTAACCGACCCTTCAAGTACCGCTTTGAGCGCATTGAAGTTATCGTCATCTTTAAGGAATGACAGGTCATCAATGAACAGAACGAATTTCAAGGGATTGGATGACAGGTCATCAAGAACTTTCGGAATCACGCGAAGCTGATCCTTACGCATTTCGATAATGCGAAGTCCCTCGCTCCACAGCGCATTTGCGACCGCTTTTACGGTGGACGACTTACCTGTACCTGCGTCACCTGTCAGCAAAATGTTTGCCGCAGGCTTGCCCGCAAGCAATGCCTTGGTATTGTCAATCACAATCTGCCGTTCCCGTTCATAGTCAATCAGATGGGATAGCTCCGTTTTATCGGGGTGCAGAACAGGGACGATAACACCCCCGTCATCCACATAAAACATACGGTTTTTTGCATAGATGCCGTACCCGTATTTCCCGATATTTTCGGTTCGGTGCAAATAGATATCTTTAAGACGTAATTTTGTGGTTGTAAACTCCGGCAAAAATCCCTTGTAATCGATCAGACTGCAAAGCTTATCTTTATCAAGTTCCGCAATCTCCTGAAGAACATCCAGTTCCGCTTCAAGCGAGGATGTCACATATTTCGGAACAGCATCACCGCGTCCGACGGTTTTCACATAAACATTTTCGCTGTTCGAACAAAGCTCTTTGATGTATTCGCCGAGATTGCCGCCAGCACATTCATAGAGAACCGCCACAAACTCGGCATAAGCCGAGCTTGTAGGGTTATCAAGATAGGCGCAAAGCGAGGAAAGCACCTGATTTTTTAATAATTCTCTGAACACGCAAAGCGTTCCGAGTTTTTCTCTTAAATCGTTCATATCAGTTCAGAATCGCCCCCGACGCACCGCCGGATACCAATGCCGCATAGCGTTTGAGATAACCGGACAGTTCTTTGGTTTTGGGCACAAAATTCTTCATTCTTTCAGCAAGAACGTCGGCATCCACTTTGAGTTCTATGGTGTTTTCGGGAATGTTGATGCTGATGATATCGCCGTCTTCCACCACGCCGATCATACCGCCTGAAGCAGCTTCGGGAGTAACGTGGCCGACACAGGCACCGCGAGTCGCACCGCTGAATCGACCGTCGGTAATAAGCGCTACGCTATTCCCAAGTCCCATTCCCATAATCGCAGAGGTGGGACCCAGCATTTCACGCATACCCGGACCACCTTTTGGTCCTTCGTAACGGATAACAACGACATCACCTGCAACGATTTTTCCAGCATTAATTGCCGCTTGTACCTCTTCCTCGGAATCGAACACCTTTGCGGGACCCGTGTGTACCAGCATTTCGGGAAGAACAGCAGAGCGTTTAACAACACTGCCTTCAGGAGCAAGGTTGCCTTTGAGTACCGCAATACCGCCCGTTTCACTGTAGGGATTATCAATTGGGCGAATGATATCGGGATTGAGGTTCACACAGCCTGCGATATTTTCACCAATGGTCTTGCCTGTAACGGTCATACAATCGGTATTAAGTAAGCCTTTTTTAGTAAGCTCGTTCATAACGGCATAGACACCGCCTGCCTCGTTCAAATCCTCCATATAGGTACGACCTGCAGGGGCTAAATGGCAAAGGTTGGGTGTTACAGCACTAATCTCATTAGCAATATCCAAGTTTAGCTCCACCCCGCACTCGTGAGCAATAGCAGGAAGATGCAGCATACTGTTGGTGGAACATCCGAGAGCCATATCTACCGTAAGTGCGTTCATCAGTGCTTCTTTTGTCATAATATCACGGGGACGGATATTTTTACGAAGCAGTTCCATCACCGCCATGCCTGCGTGCTTGGCAAGCTCGATGCGTGCCGAGTAAACGGCGGGAATCGTGCCGTTTCCGCGAAGTCCCATTCCGAGTGCTTCGGTCAGGCAGTTCATGGAGTTTGCGGTATACATACCTGAGCAAGAGCCGCAGGTCGGGCAGGTCTTGCATTCGTATTCATAGAGCTTTTCATCATCGATCTTGCCCGCGTTGTATGCGCCGACTGCCTCGAACATCGACGAAAGGCTGGTTTTCTTACCTTCCACGCGCCCCGCAAGCATGGGGCCACCGCTGACGAATACGGTAGGAATATTGACTCTTGCTGCCGCCATGAGCAGTCCGGGAACGTTCTTGTCGCAGTTCGGCACCATAACGAGGCCATCAAATCCGTGAGCGATCGCCATCGCTTCGGTAGAGTCTGCGATAAGGTCGCGGGTGACGAGGGAATATTTCATGCCCACATGCCCCATCGCAATCCCGTCACAGACCGCAATCGCCGGAAATACGATGGGCGTACCGCCTGCCATCGCAACACCGATTTTGACCGCATCCACGATCTTATCAAGATTCATGTGCCCCGGAACGATCTCATTATATGAACTGACAATACCGATCAAGGGGCGTTTTTGTTCTTCCTCG
>Ga0255340_1002875_pt1 | contig 19089 bp, 17 predicted proteins | sample wastewater_treat_7_FD_192417 | JGI IMG/M metagenome (GOLD analysis project Ga0255340, IMG submission 192417) | Wastewater microbial communities from Lulu Island WWTP, Vancouver, Canada - plant10 | ecosystem: Engineered > WWTP > Wastewater > Unclassified | place: Canada: Vancouver, British... | reverse complement strand
AGATAGGCAATAGCGTCAACGCGCGACCGTAACGAGGCTGCAGCCATGCTACATCAGCCGTATCAAGGAGCGCTTCATAAATGGCATACGATCCTCAGATAGTCCGCACTAAATTCATACCGCCTCTGCCCCGGAAACGGCTGCTGATCCGCACTCGTCTGGCCGAACTGCTTGGGGGCGTGGTGTCGCACAAGATTACGATCCTCCAGGCAGGCCCGGGCTATGGCAAGAGCACGGTGTTGGCTGTCCACCTGTCTCGCGCCAACGTTCCTTCCTTCTGGTACTGTGTCAACAGTGCCGACACCGATCCGCGGGTGTTTGTTACGCACCTGATATGGTGCTTGCGCTCAGCGTACCCGACCATGGGATCGAGCTCGCTGGCGCTGCTCGAGGAGAACTACAGCCCGTACGCGCGCCGGCAGGCAGTTGATCTTCTGAGCAACGATTTGCTCGACCAAGTTGTGGGCGACATCGCTATCGTGATCGACGACTACCATGCGGTGATCAAGAGCCCTGAAGTCAACGAGATAGTGGAGAGCCTGATAAACACCATGCCTCCGCAGGTGCATATAGTCCTGTCCACCCGGGAACGGCCGTCTTTTGGGTCACTGGCCAGGTGGAGGGTGAAGGGGGAGGCGCTCGAGATAACCGAGAAGGATCTGGCCTTCACTGCCTCCGAGATATCCGGCCTGTTCTCCGGGCCCTACCAGCACGAGCTCACCGCGGCGCAGGTGAAGGCGGTTCTGGAGCGAACTGAAGGCTGGATTATCGCACTCGAGATGATATGGCACGCATTGCGTGAAGGATTGTCGCTCCCGGAGCTGTTCACCCGCACTCCGTCTTCGCTTGAGAGCGTTTTCGACTACCTGGCTCATGAGGTGCTGGGCAAGCAGGAGCAGTACGTGACTGACTTTCTGCTGGATGTGTCGGCCCTCTCCGAACTTGACCCAGACGTGTGCGGTTATGTGTCGGGCAGGGATGATAGTGAATCGATTCTATCGCGGCTTTCGACAGCAGGCCTGTTCGTGTATGCTACCGACGCTGGGCAAGGGACTTTCAGATTCCACAATCTCCTGCGCACGTTCCTGAGGCGGCAGGCTAGGCGCGACCGAATGCGCTGGGCGGAGTGCAACCGTAAGGCTGCTGCCTACTACGGCGACCGAGGCCAGGACACGCGGGTGGTTGATCATCTGCTTGCTGCGGGCGAATACGATGGAGCCGCCCGTGAGCTCATCAAGCTCGCTCCTGAGCTCGTGCAGAGCGGCAGATTCGATGCGCTGGCCTACTGGGTGGGCGAAATGCCGGGCGATGTGTTGGAAGCTTACCCTGACTTGTTGCTGCGCAGGGCCGATGTGTACAGGCTGTCGAGCAATTATCGTGACGCTCTGGCGTGGTACAGTATGGCCGAGGACATCTTCGCCGGCCGTTCAGATGCTGCTGGACGGAGCCGGGCGCTGAAAGGCAAGGCTATGGTCTATCTGGATACTGTGGAGCCCGCCCTGAGCGATTCACTGCTTTCCCAGGCGCTGCTGCTGCTTCCGGAGGAGGAGCGCCTGGAGCGGGCTACTCTGCTCAGGATGATGGCTGAGAGCAAGACCAACCAGGGGCAGATGCAGGAGGCGCTGAAGCTGGTTCGTCAGGCAGAGCAACTGATCAGCGCGGCTATGGAGGACGAGCTGGATATCCGGGTGCACTTGCGCACCGGAAGGCTGGGCACTGCCCTTGCATCGCTGCAGCGCCGGGCGGGTGAAGAGCAGGGGAATGTAGATGGGCGGCTGCGCGCGGAGGAACGGGGGCGACCGGCCCGTTCGCACCGCGAGACGCAGCTTCTTCTGTCGCTGGTGTACTCGCTGATCGGCGAGGGTGAGCAAGCCCGCACGTGTGCCGAGACGGCGATACAACTCGGTCGCGATCTGAAGTCCCCATTTGTGGAGGCTGTAGGCTACATGCGTCTTGGGCATGCGTGCCACATCACTCCGTCCGCAAAGGGCCCAAGCGCTGAGGCTTGCTATAGACGGGCGCTCGAGATGTGCGATGAGATCAAGGTGACCCGCGGGCGGGCTGAACCCCTCATGGGTCTTGCGCTCGTGCACGCAATGTCCGACGATCTTGCTCACGCTGAGAAGGAAGCGGCAGAGGCCTTGGAGATATGCCGATCGGCCGGCGATGAGTGGCTCGCCGGGTTTGTCCAGATCGCCATGGGCGCCGGCATGGCAGTCACCGCTCATGACGCGGGGGCAGCTTCATGGCTGGCTGAAGCCAAGGAGACGTTCGCGCGGGTGGGCGACGAGTACTGCGCCGTGGTGTGCGACCTGTGGTTGGCCGTGCTCGCCCTGCGTCGCCACGATGCGAAGATGCTCCGCGGTATTCTCGATGGGCTGTTCAGATCGATTCGGACGCATAGTTATGAGTTTCTGTTCACCAAGCGCACGCTCTTCGGTCCCGCCGACCTTGGGATTTTGGCCCCACTGCTCGTGGAGGCCGTTCGCCTTGGGATCGACCGCGAGCATGTGGCCTGGCTTCATTCGGCCACCGGGCTTCCGTCAGTCGAATATCACCCAGGCTACACTTTGCATGTGCGCACGTTGGGGCGTTTCGTGCTCTTTCGGGGGATTGAGGAGGTGTCGAGTCGCGAGTGGCAGCGGGAAAAAGCGCGCAGCCTGTTTCAGCTGCTCATCGTGAACCGCAAGCGATATCTGCACAGAGATCAGATCCTCGATGCGCTCTGGCCTGGGCTGGATTCGGATGCAGCATCCAGTCATTTCAAGGTGGTCTTCAACGCCATGCTCAACGTGATTGAGCCGGGCAGGCCGCCGCGACTCAACTCCTTCTTGATCAACCGAGAGGGGCCTCTGTACGGGCTGAACCCCCTGTCGGGCGCGTGGGTGGATGCGGACGAATTTGAGAGCCTCGTGGCCAAAGCCGGTCGGCTGGCCCCATTCGATCCGCAGGGCGCGTGCGATCTGTACAGAAGCGCGATCAGCCTTTACCGCGGCGACTTCCTCCAGGAGTGCCTCTATGAAGACTGGGCCATAGCAGAGCGTGAGCGCCTGCTCGCCGTGTATCTGCGCGCAGCGCAGAGCTTCGCCGAATTGCTCTACGGCGGGCACGAAATCGAGGATTGTATTGAAGTGTGCGAGTTCATTCTCACACGCGACCTGTGCTGGGAAGAGGCATACCGTCTCCTAATGCTGTGCTACCTTGAGCGCGGCAATAGGTCCATGGCGCTGCGCGCCTACGAACGGTGCGAGGCCGCGCTTGGGTCGGAAATGGGAGTGAACCCCAGCCGCGATACTGCGGCGGTACTTGAGCGATTGAGATTGTCAAATAACTGACCGCGATTTGTAACTCATCTGTAACCCGCTAGTTACCTACGTGTAACGTCCTCACATTACTATCAGAGTAGCCCGCATAGTCCCCGATAGCATCATGAGCCATAAGCCGACGTGGCGAGCGCGCGCGTCTTGGGTCAGCGCGTCTCGGGGCAACACGGCCTGTGGCTTCCGGATACTTCGTCAGGATACCCGAATCTGACGATGGTTGACCGTATTGTTGACCGCCACAGACAACAACCGACACTAAGGAGGTACCAATTCTGATGCGACTAAAAGACAAGGTGGCTATCATAACCGGTTCTGGTCGCGGGTTGGGCAGAGAAGCGGCAATGCTGTTTGCGCAGGAAGGCGCCAGGGTAGTTGTGTGCGACATCAACGAGCAGGCTGCGACCGATACCGCGAAGGCCATTTCGGATGCTGGTGGAGCAGTCACATGGGTAAGGGTGGATGTCACTGACCCCAGTAGTATTCAGGCAATGGTGGACCGCGCCTTGGAGAAGTTCGGTCGGATAGACATACTGGTCAATAACGCAGGGATTACGGCAGACGCTATGCTTGTGAAGATGACTGACGATCAGTGGGACCGTGTCATCAACGTCAACCTCAAGGGCGTGTTCAACTGCACGCGTGCGGTGGCGCCCGTCATGGTTCAGCAGGGATCGGGCAAGATCATCAGCACTGCTTCAGTCGTCGGAATACACGGAAACTTCGGACAATCGAACTACATAGCTACCAAGGCAGGCATTATCGGGATGACAAAAGGCTGGGCCAAGGAACTCGGGCGCAAAGGCATCAACGTGAATGCGGTCGCTCCGGGATTCACCATGACTGAGATGATGTCGACTGTGCCCGAAAAGGTACTGACCACGATAAGGGAGAAGACGCCACTGGGCAGGCTGGGCGAACCCAGAGACATAGCTTACGCCTATCTGTATCTGGCGTCAGAGGAGTCCAACTTCGTGAACGGCGCGGTGCTGCAGGTCGATGGAGGGCTGGTCCTGTAGGGCATAGGAGGGATAGCATTGGACCTGAAGGAAATGTATCGCCGCAAGCTGATATCGATCGAGGAAGCCGTCGGGAAGATCGAATCCGGCCAGTCCATCGTGGTCGCGATGTGCGCGGCCGAACCCCCGGGGCTCCTCGGGGCAATTTCGTCTCGGAAAGACGAATTGAGCGACGTGACTATCATGTCTTGCCTGCTCATGAGGGACTACGATTTCCTGAAACCCGAGATGAAGGGGCATTTCCTCAACGAGGCATGGTACTATGGCCCGCATTCGTATAGGGCCCACTCAGGCGGCACTGTCACGTTCTTACCTAACCACCTGCATGAATGTGGCCTCAAGAAGAAGGAACTCGACCCACCTGACGTGTTCTGGGGCACTGCGACACCGCCCGACAAGAATGGCTACATGTCCCTCTCACTCAGCCTCACCTACGAAAAGCCGATGATCCAGGCGGCCAACATGGTCGTGCTGGAGATCAATGAGAACCTCCCGCGCACGCTGGGCGACACTCATATCCACATCTCGCAAGTGGACTATGTGGTGGAGAATACCGTGCCGCTTGTGGAGACGCAGCCCATCGAGCCTTCGGACGTGGAGATGGAGATCGGCAGGAATGTGGCTTCGCTGATCGAGGACGGGAGCACACTCCAGCTTGGAATCGGGGGCATCCCCAATGCCGTGACCGCGTGCCTCATGGACAAACATGACCTGGGCATTCACACGGAGATGATCACCGACGGTATGGTGGACCTGTTCAACGCGGGAGCGGTGACGGGCAGGCGGAAGACGCTCTGGCCGGAGAAGATGGTCGGCTGTTTCGCGCTGGGCACCCGGAAGCTGTATGACTTCATCGACGATAACCTCGGAGTAGAGTTGCACGGCGGGCATGTGACCAATGACCCGTGGACGATCGGTCGCAACCACAAGATGGTGAGCCTCAATACCACTCTGCAGGTGGATCTGACTGGCCAGGCGAATTCCGAAACCCTCGGGACCAGGCAATACAGCGGCGGAGGCGGCGCCCTTAACACGTGCATGGGCGCTCAGATGTCGCCGGGGGGCAAGTCGATTCTGGCTCTTAGGTCGACGGCCAAGGGCGGCGCGTTGCCGACGATAGTGCCATGTTTTAAGGAGGGGCAGTCGGTTACGATCCCGAGAGCCGATATCGACTACGTAGTGACTGAATACGGCATAGCTCACCTCAAGTCGATGAATGTGCGCAGACGGGTGGAGTCTCTGATCGCGATCGCGCATCCCGACTTCCGCGAATGGCTTAGATCGGAGGCCAAGGCGCTTCAATACATCTTCTAGACATTCACTAGGATGGAGGCAGTCCTGATGGAACGTTTCGCACGAGTCATTGGAACAGGCCAGTATATACCCGAAATAGAGGTAACTAACGACGAGATCGCTGCCAGGGTAGACAAGGAAAAGCCGGGGCTTGGCGCTGTGGTATACAAGTTCGAGCAGAACTCCGGCATCCGGCGGCGTTTCTACGCCCCTAGGGAGTGGGCCACTTCTGATCTGGCAGTCCGGGCAGCACAGGCTGCGCTGGATGATGCCGGGCTGAAGCCCGAAGATATCGACCTGATCATCCTGGGCACCGACAGCCCCGACTACATCACTCCTGCCACGTCCGTTGTGGTCCAGCACAAGCTGGGTGCGGCAAATGCAGGCACTTACGACGTGGGCTGCGCGTGCGCATCGTTTCCGACTGCAATGTCGGCGGGCGCAGGCCATCTGGCCACTAACAAGTGGATGAAGAATGTACTGGTCATCGGGGCCTACATGATGAGCAAACTTGCCGATCCTGCCGACCTGATGTCGTTCTTTTACGGAGATGGGGCAGGGGCTGCTGTGCTGACTGTGGGCGACAAGCCCGGATTCATAACATCGTCATTCCTTGCGGATGGCCTGTATTACAAGGCGTGGGGCATTTACTCGGGCGGCACAGCTGAGCCGGCCACGTGCGAGTCCGTCGAGGCGGGGCGGACTAAGGTCCGCCTTGTGGACAAATACCCAGCTGAGGTCAACCACGAAGGCTGGCCCAAGCTGGCGCGGATGCTCGCGCAGCGCGGCGGGTTCACCCTGGATGAGGTGGACCAGTTCATATTCACCCAGGTCAATCAGGGTTCGGTGGGAATCGTAATGGAAGCCCTCGGGCAGCCTGTCGAGAAGGCCCACTGCATAATGGGCGACGTTGGATACACGGGCTCGGCCTGCATACCGATGGCATTGGACGACGCGATGAAGAAGGGCAAGATCAAGCCCAACGACCTTGTAGTGCTGATCGGATCGGGAGTGGGCTACAACCAGGCGGGTGTTGCCTTCCGGATGTAGCGATACAGACGAGTACTGCTCATGGGGCAAAATGTGAAGCAGAGCCTAAAGATAGCTTCCAATGCGTATGTCTTGGAGAATGGCAGGATAGCGCTGGAGGGGACAGGTCCATCCATGTTGAATGATTCGCATGTACGGAGGGTCTATCTTGGAGTATAAACCCAACGTATTATCAAATCTGCAAGAACATTTCGAAATCGTGGAGGTAGAGAAGCATGAAGGAAGCCGTCATTGTCTCTGCTGCGAGAACTGCTATCGGCACTTTCAGCGGTACTCTCGCGAACACATCAGCGTCTGAGCTCGGCGCTGTAGTTGTCCGGGCGGCGCTGGAGCGGGCAGGGGTAGAGCCCGGGGCTGTCGACGAGGTGCTCATGGGCTGCATCCTCCAGGCCGGCCAGGGCCAGAACCCTGCACGCCAGGCCGCACTGAAGGCCGGGTTGCCGGTGGAGGTACCCTGCACGACCATCAACAAGGTATGTGGATCCGGGCTGAAGTCTGTGGCACTGGCCGCACAGTCCATCATGGCGGGAGATGCCGAAATCGTGGTCGCGGGTGGAGCTGAGAACATGAACCTAGCTCCGTACATGCTCGACAAGGCCCGGACGGGATACCGCATGGGCCATGGCCAGCTGATCGACTCGATGATCCACGACGGCCTCTGGTGTATCTTCGGCGATACGCACATGGGCATCACTGCGGAGAAAGTGGCTGAGCAGTACGGCATTTCCCGTGCGGAGCAGGACGAGTTCGCCGCGGCCAGCCAGGCTAAGGCAGCAGCGGCCATCGAGTCCGGCAGGTTCGCCGACGAGATCGTGCCGGTGATGCTTCCCCAGCGCAAGGGCGACCCGGTCAGATTCGACAAAGACGAACACGTCAGGCCGGGCACGACAGTGGAGTCCCTCTCAAAACTCAAGCCTGCCTTCAAGAAGGATGGGACGGTGACCGCGGGCAACGCGTCGGGCATCAATGATGGGGCGGCAGCGGTAGTAGTCATGTCGGCGGATCGGGCGAAGGCAATGGGTCTGGCGCCGCTTGCGAAGGTCAAAGCGTATGCGTCAGCCGGCGTGGATCCCAGCGTGATGGGGATCGGCCCTGTGCCTGCCACGCGAAAGGCGCTGGCTAAGGCTGGGTTGACGGTGGCCGACATTGACCTGATCGAGGCTAATGAGGCATTTGCGTCGCAGTCGCTGGCAGTCGGGCGCGACTTGGGCTGGGATGCTGCCAAGGTCAACGTGAATGGCGGCGCGATCGCCCTGGGTCATCCGATCGGCGCCAGCGGGGCGAGGATCCTCGTCACCTTGCTTCACGAGATGCAGAAGAGGGACGTCAGGTATGGACTCGCCACTCTGTGCATTGGCGGCGGCATGGGCATAGCTTTGATCGTAGAGAGATAGACAGTCTACGTCCACTTTTGGGTACAGAGGTTTTTCGGGGCTGGCCGGCGCTCCGCCCGCTCGGAGCGCCGCCCACTCCCCCGGCTGCGGTTGGCAGCTTCTGATGGGTATCTAGGTAGGAAGAAGTTCGGAGGATTTGGCGTATGGCTCGCGAGACTGTGATCGCGTCGTTCATAATGAGGTTCGTCAAGCCTGGCGTTGTAGCTGCGACTTCCGGCGCCGATGCGGGCCACTCTGGCCCGCCTGTGGCTGCGCGGATAGCCGTGCGGCACGTTCAAAGTGGATACGAACGGCGTTTCGTCGACCTGGACGATGCGATGGACTTCATCCGCGAAGAGATCCGCCTGCTCGAGCAGGACTAGGGGGTGGGGATGTGTTCGGCCAGCAGGTTGTGAGTGGACTATCCGCAGGGTGCCTGTATGCCCTGGCGGCGCTGGGGCTCGTGTTGATATACAGAACCATGGACATCGTCAACTTCGCCCACGGCGAGATGGCCATGGTGTCGACGTTTATGGCGCATACACTACTGGTCAGACTGGGGCTATCGTATATTCCGGCAGCGCTTGGCGCAATCATATTCGCCTTCATATTCGGGATGGCTGTGGAGCGCATCTTCCTCAGGCCAATTCAGGGCGGTCCGTTGATTAGCCTCATGATCATGACGCTTGGCCTGTTCATGGTGTTCAACGGTGCAGCCGGATGGGTGTGGGGCTTCGATCCGGTTAGTTTCCCCAGGGCCGTTTCAGGCCGTCCCATCTGGCTTGGGGATCTGATCATCACGCGCGACAGCATCCTTGTGCTCGCGGTGACCATCGCGATGGCGCTCGCTCTCTACGTGGTGTTGAGGTTCACCATGGCGGGGATCGCCATCAGGGCCACTTCTCAGAACTCGCGCGCTGCCCGGCTCATGGGAGTGCCGGTGCCGAAAGTGTACGCGCTTACGTGGGGCATCAGCGCAGTGTTGGGAGCTGTGGCGGGCATACTCATAGCCCCTACGACCTTCCTAAGCCCGAGCATGATGGCTGAGGTACAGATCAAGGCCTTCACTGCGGCGGTCTTGGGCGGCTTTTCGAGCCTGCCTGGGGCTGTGGTTGGAGGGCTGCTGCTCGGGGTCTTGGAGAATCTGGTGGCAGGCTACATCTCCACTGAGCTGAAGAGCACATTCGCCTTCGCGCTCATCGTAGTGGTGTTGTTCATCAGGCCGAGCGGGCTATTGGGGACGCCCCCTAAAAGGAAGGTGTGATGCGGCGCGATGGAACGCAAGATCAACAATGAACGTAACGGTAACGAAGGACTGCTGCGGCGCATCGCCGGCACTCCTCTAGGCGCGCGGCTTCTCCTGGGGCTTTCGCTGATCGTTCTGCCTATCATCACAGCTGCGCTGGGCCGATCGTACGTGGTGTACCTCTACAGCCTGGTGATGGTATACGTCATCGTGACGCTGGGCCTGAATATCCTGACCGGCTACACCGGCCAGATCTCCATAGGGCATGCCGGGTTCATGGCGGTGGCGGCCTACACATCGGCCATACTGACAGGAAGGTTCGGAGTGCCGTTCATACTGGCTTTGATTGCCGCATCGCTGTTCGCCGCTCTGCTAGGACTGGGCCTCGGAGTGCCTGCGCTGAGGCTGCACGGGCATTACCTTGCCATCGCGACGCTGGGGTTCGGGGTGGCGGTGGGCCAGCTGTCGGCTTCGTGGGACAAGCTGACAGGCGGCTACCAGGGGATGAAAGCTCCAGTCGCAGCTATCCTGGGTTTTCGGTTCGACACGGACTTGAAATACTACTACCTTGTCCTTGTGCTGACATGGCTGCTCGTGGAGGGCGCCCGGAACATGCTGCGCAGCAGGCCCGGGAGGGCGCTCATGGCGGTGCGCGATAGCGAGGTCGCGGCACAGGCAATGGGCATAAACCTGGCCAAGTACAAGGTCACTGCGTTTGCGGTGAGTGCATTCTATGCTGGGGTGGCAGGTGTTCTGCACGCCCATCTCACTAGGTATGTCAGTCCATACGACTTCAATATGGGCGTGTCGATGACGTTGCTCTCAGCGATCGTCGTGGGCGGACTGGGCAGTGTGCCCGGCTCGATTCTTGGGGCGGTGTTCATGACCATTCTGCCCCACGTATTCAGCCGTGTGAAGAACCTGCCGCTGATCCTCGCTGGGCTGTCGCTGATCCTGGTCGTGCTCTTCCTGCCTTACGGGCTGGTGAGCCTGCCGTGGAAAATCAAAAGCGCTGCTTTGGGAGCGCGGGCGAGGAGGGCGACCAAGAGTGGCAATGCTTGAGCTTCAGGATGTGACGGTCAAATTCGGCGGGCTTGTGGCGGTGAACTCGCTCGGATTCGATGTGCGGGAAGGCACGATCCATGGGCTCATCGGGCCCAACGGCGCCGGCAAGAGCACGGTGTTCAACGTCGTGTCGCGTTTCATCAGGCAGGACGCAGGCGAAATCCGCTTCAGGGGCCAGGCTCTCGACTGCGAACCGCATGATGTCGTGATGCGGGGTATCGGGCGGACGTTCCAGAACGTGGAACTTTTCCGGGGGCAGTCTGTTTTGGACAATGTGATGATCGGGATGCACACCGCAGGCGAAACTGATGTTCTGGGCGGGGCGCTGCAGACGCGGCGCGTTAGGCAGGAAGAAGCGGCTCTTGCGCGGCGCGCGTATGAGACTCTCGAGTTTTTGGGGATTGCAGACTACGCTGGCAGGAAGGCTTATGGCCTGCCATACGGAGTGCAGAAGCTGATCGAGCTGGCGAGGGCATTGGCGCTTCGTCCCAGCCTGATACTGCTGGACGAACCTGTGGCCGGCATGAATCCGACTGAGCGCGTGGAGCTGGCCAGGGTGATCAGGCAGATCAGGTCCGAGTTTGGCATGACTGTGCTGTTGGTGGAGCACGACATGTCATTTGTCATGAACCTGTGTGACAGGATCACGGTGATGAATTTCGGCAGCAAGATCGCGGAGGGCGCTCCGTCTGAGGTGCAGCAGGACCCGCAGGTCATCCAGGCCTATCTGGGAGAGGAGGAGCAAGATGCTGCAGCTAGATAGCATTGACGTCTCCTACGGCCCAGTACGTGCGCTGAGCGGAGTCTCTATGGAGGTTCCGGAGGGCGACATCGTGGCACTCTTGGGCTCGAACGGAGCGGGCAAGTCAACCACACTGCGCGCGATCTCCGGGATCGTGCGCCCGACAGGAGGGGCGATAGTCTTCTCGGGTCAGCGTATCGACGCGCTGTCACCGGAACGCATCGTCTCCATGGGCGTAGTGCAGGCGCCTGAGGGGCGCCAGGTCTTTCCGGAGCTGTCGGTGAAGGAGAACCTGCTCATCGGCACATACTCGAGGCGCGATCGAAGGCGAGTGCCGGAAGACTTCAATCGGGTGTATACGCATTTTCCGATTCTGAAGGAAAGACAGGCGCAGGCAGCGGGCACACTCAGTGGAGGAGAACAGCAGATGCTGGCCATCGGGCGCGCGCTAATGGCCAGTCCTAAGCTATTGCTGCTCGACGAGCCATCGCTGGGCCTGGCGCCGCTCGTGACGAAGCAGATCTTTGAGATCATCAGGGCTCTCAACAGAGAAGGCACGACGATTCTACTGGTGGAGCAGAACGCCCGCCTGGCCCTGGCGGTATCGAAGTACGCGTACATACTTGAGACAGGTCGTGTGGCGCTGTCAGGCAGGAGCGAGGACTTACTCGCAAGCGAGGAGGTGAAGCGCTCGTATCTGGGAGCCGGCCATGCAGCCGGATAGAGCCGGATAGGCAGACGAGGCGTATCGGCGATAATCGGCAGAATATGCGGGCAACTCGGGTTTGCTGGTTTCGCGACTCATAATAGCGCAGGAGGGTGAAGCATGAAGAGAATTCTGGCGCTCCTTTGTGTGGGCATACTGGCAGTCATGATGGCAGTCGGAGTGACTGCGGCTGCGGTTCCCGGCATAACCGACAATCAGGTCGTGGTTGGGGCTTTTCAGGACCAGTCCGGCGCAGCGGCGGTGGTGGGCATCAACATGCGCAAGGGCATGGAGGCCTACTTCAACTGGGTTAACGCGCAGGGCGGCGTGAATGGACGCAAGATCAAGTTCATAGTGGAGGACGATGGTTTCCAGGCGGCTCGCGCCATCGCCGCCACTAAGAAACTCGTTGAGCAGGACAAAGTGTTCGCGCTCGTCGGCACGCTGGGCACTCCCGGCGTGGCGGCCACGATCGATTACATAATGGAAAAGCAGATTCCCTCGATATACCAGGGCAGCGGTATCAGCGCTCTGGCGTTCCCACCTAAGAAGTACATCTTCCCGGTTCAGCCCAACTTCATCAGCGAGGGTCGCATTGTGGCGACGTACGTGGTGGAGAACCTCAAGATGAAGAGGGTCGCACTCGCATGTGAGCAGACGGACATCGGAACTGAGGGGCTTCGCGGCGTGCGGGAGCAGCTGGCGATGTACAAGATGGAGCCTGTGGAGGTCGTCAACTTCGGAGCAGCCGACGTCGACTTCAGTTCGCAGATACTCAAGCTCATGCGGGCCAAGCCGGACGCGGTAATCATCTATTCCACTCTCAAGCCTGCAGCCGGATTCCTGAAGCAGGCTAAGGTGATGGGGCTCGATGCTCAGTTCCTGACGACATACGTCAACGCCGACCCCATCCAGATGCCCGCGCTGGCCGGCGATGCGTGCGTTGGCCTGATCGCTCCGGGATGGGTGCCTGTGCTTGGCAATGACGTGGATTCGGTGCGGTACCTCGAGATCTATCAGGCCACCTACCCCAAGGAGATGCCCAGCGCATTTGCGGCCGCCGGGTTCATCGCCGGTGAGGTGTTCTGCGAGGGCCTGAGGCGCTGCGGCAAGAACCCCACGCGCGAGGGCCTGATAGCTGCCATGGAGAGCCTGCGCGATTGGGACGGCATCATGGCCAAGGGCATTAGCTACACTCCGGAATTCCGGTCGGGCAAGGCATCCATGTACTTCATGAGATTCGCGAAGCCCAAGTTCGAGGAAGGGTCAGTAGAGGTTATGTCCGACTGGGTCAAGCTGAAGATATGAGGCTGAGCTGAAAGCGCGAGGCCAAAAGGAGGCCGGGCAGAAATGCCCGGCCTTCAATACAGTCGATCACCTTCCGGGCCGGCTTCCGGGCTTGACGGCAGGGAGCCTGCCTTCGCGGCACAGGGGGCATGCGTCCGCCTCCCATGAAGGGATCTCCATGCTGAGAACTGCGGTCTGCTTGATCCCGAAGTCTATGGCGCCGTTGCTCCTGTCTATCAGAACACCTACTCCTGCTACATGACCATGGTGTTCCCGGACGACCTCCATCACTTCACGAACCGACCCGCCTGTGGTGATCACGTCCTCGACCACCAGCACACGCTGACCTGGCGTGATCGAGAAACTCCGGCGCAGTACCATCCTGTCGTCTTCACGCTCGGTGAACAGCGCGACCGCGCCCAACTGTCGCGCAACTTCATAGGCCACCACAATGCCGCCCAGCGCCGGCCCGATGACTATGTCGATCGCGTCGCTGCGGAAGCGGGAGGCCAGATGTTTGGCCAGTTTCTCTGTGTATTCAGGATATCTCAGCACCTGAGCGCACTGCATGTAGACGTCGCTGTGTCGCCCGGATGTGAAGATGAAATGTCCGCGAAGCAAGGCCCCCGAGGATGTGAAGATATCCAACGCCTCGTCGGTTGTCAGCAAGACATCAGGCTCGGTAATGGTCATGTGAGAGACCTCCTCTTGTGAACTAATCCGCGATATCTTGGATTTCGTCCGCGATACGAATGGCTGCTGAGGCAGGATGGGGAGCGCGGACGATTGGCCGCCCGATGACGATGTAGTCGGCACCCAGCTTCACCGCATCCGCCGGAGTCGTGATCCGCTTCTGGTCGTCAGAGCCATGCCATATGGGGCGGATGCCGGGGGTCACTACATTGAAGTCCGGCCCACACGCGGCGCGCACCGCCGTAATCTCATGCGGAGAGCAGATGACGCCGCCCGCGCCGGAGGTTTGCGCCATCTTCGCCAGATGCACAACGACCTCCTGGATGGACTTGCCTGCGATCAGCAATTCCTGCTCCAGCTGATGCTGGTCGATGCTGGTCAGCACCGTGACGGCCAGCATTATTGGAGCCTGCACGTGACCTCCGAGCGCACCTGATTGGCTCGATTCGTGTTGCCGATCGCGTACGGCGTCCGCCGCAGCCCGGATCATGGCGCTGCCGCCGGCTGCGTGGACTGTGTACATGAAACAACCTAGCTCGGCAATGACGCGGGACGCGCCGGCCACAGTGTTGGGGATGTCATGTAGCTTGAGATCTGCGAAAACGCGACCGCCCAGGTCGTGTATGCGCCTGACGATATCCGGGCCGACGCTGTTATAAAGCTGCATGCCCACTTTGAATGCGCCTACGTGCGCGGCAAGCTGTCCTACGAGAGACATGGCCTCTCGGGCTTCATCCACATCGAGGGCGACTATGATCCGGTCCTTTGCCTGCATGGTTTGCGCTCCTTTCATCGTTCGGGTGTCGCGCGAGCTCCGACCGGCCCGGAAGGCCGTGTGGAGCTAGATGATTGCTGCGCCTACTAGACTGCGCACACTGGTCAAGTTGTGACCTGCAAGATAGCTCCGCATGCCGTCGATTACGTCAATGGCCAATGTTGGATTGACGAATGTGCCTGTGCCGATGGATACAGCTGTGGCTCCAGCCATCATGAACTCAATGGCATCGCGCGCGCACATGATGCCGCCGCCGCCAAGGATCGGCAGGTCGACTGCCTTTGCGACTTGGTAGACCATGCGCAAAGCGACGGGCTTTATCGCCGGCCCCGACAGCCCACCGAACACATTGCCCAGTACAGGGCGCCTGGCCTCAATGTCGATGGCCATTGCGAGCAGGGTGTTGATCAGAGAAATGGCGTCGGCGCCCGCCTCCTGCGCTGCCGCGGCCATGGCAACGATGTCGGTCACATTTGGAGACAGCTTGGGCATGACAGGCAGTGATGTCGCCTGCTTGACGGCGCGTATGACCTTATGGATCGATGCCTGGTCGACGCCGAAGTGCGCACCTCCGCGGGCGATGTTGGGGCAGGACACGTTGAGCTCGATGCCTGCGACCCCCGGCGCCGCTTCCAGCCTCTCCGCGATCTTGGCATACTCCAGAGCAGTTTCGCCCGCGATGTTGGCTATGACCGTAGCGCCGCGCTCACGCAGCCGAGGGAGGTGCTCCCGGATGAACGTTTCGATGCCGGGGTTTTCGAGCCCGATAGAGTTGAGCATGCCGGAGGGGGTCTCGATGATGCGAGGCGGCTTGTTGCCGGCACGGGGTAGCAGTGTGGTCCCCTTGACGCATACAGCCCCTACAGTCTCCGGCCCGATTAGGCCTTCGTAGTCGAACCCATACCCGAACGTGCCCGACGCCATCACAACTGGGTTGGCAAGCTCCATCCCGCCCAGATTAACTCGGAGATCGACTTGGGCCTCAACATGGTCATTTGCGGCGGCTCTGGCATCAACGCGACCTACATGCATCCGAACTACTCCTCTCCATAGGCGATCGGATTCAGCTCTACCTGCCCGAATGAGAAGACTGGACCGTCTTTGCAGACCCTGGCATAGACGGGACTTGCTCCGGGGCCGGCCTTAAGCCGCCGCGCGCATCCCAGACACGCTCCCACACCGCAGGCCAGGCTGGTTTCGAGCGACATCTCTCCGCGAATCCGGCGCGCCAAGGCAAACTGCTCTACAGCGGCCATCATCGGCTCCGGGCCGCAGGTATAGATGGAGTCGATGTCGCCGAGCTCCGCGGCCAATGGTTCCGCTGTCAGTAGGTCGGTGACGATCCCCGCAAGCCCTGCGCTTCCGTCAAGCGTTGTGGTGAATACCCGCACGCTTTCTGCACGTGATGCCTGCAGCCGGAGCAGAGCCGGCTGCATTTGGCTGGCTGTATTCGCGCCGTAAAGCACTGTTGCGCGGCAGCCGGCGCGGGCCAGGGTTCGAGCCAGGAACACCAGCGGTGCGATGCCCAGGCCGCCGCCGATTAGCAGGGCGTGAGGCGATCGGGCGGGTGAGTGTGGCTGTGACTGCGACTGCGACTGCGACTGCGATTGCGACTGCGACTCGGGCAATGTGAAACCCCGGCCCAGGGGGCCCATGACATCCAGGCAATCGCCTGGCCTCGCGTTGGTCAGCAGTAGCGTGCCGGCGCCGCGCACTCCGTAGAGAATGGTTATGGATCCGCCGGCATTGCTGTCGATGTCGTATATGCTAAATGGTCGCCTCAACAGAGGCTGAGCCGGGGAATGAGGCTGAGCCGGGGAATGAGGCTGAGCTGGGGAATGAGGCTGAGCCGGGGAATGAGGCTGAGCCGGGTGAACGTGAATGTGCACGAACTGGCCGGGCGCTGCAGACGCGGCCACCTGTGGTGCCGAAAGCTCCAGCTCATACAGCCCGGGGCCCACGCAGTCATGCCTCAGCACATCTGCAGTCTCAAGGCAAGGCACGTAGCGTCCCGCAGCGCAATCCTGCTGCCGGCTATCGTCATGCACGGCCAGGTTGGGTGCCTCAGCACTGACGTGTTTTCGGGCGAGTTCAAAGGAGGTCCGGGGGCGCGTGTTCTTGCGGAAAACGGTGATGATGCCCCTTATGGGGAGTGCGGTATCCCTGGCCAGCTCGATTTGTTCGTTGCACACACTCGTCAGACCCAGGGGGTTTTCACGCCTGTCGAACTGAGTGCCATGATAGCTGATCCCCATTGCTGCGACCTCCCTATCCCGGGTGCAGGATGGTCAGGCCGAGCGGGCGCGCCGCACACAGGGTGCGGAGTGACTCTCGGATCCCTTGCCAGCCTCACGGGACTAGTTTAAAGGGACATTGTTTGCTCAATCACCGGATGCGTTCTTGTATAGTCACCTTATCCTCGTCGTCTATCTCGCGCACGTAAACCGACACTACTTCCTCACGGGATGTCGGGACGTTCTTGCCGACGAAGTCCGGCTTGATCGGCAGTTCGCGATGGCCCCGGTCGATCAGCACCGCGAGCTGGATCCGTTGGGGCCGGCCCAGGTCGATCAGGGCGTCGAGCCCGGCTCGGACAGTACGCCCGGTGTAGATCACGTCATCCACCAGCACGATACTCATGCCCGTGATGTCGAAGTGAACCTCAGTCCGGTGGACTAGTGGCTGACTAGCCAGCGCAGTCAGGTCATCTCGGTAAAGGGTTATGTCCACAACACCTACGGGCGGCCTGACTCCTTCGAAGGATTCGATCAGATCTGCCAGTCTGACAGCTAGAGGGCCGCCCCTGCGCCTTACGCCCACCAAACCTACACCTTGTACACCCTTGTTCGCTTCGATGATCTCATGGGCAATGCGGGTGAGGGCGCGCTTCATGCCCAACTCGTCCATGATCTGGGTCTTGTCACGAAGTTCCATGAGCACCGTCCTCTCCTTCGTACCTTTCTGGCTTAGCCGGTGTCCGCGGGTTGTCGGGCCTCATTGTCTCCCTGGCCATGATGGCCTGCTTGTGTATCTGGCCCGCAATCGGGCCGATTGCGAAAATCGTCGACTCCAATTGTAGCAAAAAGCCTGCCCCAAGCCGTAAGACCGGGCAGGCTTCATCCACTAAACCCTGCAGAACAGCCAATTCGCCCTTGTCGGCCTCACGGGACCAACTTAAAGGTGATATCGAATGGAATCATCTGCGGATTCCAGTTGCGCTGTGCACTTCACTACCTGACAAGAGCATAGACCATGTCGATGCGCGCGTCAATACGCGTTTTGCCCCGCTGCCTGGGACGGCATGTAGGCACTGCGCAGCGCCTTCCTGCCGCCGTGGCAAATGCTGGCCCGAGCAAGCGGAGCTCGTGGCAGGATAAGGGCGCCTCGAGTTGAAACTTGATATCGTGGCGGTAGGGCGCGGACCGCCCGGAGACCGGGGATTGGGTATAGGCAGATCATCGGGCATTGATGGAGGTGAGTGGCTGTGGAGGAACTGGCCAAGCCAGACAGGGTCAATAGAGGAGAGGATGGGGAGCCTCAGGCAAATGGTCAGGCAAATGGTATTGACATGCTGGATTACGTGGAGATGTCCCTTCCCGAACTGCGCGCGCTAGATCCGGGGAAAACTGTCTTCATGATCAGTGTTAGCCCCATTGAGGTGCACGGTCCACATCTGCCGGTTGGGACGGATGTGTTCATCTCAGACGATCTGGCGGTCCGCTACGCGACCGAATTGCACAGGAGGCTACCGGACCTCCGGTTTGTGAGGCTTCCATCGCTATATGTGGGCTCAGATGCGCTTCCCGTTGCGGGATCGCTGTCAGTGCCTGCGGTTCATCTGGAGGGTGTGCTCAAGGCTTACGGAAAGGGCCTGGCCAAACAGGGCTTTCGCTACTTATTCATCGCCGATAATCACGGCGGCCCGCGCCATCAGATGGCTGTGGAGGCTGCAGCCAGAGCGCTTTGGCGGAAACACAAGTTTTATCTGATAGACCCCTTCGGGGCGGATTTCCGCTACATGGTGCAGCATAACGCCAAGTTTATGAGCAGGACCAGGTTGGGCCCGGGAGTCTGCGGAGATGATCCTGACAGCCATGCCGGCACGAACGAGACTTCCTTGATGCTGGCGTGTTCGCCAGGGCGTGTTCGGCAAGGTTATCGCAGTGTCAGAGCATCACTCCCGCCCGCCAGGCGCGGTGCTGCAAAGCTGGTGGGCGGTCTGGCTATAGTTGCGCGACTGATCGGCGGGCGAACACTCGGGCGAGACCTAGACCACTTAGCCAACACATTGGCATGGGTGAATGATCCAGAGATGATCCCGTATATGGGCGATCCGAGCAAGGCGACGCGCGAGGCCGGTGAGGCCATGCTCGCTGCACGGGTGGACGTAGCTATGGATCTGTTCGAGCGGGCGCTGGCGAACGGCGTCGGGCCGGAGTCGGCGCAGGAGCCTGTCCACATTGAGCCCATGCTGTGGGGGCTGCGGGTTATGCGGAAATTGCCCGAGTAGGGCACTGCTT
>Ga0255340_1002867_pt1 | contig 19122 bp, 16 predicted proteins | sample wastewater_treat_7_FD_192417 | JGI IMG/M metagenome (GOLD analysis project Ga0255340, IMG submission 192417) | Wastewater microbial communities from Lulu Island WWTP, Vancouver, Canada - plant10 | ecosystem: Engineered > WWTP > Wastewater > Unclassified | place: Canada: Vancouver, British... | reverse complement strand
TAAGTGTATTATTGCCCCGTAGCGATATGCTCTTTTCAATGGCTGCTACCGCGTCGTCGATATATGTCGGAGTGAATTTCATGCCTTCCTTTGAATTAAGATATATTGTCTTTCCTTCTTTTATAGAATTTATTATATTTGGGATCAACATACCTTTTTGATTAGGTCCATAAACAAAAAAGAATCTTAAAATAGTTGTATCAAAATAGTCTGAATAGGATTTAATCAATTGTTCCGATATATATTTAGTTGTGGCATAGAAATTATTTGGTTCAATCTTATCATTTTCTTTATATGGATTAATGTTTGGAGAGTAAACACTACCAGTTGATGCAAAAATAAACTTTGAGATGCCTATTTCTCGTCCATATTCCAATAATTGAATTGTAGATGAGCAGTTAACACTGAATATGTCTAAAGATTTTTCAGGGAATAATCTATAGTTTTTTGATTGGGCTAGATGGATTATTGTGTCTATGTCTTTTGGTAAACTCTCAAAATTAAATTTACTAGAAAAGTCAATTGGGATATAGTTTAAGGACTCTATATTTTTTAGATTTGAAGATCTAGATATGGCCCAAATTGAATATTTTTCTTTAATATCGGTTAGGAAAAAATTTCCGATAAATCCACTTGCTCCTGTAAGAAGTATTTTCATGCATAACCTCCATTGAAAACTAATTGAAATTATTTTTCGGTAATATACCGATTGATTTATTTATTGAATCAAATACTTTTCCCACATATTCTATTGAATGATGCTTTATTACAAATTCTCGGGATATCTTACCGATTTTATATATATTGTCCCTATTACTAATCACAGCTTTAATATCTTCTTTTATAGTTAGGGGCGAGCATTTAATCAAAGGCAATTCCTCTGGTTCAATCAGCCCTGAACAAATATACAAACTTTCTAAATCTTTTCTTATGTAACCTAAAACAGGTTTTTCCATTGACATCGCTTCAAGTGCAAACATGGCATACCAACCGATAATAAGTTGATCTGCAACTATGTCTACCGTTTCCATAACTTCTTTAATTTTATCATTTGAAACTTTTTCTAACAATATTAATTCAACTGGGTAATTTTCTGATTTTAATTCTTCTACGGCCTTAATGAAAAACTCCGTTCCTTTTATATTTCGATGATTGGGGGCATGAAGTATTTTTATTGTATTGCTTTTATTCGAAGAAGCAGATTTCCACTTTTCCGTATCAATAGAAAAATGTCCTAACATTAAAGTATTCCAATGATACATATAATCCACCCATTCACAACCACTGATAATGTGATCTGCATATTTGGTCCATAAATCTATTTTTTTTTCAATGCTTTCTCTTCTAAATTTATGTATAGGATAATCTTTGCTAAGAGTGTCTTTAAAGAGCAAATTTGGAGAACGAGACATCACTTGTACATCGCCACCATATGGCATTAATACAGTTTTTACACTTGCTATTCTATAAAGAAAAGGCTCAATTATCCAAAGTATTGGATTAAATCCAAGAGCTCCGCCTGTAAAATAAAAATAGAGACATTTATATCGAAATATAGAAAATAAAAAAAGGTAATAACTTCTAAATATTTTTAGAGGGCCCTTTAGGAATTTATCTGACCTAATGTCGAATTGATCAGTTATATAATAAACAGAATTGACAAAAGTTTCTACTTTATACCCATAAAGCTCTAAAGCTTTTTTGTGATAAATGTTGTTAATCAGGGGTTCTGGCCCCAAACCGATGTCAAAATTTTTTCTGCTAACTCTTGAAATTATTGAAATTAAAATGATGGGAATAAGGAAAATAATATCTAAGAGGATTTTTGATATTTGGATTATTTTTTTTCTTTTCATTCTAATCCCACATTCACATTATGTTTAAAATTTAAGATATAAATTTAATTATTGCAATTCATTTTCTAGACGATCCCAGAATATATTATTTTAATCTCTTTATGGAATAGGTAATAACTAAAAATTAAAAAAAATGATAATTTAATAAAAAACATTAATATAAAGTTAGGATCAATGAAGCTAATTAAAAAAACTAACAAAACTATTACGAACATTACAAAGGCTGGTTTTAAAAATATTTTTAGGGAAGGCACAATTTGTTTTAATACATATTTTACAACTAACCAAGTAAATAAGAACATGATAAAATAAGAAATCATCGTTGTATAGGCTGCTGCAAGATAATCATATTTTGGGATTAGTATATAATTAAGAATTATGTTTATTATTCCTGCTGCAAGAACCGTTAATGAAAGATATAAAGTTCTTTTTGTATACCCTATATACATACCATAAAACACAAATATTCCATAGAAAATGTATCCAATAGTGATTATTGGGATAACGCTCACAGAAGAATAATATCTTGGATCAGCTATTAATAAAAGCAATTCTTGTCCAAATAATATAATTCCTAAAGCAACTAAGATAATTATCGAAAATATTTTTTTTATTAGGCTGTTCAATCTTTCAAACTCTCTGTTATCTAAAAATTTAAAAAAATCAGGAGTCATTGAAGCTTGAGTGGCGCTAATTACTATTACTAAAAGCATGCCAATAGAATATCCAAGACTATAAAGCCCTGCTGATTTTGTACTTGTAATACTGTTAATCATTATCCTGTCAAATTGCCCCAAAATAAATTCACTTAAAACATAAGGTATCAATGGGAAAGAATAAAAAATTATATACCTTATATGATTTAGATTTAATGAAAATTTAATATCTTTCATTAGTTTTAACAAAAAGTATATAAAAAAAATAAATCCTATTACAAGCGATGCCCAAATCTTTCCTAAATAACGATTCTCTTGTAAAATAAATGTTAAGATAGCTGCTAAAACGAATCCACTATAGCCATATATTATACTAATTCTAGCAATTAATTTACTTTTCTTTTGTGGGTAGAGTATTTGTAAATATATACTATAAACTATATTAAATAAGCTCATCAAAATCAAATAAATCAGAAGAGATTTAGGTAGATTAATCAATAACGATAATTTATCATAAAATAATAAGAATATAAAAGTTAAAATACTAAAAATTAATCCTATAAAAATGAAGCTAGTTCCTAGGAATTCATTAAAGTCTTCTTTTTTTTCATAGCAATATCTATTAACTGCAGAGAATGAATTTAAAGATAAAATAACGACCATAATCCCAATATATGCATTATAAACCGAAACAATTCCATAATCTTCGGGGGTTAACAATCTAGTGAATATAGGAATGGAAATAAATCCTATAGCTTTAGTTGCAATATCTGCTGAAAAATAGTTTTTTGCGTGCTTTAAGTTCTCATATATGTCGGATTGTTTAATTTTATTTATCAAATCTAAATCTAACGATGGCAACTATTAGCATCTCCTCATCTATGAATTTTCATTTAAACATACTTTAATAACAGAATAAAATTCATCTACATATTGTTTTGGTAATTTGTCTGGAGAAAAAAGATATTGTTTTCGTGGGATGAACTTTCTAAATAATTTTCTTCCAATTTCATAAATCATCTTTAGCTTTAATTTATAGAATAATTCTTTCCTTTTAACTGAATTAGGCTTAAACGTATTATTTATATAAATATTTAAACACTCTATAATTATTTCTTCTGAAGTTTCAAGTTGAATGTTAGTTTTTTTAGATAATTCTAATGAGAGTAATTTAATAAATTTATCATATTCGTCTGAGTATAAATTATTATTAATAACTTCATTAACATTTGGGATATACTCTTCACGTAAATAATTAGTATTTTTCATAGAGTAAAAAATATCCAATATTTCAATTTTAGAGTGTATTGAAGACAATCCAGCAAAGTATAATTCTAATAAAATTGTAGAGGATATCCCTGAACTTGTTACCATTTTGAATATCTTTTTTATAAAATCAGTTCTATGGACGGCATAGAAAGTTGGAGGTGATGGATAAGTAGAAACATGCACTCTAAATCTTTCTAGGGGATCTGAACTAGAACTAGGGGCAGTATTATAAGTATTATTCCAATAGATATTATCTTTGTCCTTTATATAAAAAGAGATATAATTTCCGTGAGCTATAGCATACTCAAGATTATTATTAAGAAATTCCAGTGAGGATTCTAAACCAGATACTAGTATGAAATCATCATCGGCACAAATAACACAATATTCAGTTTTTATTTGACTTAGAGTAGATAATAATTTATCAAAAAGAGTTATTTTATCTGGAAACTCCAAATACTTTAAATTTAAATTAGAAAAAATTAGGATATTTTCTTTGTTAATCTTTTTATTTTCTTCAGAGCTGGAATCGGCTACAAAAATACTAAATTTATATTTAGTATATTTATTGTAATACTCCAATAATCTTTTTAGATATTTAGGGCGATTATAAGTGGGGATTAGAATTGTGCAATCTAATGTTATTTTTTGCATATTCATTATCTCTACCTGACAAGAGTTCTAATATAGTATTTATAATAGTTTCTAAAAATAATGTTTGAAATGAAATATCAACATTAATCAAATATGAATTCAGATAAAGTAATTGCAACAGTTTTTTTAGTCTAAATATTAACTCCTCATTATTAGCTTATAATTTAAATATAATTTTTTTATATCATAATGAGTTTTATTATTTAGATTGCCTAACTTAAAATCTATATACGCCCATTAACAATAACTACAATAAGTAATATGCACAATAGAGTAGATTTAATGTTTAAAAAATATACTTTGCCCTGTTGGCATCGACAACAATAAGCCGGATTTATTTTTTAACCATTCATCAACATATTTTTTCGTATCTTCATGACCAATCCATAAATAATCGTCAAACAAAATAATCCCCCCTGACTCTAGTTTATCAAAAAAAAAGTCAAGGGATTTGACAGTTGGAATTGCAGAATTTAAGTCCATTAGCAATAAAACAACACTATTTGGATTCTTTGAGCTTGCAAAGGAATCAGGTATGTAACCTTTATTAAAAAAAATGTTTTTCCTGAATTGAGATAGATTTCTAATTGTATTTTCAATATTTAGGTATGAGTACCCCCCTACACAATTTATTTCTGTATCTAAAAGATACTCTTTTTTCATACCTTCCCATGCATCATATAAGAAACATTTAAATTCTTGGTGTTGATCTTTAACAGCACTTAAAGCAAAATAAACTCCCATTCCATCACATACACCACACTCAACAATGTTCTTATTTGTTGTCGTCGTTGATTTTACAGCATATATCGTGCACCAATATATAATATAATGCCGCCACATAAGTTCGTTTAAATTATCTATTACCGTTTCTCGAGGAAATTGAGTTAAAATAAATTTTTCTGAATTTACTAAGTTCAACAATTTTTTGTGAGCTTTCAGAAATTTGTTGTTTAGCTCATCAATTCCACCACGAGTATGTGCCCAGGGTGGATAAGTATAAGCGGTAGTCATTCCCCATCCAGAAAATGTATGTGTTGGCAGAGGTGAACCTATAAATCTTTTTTTACAATATCCCACAGCACGTTTCACAAATATCTTCAAACCCTCATTCCGTATAATTTGGGCGGATTTATATATAATCAACATATTTTCCAACTTTCAATTGTATTATTCATTTTACTGCATCGGAAACAATAAAATCTGTAAATTTAATCGCTTATAAATATTCGCATTAGTAGTAATCAGTGCTATCTCTTTGCTCTGGTCAAAATTTTGATCCTAAAACTAAAAACGCTAGTACTCTCAAAATTTCCAGTTTTATCCAATAACTTGAATTTATTTTTAAAAAACATAGGCACTGATAATAATATCAATTTTGAATAATAATATATGTTCTAAAAAATTAATAAAAAATATTAATATCGATAATCTTCATCTTCTTTTTAACCATGCGTTTGGCCAGTAAGTTATATTTTTATCCAAAGAACTTTCATTAAATATCCATGAAGGTGAATCCAAGACAAATTCATCATGTGTTTTTAAAAATTCTTCAACCGCTTCAGAGGGATTATCTTGTTTCCATTTAATATTTCCTCTTGGAACATCATATAAGTCCCCCATAATACCATCAGTGGCAATAAGATAAGAATCAGGAGTAACTAATGGCCCATATTCTTCCAATTCTCTTAGCACGTGAGATTTTGTGTGACAAGAATCAAGAATTACTAAAACTTTTTCGTTTTCTTTTATCATAGATCTGATTATCTCTAATGTTTTATCCTCGATAGAACTTCCTTCTATTAAATAAATCAAATTTTTAAGCTCATGTCTTTCAATAGCTTGTCGATTATGGTCTCTAATATCAATGTCAATCCCTAAAACACGACCATTACCCATTAATTTACAAAGAGACGCATAAAATATTATAGATCCTCCATGTGCAATTCCCGTTTCGATAATTACATCTGGTTTTATTTTGTAAATTAATTCTTGTATTCTAAACATGTCTTCAGGTAATTGGATAATAGGGCGCCCTAGCCAGGTAAAAGTATAAGAATATTTTTGATCCCATCCGATCTTTATCCATTGATTTGAAATTAATTCAAATGCCTTTTTAGAATATAGAGGAAATATTGTTTCTTCGTTATTAACTTCTTTAATTAAAATTTTTTTACCTTCATCAATAATCAATCTCATATTTATCAGACTTCCATTGTAATACTTCTACATTAATGTTAGATTGTTTTAATAAACTCTTAATTTCATCAAAATAATTTTGATTCATAAGAATTACAGAATCCACATCATATTTTTTAATATCCTTGTAATTTATAATTTGATGACCTGTTCCAGGAATATAATGCCCTTGTTTGTTAGGATTTATATCAATTAAATAAGATATAAGGCTACAAGATGGATCTACAAGATTAGCAAAAGTAACACCTTTCGCACCAGCGCCCCATATTGATATATTCTTTTTTGAAGCCAACTCTTCAGTTAATTTCTGGATTTTACCAATAATATAAGATTCCGAGTTTTGGTATTGATTGACTAAATCTAATATATGACCACTATGAATAAAATCCTCTTCTATCTTATCTGCAGTAGATGCTTCAATCCAAAAATACTGATTTTCAAAAAAATTAGATATATTTTCAATTTTAAATCCTTCGGATAAGAATAAGTTTATTAAAGAATTTTTACTGAAATATGAGCAGTGCTCATAGAAAAAATCCCAAATAACATTGTTTTTTAGAATCCATTCAACAGAGGGCGTTTCAAAAAATATCATCGATTTTCTTGAATTAGAAAGAGAGTGCCTAATTGTTTTGAGAAGAGATTTTGGATTAGAGATATGTTCAATGACGTGACTACAAATAAGTATATCAAAATTTAAAGATGTATCTTTTTCAGTAAAATACCTCTTTTCAAATTTTAATTTTCCTTCAAATAAATTTGTAGGTCCCATATATGTTGGATCTAAGCCAAAACCCTCGTTATTGAATTTAGTATAAGAAATTAATTTTTTTAAAAATTGTCCTTTACCACAACCAATTTCCAAAATTTTATTATTATTAATTTTTTTTTCATTGAGTAGGTATTTAATAATTTCTTCTAAATAATTATCGAAATAATTAGAAAAACATTGTGTATTATCATAATTATCTCTATAATTCATTATTGAACTATCAAAGCGTCTATTAAAAATAAATTCACAATTTTTACATAAAACTAATTCCAAATCACCTCTAGGAAAATTTAGGGCAGATCCCTTGTCTTTAAGGATTACATTTAATTGGATTGGTATATTTTTTCTAACTAAAAACAATTTTAGATTATTTGAATTACAAATTGGACATTTAGTTATTTTCATTGGACGCCCTCGTATCTGGTCTTCCACCAATTTATTGTGGACTTTAAATTTTCATTCAAAGTATATTTAGGTTTCCATTTCATCTCATTTTTAAGTCTGTTAGTATCGGCTAATATTATCGGGGATTCGTTGTGATTAGATTCAATTGCTTCAAATTTTATAAGGTCTGTTTTATTTAATTTTTTCCCAATCCTGTAAATCAAGTCTTTCAATTGAAGTGGTGAGCCTGAACCAATATTTATCGGCCCTTGTATATCATTAGTAAGGAGTTTTATGAAAATATCTGCTACATCGCTAGCATAGATATAATCACGTATTTGCTGACCATGAGAGCATAATGCCTGTCTATTATTTAATAAAGAATTAATAACGTAAGGCACGAGTTTATTAGAATTCTCATATTTTCCGTAAGGATAAAAAATTCTCCCCCATGCCCAACTAATACACTCATTCGATTTGCTAAATGAATTTAATAAAGTATACAATGCATATTTACATGAACCATATACCGAATCTGGATTCAGAGGAGTTAATTTCTCTGATAAAAATCCATAATTTAAATCATATTCTACACAAGTGCCGGCTACAACTATTCGTTCACCACCTAAAGAAGTAAATTTTTCAATTAATTTCAAAGAAGAGATTACCCAATTGTAATTTTCTTTAGAATTCCAATATATAGTTGGAGTAGTTATCCAAGCCAAATGAAGAAGATGGGTTGGATTTACTTCAGTTAAAATATTAGAGATATTATTAAAGTTTAATAAATCTCCTTGATGCCAAATAATATTGTTTTTTATTTCCGGAGAAACTTTAGAAGAGGATAATGCATGTATTTCAAAATTTGTATTTTCCAATAAGTCAATGCAATTTCGACCAATAAATCCTCTAGCTCCTGTAACAAACAATTTCATCATAATTCCAAATACCCTAACATTTTATCCTTTTCAGACATAGTTATTTCTTTTAGTGGCCATTCAATCCCTACTTCTGCATCGTCCCATCTAATTCCCCTAGCGTAATCAGGATTATAATACTCTGTCATCTGATAAAAAATTAATGTTTCGTCTTTTAAAGTTTGAAATCCATGTGCAAATCCTTTGGGGATATATAACATTTTATAGTTGTCCTCACTTAGCTCAACTCCAAACCATTTTTTATATGTATTTGAAGTATTACGTAAATCTACAATTACATCATATATTGCTCCTCTAGCACACCAAACTACTTTTTCTTCTTCATAGGGGTGCATTTGATAATGCATTCCTCTAACGGTACCTTTCTTTAAATTTAAAGATATATTACATTGAGCAATAAAGGGATTTAAGCCATAAGATTCAAATTCTTTTTGGCAAAAAGTTCTTGCAAAAAAGCCTCTATTATCTTCTTTTTTTTCAGGCTCTATTATGTAAGCGCCTTTTAGAGGAGTTTCTGTAAAGATCATTTACTCACCTTTATATTATCTTCACTTCAGGTATCGGAATAATAAATTTTCCACCCTTTGTTCTATAATCTTTTTGCTGATCCAAGATTTCATCAGCAAAATTCCATGTTAACAATAAAACGTAATCAGGAGTATATTCTAACAATTTGGAAGGAGGATATATGGGTAAATGGATACCAGGCATGAAAAGGCCTTGTTTGTGGGTACTCCTATCCACTACAAAGTCTATTAAATCATTTCCTATTCCAAAATAATTTAATAGAGTGCTCCCTTTGGCAGATGCCCCATAAGCCGCTATTGTCTTTCCTTCTTTTTTAGTAGACTTAAGTACATCTAATAAGGACGATTTTAATGCTTTTACCTTATTGGCAAAATTCTTATAAAAATCAATAGAGTTTACTCCCCATGAGTTTTCCTCGTTAATAAATGACATAACTGAAGAGCTTTGTTCATATGCATTTATATGACAAACAAAAATACGTAAAGACCCACCATGTATATCAACTTTTTCGATGTCAAATATTAATAAATCGTGATTTTTAAATAATTTATCTAAAGCAGTTACGGAAAAATAACACAGATGTTCGTGGTAAATCGTATCAAATTCACATTTATCGATTAAATCTTTTACATATGGAACTTCTATAATTACAATGCCTTTTTCTTTCAATAAAATTTTTATTCCCTCTACAAAGCCATTAAGATCAGAAACATGCGCTAACACATTGTGTGCGTGAATAACATCTGCCTTATTATTTTTACTTAATTTTATTGCAAGCTGTTTTCCAAAAAAATCAGTTAGTGTTGGAATTCCTTTTTCTTCTATGGCTACTTTTGCAATGTTTAAAGCAGGCTCAATTCCTAGGACATTGACCCCTTTGTTTTTATAATACTGTAATAGGTATCCATCATTACTTGCTATCTCTATTACCAAATTATTGTCGGTTAAGTTCATATTTTCAATTATTTTATCAGACAACTTTTTTGAATGTGATAACATTGTATCTGAAAATGATGAGAAATATAAATAATCTCTAAATAGAAGTGAGGGATCAACTGTTTCAGTAATTTGAACTAATGAGCAATTTGTACAAAAGACTAGATCTAAGGGATATTTCTTTTCATCTAAATTCAATTCTTCTTTTGAAAGTAAAGAATTTGCAAGTGGTGTGTTGCCTAGAGAAATAATCTGAATAAGTTTATCATTTCCACAAGATCTGCATTTAGTTACTTTAGATTCCACTATTATCACTGAAATAATTTTTATACCATTCTATAGTTTCAGATAGGCCCTTTTTTAGACTATAGGAAGATTTCCATCCAAGCAATCGATGCGCTTTCTCTGCAGAGAGAGATTGTTCCTGAATTTCCTTAAGAGGCAAATTCATAATTTTTGATTCTAAATCTTCTCTTCCCATAAGCTTTGTAATCTCATCAACAATTTCAAGAACTGTTGTCCATGATTCAGTGCTGAAATTAAATGCTTCACCCACTAGATTTTTTTCTGTAATGGATTCTGCTAATCTTATGTATGCCAGCACTATGTCTTTAACATATATATAGTCTCTAATACACTTTCCATTGCTTCTAACTATTGGATTTTTACCACTTAAAACAGAGCGTATGGTGCCAGGGACTATTCTGCTCCAATTTAAGTCTCCACCACCATATACATTTCCGCATCTAGTTATTGCTAGGGGCAATCTATAACTATGAAAATAACTTGAGGCTAATAGGTCTGTACAGCTTTTTGAAACATCATACGGATGGATGCCATTTAATGGAAGGTCTTCGGTATATGGTAATTGTTTAGAAGTTCCATATGCCTTGTCACTTGACGCAATGACTATTCTTTTAACGTGATTTTTGCCATGCCTACACGCTTCTAATAAATTATAAGTGCCACGAATATTGCTTTCAAATGTTAGTAAAGGCTGCCTATAAGCAGCTCCAACTATCGTTTGGGCACCAAGATGAATTACTGTGTCAATTTCATATTCATTTATTGCTCTATTTATAGTTGAAAAGTCCTCTATTGAACCATTTACAATTGAGACTTTGAGATAATCGCCACTTCTATAGAACTCAGTTTGATAATCGATATCCCTTACAAGAGCAACAACAAAAGCCTCTCTCTTGAGTAATTCTTTTACTAGCCAAGAGCCAATCATTCCAGTTGCTCCGGTGATTAAAATTTTTTTATCGTTCCATTCAAACATTTTATTCCTCCCACAATTTCCAAGGAGGATTCCCTGAATCCCAAAGAGACCGTAGATATCTCAAATCTCTTAAATTATCCATGCACTGCCAGAATCCTTCAAGTCGGTAGCCTACCAGTTGATTTTCTTTTGCAAGATTCTCTAGCGGCTCTCGTTCCCAGATTGTCATATCGTCTTTGATATAATCGAATACTTCAGGTTCTAGTACAAAAAAACCTCCGTTGATCCAACTTTCAGTCGTTAGCGGTTTCTCTGTAAAATTGATTACAAAGTCATTATTAAATATAAGTTCTCCAAATCTTGCCGGAGGTCTTACGGCAGTAATAGTTGCAAATTTACCATGTTTTTGGTGAAATTCAAGTAATTCCTTCAAATTAATATTAGATAGACCATCACCATATGTCAACATGAAAGTTTCATCAGATACCCATTTTTCTAATCTTTTCACTCTACCTCCTGTCATCGAGTTCAAACCGGTGTCTATTAAATGGACTATCCAATCTTCTTTAATTTCTTTGTATTCCTTAATAGTTCCAGTTTTTATATCGACTGTGAAATTGTTGCTTAGAGTTGGATATTTCATGAAAAAATCTTTGATTACGTTTCCTTTGTATCCCAAGGCCAAAAAGAATTCGTTGAATCCAAAGTGGGCATAGTGCTTCATAAGGTGCCACAAGATGGGTTTTCCTCCAATTTCAACCATTGGTTTTGGTATTGTGCTAGTCTCTTCTTCAAGACGTGTTCCAAACCCGCCAGCGAGAATAATAACTTTCATAATAAAAACTCAATTCCACTATATAAAAATATATTGATAGATTATAATTTCCATCCTCTTTTCTTTATAATATTATCATAATCATATTCTTTTATATTAAGCACTTCCTGCAAATAACCGATATGGTAATATATTTTAGATAAAATTTCTAAAGTATTTCCTTTAACTTTATATGAATCCTTTAAATCAAAGTCAACATCTATAGATATTACACTTTCTTCAGTCAGAGGATGTAAAAACCATCCATGATAGGATTCTTCTATCGTCAAGCTTAAAGCTAATTTACCAAATATCTCTCTTACTTTAAGGGCACACATAGAGGCAATTGGATGATTCTGTTTATCAGTGACAAAAATAATATTAGATCTAGACAACCAAGATATTAGATTATTTTCGATAATAGGTAAATTAATTTTATCCCTCGACAATAAATAGATCATAGCCGCATAAGTTGTTACATTATAAAATGGAGGCTCTTTTAGAGCAGGTATTTCAATCGTTTTTTTTGATAGAGCACTTGCAGGAGCTTTAGGATTACAAGTCAATAAAATAGAATTCTTGAATTTAGTTGCTACTTTTATTGAATCTTTGCCCCCAGAAGCAGATATTACACATACCTGATCAAGTTTAGTTAACTGCTCACAATCTTCAGAAGGGTGAGCGTATCCATCAAAATAACGGGCATACATTCTAGCTACTTGGTAAGCGTTACCACTGCCAAAAAAAGAATATCCTGTAAGATCAGGCAAGGAAATCCCATTTTTATCTATGAGTTCAAGAACATCAGGAATTTTTTCAACATAATATTTCAGAGATTTCATCTTTATCACTAAATATATCTTCTATTTCTCTGATTTTGCTTTTAAGTGTAATTCTATCTTTGGCTTCAATATTAACTCTCAATAAGGGCTCGGTATTCGAAGGTCTGACATTTGCCCACCAGTTATCGTATTCTATGGTTATGCCATCTATATACTCTATTTTTGCATTTGAGTATTGTTTTAAAAAAGCATTGATACTTATTTTTTGATCTTTGACTTTGAAGTTAATTTCGCCACTATGGAAATATTTCATGTAACTACTAGCTATTTTGCTCAATTTATTAGCTCTTAAAGATTTAAGGAGATAATATAACGCCAATAATGGTGCTTCAAATCCGCCAATCTCTTTAAAATAAAAATGATTTGAAAGTTCTCCGGCAAAAATTGCACCCTTTTCTTTCATTATATTTTTAATATAATAGTGTCCAACTCTAGTCTTTAAGGGAATCCCTCCTAACTCAATGATAGTTTCAGGTACTATATGACTACAACGTAAATCGTAAAGTACGAAATAATTTTTCTGATCTTTTAATAGTTCTGAAAGAATAATACAAGAAAGAATATCTCCTGGTATTATATTTCCTTTCTCATCTATTATTCCAATTCTATCTCCATCGCCATCAAAGATAATTCCCACATCTGCATTTGTTCTAGTTACTTTATCAATTAACATTTCAAGACATTCTTTTTTCATTGTATCTGGTGCATGATTTGGAAAATTACCATCGATCTCGTCCCCTATAAATTGAGCTTTAGGAAAAATACTTTCAATAATTTTTTTTTCATAGATTGTTGAGCCATTTGAATAATCAATTACAATATTATTCTCGCTATTCAAATCATTAAATTTCTTAAAATAATAGTTCATATAATTCTTACCAAAATCTTTTCTAAAGCTTTCTGATGAGTAAATCTTGCTAGGTTTTGGATAATCGATAAAGTTAGGTTTAATATCTTTATTTGGGGATAAGGGTATTCCGTTGATTCCACACAATTTGAATCCAGTAAATTCCTTTGGATTATGGGATGCTGTTGCTATTACTCCCATATCAAAGGCATCTTTTGTTAAAAAATAAAGAAGAGGTGTAGATATAATGCCTGCAAATTTGATTTTAGCTTTACTTTCTTTAATACCTGTGATAAAATAATCTTTAATCCTGTCAGAACCTACTCGTGAATCAATCCCAAACAGGACATTTTTGTAAGATTTTCCAATAGTTCTACCTAGATTATAAGCGAATTGTTCGTTAATCTCGGAAGGATATTTTCCTCGGATATCATATGCTTTGAAGACCATAATCTTATCCTACTAAATCAAAATTTTATTAAATAGACTATATCCGATTAACAATTAATGTAATATTCAATATTTTTCTTTGGCATCTTCACTTCATCAGACTCTATATAAATGTTATACCATACTTCAAATGCAAGTAGGCTCCACATGACTGCATAGTGTTTGATTAGTTCTTCTTGTGATGGCCTTTTCAATATAGATTCTAAATACTCCTTCTTTATGAATCCTTCCTTTACAATGTTGCCAGAGTCAAAAGCTTTGCTACAAATGTCTTTTAACTCTTCATTAAATGTGACAAAAACATTGCTCCCAAAACCTTTCTTTGGTTTATGCAAAACTTCTTTTGGCAAATAATTCTGTGCAAGCTTCTTTAAAACATATTTACCAATTCCATTTTTGTATTTCATTTCAAAAGGCATTCTAAAGGATAAATCAACTACCTCTTTATCTAAAAATGGTATTCTCCCCTCAAGGGAATTTGCCATTGCCATTGATTCATCAATAAATATAAAATCATCTTTCATCTTAATCTGATAGTCCAAACGTAATATATTCTCTAAAAAAGAGTGTTCATTGTCATAGTATTTGCCATAGTACTTCGATATATCTTCAAGATTCTTATTCATCAACTTTTGGCCATATATTTTTCCAAGATACTCCTTATCAAAGACTTCGTCTAGTGTTTGGATCTCAAGATATAGCCTCAAATCATTGTCAAAGTATTTTATTTTTTTCAAATATTCTATGTATCTATCATCGTCAATGTGCCCATAATATGTTTGATAATTTAATAGCTCTGCTGCAAATTTACTATAGTTGTCCCTTTTATCTTGGGAGAGTTTCGTTCTTGCTTCTTCTATTCTATTAGCATATTCGTATTTCCATGTGTATCCGCCAAATAGTTCATCACCACCTAAGCCTCCAAGAGCTACTTTGACATACTTACTTGTAAGCTCATGCAAATAATATGGGTAAAGATTCCTCTTTGGTGTATCAGCAAACCAAATCATATGAGGGTAATCCTTTGTAAGTCTAGCCTTAACTAGTAAATCTCGGTGCTCAGTATTGTAATGATCTGATACTGCTCTAGCATCCTGAGTTTCGTCTTCCTCTTCACCGAAACCCATACAAAATGTTTTTACAGAATCATTAGACACTTTTGAAGCCATTGCAGTTATTAAACTTGAATCAATACCTCCAGAAAGATTAATACCTATTGGAACATCTGCAGCTAGGTGTCTTTTAACGCTATCAAAAAGAACTTTTTCAGTTGTGGCTATCCAGTAGTTTTCATCGTGAGTTGCATCAATCTTGAATGTCTTTTCTGGCAATGAATCAAGTTGAAGCACGTTATTCTCAATAGTTAGATATTCACCAGGCCTTAATTTCTTGATATTTTTTAAAAGTGTCTTTTCCATAGGTAGGTATCTCAAATTAATGAAAAAATGAAACGAATTTAGATCTACTTCTCTCTTGATTCTATTGTCTTGAAGAATCGCTTTGACTTCTGAAGCAAATAAGAATCTACTCCCATCACTATAATAATAAAGCGGCTTCATTCCATTAGGATCCCTTGCGATGAATAGCCTCTTTTTGATAGCATCCCATATTGCAAATGCATACATTCCATTAAAATCGTTAATACACCCAACACCACACTCTTCGTATGCATGCACAACTACTTCAGCATCTGTATTTGTATAGAATCTATGGCCTTTTTTTTCCAAATCCACCTTTAGCTCTTGAAAATTATAGATTTCGCCACTGAAAACAATAACAACTGAATTGTCCTCGTTGTAAATAGGTTGAGAGCCGGTGGAAAGATCAATAATTGATAATCTCTTATGCCCAAGAAGAATCCCTTTGTCTTCATAGCTTCCTTCTTCATCTGGGCCGCGGTGATTCATCGAGTTCATCATCTTTCTTAAAAGTTCAAAATTGTTCTCACCATAAATACCGCAGATGCCGCTCATATGGATTAAAGAGCCTCAAAAGAATTTAAATATCTTTCTTACATAGTTTGACCGTGGATAGCCATATTATAGTTATTGGTTCTACTGGCAGGATTGGCAGGGCATATACCTACCACCTTCAGAAAAATAATTTAAAATTTGTTGGCATATCAAAAACAGATACGCAAAACGAATATAATCATATCAAAATTGATTTCAATGCCCCAAGCATGAAAAAAGTTGAAGAGTTTGTGTCAAACAACAAAATCCAAGCAATAATCCATCTAGCAACAACAAACACGTTGATGGATGATTCCTTGGAATACCATGAAAAAATAAATGTTGGCTCTGTCAAATTATTTTTAGAGGTAATAGAAAAATACAAACTAGGCTGCCCATTTATCTATACATCTACAGAGCTTGTATTCAATAGTAAAAAAGAAGGCCATAACGAAAATAGCCCTGATTTTAGTCCACTTGGAAACTATGCAAAATCAAAACTAATGGCAGAAAAAGAATCGTTGAAATATAAAAATTCAATCGTTATTAGATTTGGGAATGTCATCGGGATTGAAAATGATTTTTTGTCTTCTGCTTTAAACATTCTAAAGCAAAAAAAGGATTACAATGCCTGGGGCAATGTCTATAACAGATTTACATATATTGATGACATTATTTACGCTTTGGACCAAGCTATATCCTATAAAGGAAATCAGAAAATATTCCATGTAGCCTGTAATGATCCACCTTTATCAAGGTATGAATTTCTAAAAAGAGTAACTGAATTAAAATACAAAAATTCTGACTTTCTAAAATATTTAAATAAAACTTCTGCAACTAGGAAACAGCTCTCTGTTCGTCCCCAGTATGCAGTCCTAAATACAAAAATAACAGAGAAAGAATTAAACTTTAAGCCTAGATCTATCTTTTACTATCTCTCCAGGCAATGAGTTTGTTCAATCCGTCTTCAAGGCTATACTTATAATTAAATCCCAAAACTTCTTCAGACTTTTTTGTGGATCCAATCCTGTTCTTAACAAGCCTTCTTGCATCGTCTTCACTATAAGGTTTATACTGGACCTTTAGATTGGAATTTTTTAATCGTAAGATTGTGTCGCATAGCTCCTTTATAGATGTCTGAACGCCTGTTCCAACATTAAAAAATTCATCTGTCGAATCACTTTTTGCTGCGGTAACGTTGTATCTTGCAACATCCTCCACATATATGAAATCATAGGCCTGAGTCCCATCTCCATTAATAACTGGGGCCTCATTTGCATCTATCTTGTTTAACATAATGGGTATAACTCCGGTGTAGGCTGCCTTTTGGTCCTGTCCAGGTCCATAAACATTCATGTATCTTAAACCAACATAGTTAAGCCCGTATCTATCATAAAATGCCCTGCACATGGCTTCGCATGCTATCTTTGTTGCGCCATAAAAATTTCTATTGTTGAACGGGTGGTCTTCAGTCATCGGAACTTCAATCGCATCTCCATAAACTGAAGCAGAAGAGGAATAGATTAGTTTTTTGACATTGTTTTTAACACATGCTTCAAGTACATTAAAAGTTCCTTCTATATTTACTTTGAAAGCCGTCCTTGGATAATCTTTACAGTGTAAGAGCCACATCGCAGCAAGATGGAAAACATAATCTACACCCTTCATTGCGTCATTTAAAGTATCAAGATCCCTAATATCCCCTCCATTCGGGTAAATATAACATCTTTTATCTTTAAGGGATTCATTGATATTTTCCATCTTCCCTCTTGCAAAGTTATCATAGATAATGACTTCAGAAACACTCTCTTTTAGAAGCTCTTGGACAACAAATCCGCCAATGAAACCTGCGCCGCCAAGAACTAACACCTTTGAACCGTCCAATTTATTTGACATTTAACCCACCATAATAGTATTAATCTTAAAATAATTAAATAATTAAAAAGACTTTTGGTTTCAACTTTCGATAACAAAATTCTTGACCAAATCCTTTATAAATAGATGTAGTGTTTAGAGAAACCATGAAGAGGGAAGCGCTGATATACAATTCAGCTGCACTAAACGTTCCAAAAAATGTTATGCAGTTTATATTCGGCGTGCTTCTTTTTACAATGGCGGGCGGAAATTATAACGTCCTAACATGCATAATGGCGGCTTCTGGCCTTAGTATCGGTCTTGGCGCAATATACCTTTTTAATGATCTAACAGATGTCAAAGAAGATAAGAACAATGAAATGAAGATCAGGTGGAAGGCAGTTGCAAACGGTACAATGTCAAGGGAAGAGTCCATCACCATAATTAAATTGTTTGCAATCTTAGGTACATTTTTAGCAGCCCTTTCAGGATTAAATTTCTTTATAATCTACCTAGCGGTAATGGGATTAAATCTCTGTTACTCCCACCCAAGGATAAGGTGGAAGAATAATCCAACCCTATCAGTACTAACAATCTCTATACTCCAGGTCTTAAAGTTTTCAAGCGGTTGGTTTCTTTTCACAAGCGCCACAGAGGGATTTCCCATACTGTTTGTCATGGCCATTGCAATAGGGTATGCCCTCATGTTTATCTATTACAAGCACAACACTAAAAACTTAATGCACATAATAAAAGAGGATAAGAAAAGGGTGTTGCCACTTTCTTTGGCATGCCTGTTAATGCTTATCACTTCTTTTATACTCTACACTTTTCCTGCCATATCCTTAATGGCATTGGGTTTAGGAGTCCCAACTATAGGGTTATACTTCATATCAAAAAGATACATAGGGACATCAGTTAACATTGTCTTCATGTATTTGGGTTTAGT
>Ga0255340_1002857_pt1 | contig 19169 bp, 15 predicted proteins | sample wastewater_treat_7_FD_192417 | JGI IMG/M metagenome (GOLD analysis project Ga0255340, IMG submission 192417) | Wastewater microbial communities from Lulu Island WWTP, Vancouver, Canada - plant10 | ecosystem: Engineered > WWTP > Wastewater > Unclassified | place: Canada: Vancouver, British... | reverse complement strand
GCACCCCCATTTGATGTATCCTTCATACTGTCACCCTATCTAAACTGCAAGGACCTTCAAGCCAAACTTTGCCCCCCCCCTGTCAAGCCACAGGTACACTTTCGCCCAAGGTGTAAGCTTGGAAGCGTACCCAACTTCTTTTCCAAGGAAGCCGGCCCCCAAGCCGTTTTATTCTGACTCCTTGACAATGCTAGAGTCAGTAATCCTTGGTGGCCGTATGGCAATGTGTAGTGATCTTCCCCTACGTTGGGACCATCGCCCTGACAAGTGGCAATGATCTCCGTCTGCTACTCGCCCTTGTCTCTAGAAATTAACAACTGGCTCAGGATCTTGCCCTCTGCCTCTTCATTAGCAGTCCGGACCTGCTTTGGCAGTGTAAATAGGTCAATTAGGATCAATATACCCAATGCTGTGAGACATATGATCCCAAGGAAGCCTAGGCCGCCTGCAGATGACGCGCCAGCAAGGGCCGCCATTCCTCCTGAGAAGAATGTGACCCCCCCTGCGATTCCTAACACAAGATAGACTATGCCTCGAACTGTTTTCCCTAAGTAGAATTGGTGAACACCTATACTGCCAAGAAAGATAAGTAGGACATATGCCAACCCAACGCTTTTTCTGTGATTTTGCATTTCGCTCTCAAGAATCGCGAGTTGTTTATCTGAGAGCTGACTTTTCTTGTCTAGCGACATTTTGCTGTACCTCCCTGTATACCAATACCTATAGTCACTACACCCTTCTGTGCGAATACGTGAATTGGTAGTAAGCTCTCACCTTCTTTTCCTGGGCCGTATGAACCATCATCGAGCTTTCTCGGTTCACTTAGTCGTCGTACTGGTTTGAAGTTGTGCCAGTTTATGGGTGCATTTAGTGCTCTGATAAAACCTGAAAAAAGTGGTATTCTGGATGGCATCAAGTCTCAAGGGTATTGTATTACCAGGGTACCGGCACAGAGAGTCGGTAACATTTGTTCGCACGTGGAATTTTCGTTTGGGTGAGTTGAAGCAAAAAGAACCGTCCCCGCTGCTTAGAATCTCGGTTGGAGGAAAGAAAAAAGTGGCCTACGAAAGTAGGCCACTTTCAGTAAGAGTTGAGTTACTCTATGAATTGAAGCTTGGATAGCATCCTTCTTAGCATGACTACTGCCTCTGCCCGCGTGGTTTCTTCTCTAGGCGCAAAGAGGCCATCTCGGCCACGAATTATGCCAGATGCAACCGCCTGGGCAGCTTCCTTTTTGGCCCAATAGCCGATCTGGTCTGCGTCTTCAAAGTAGCTTAGTATAAGGGCTGCATCCTCGACTGCTACTTCGTGCTCAGCTCCCCTGAGTGTGCGGGCTACAAGAGCGGCAATTTCCTCCCTTTTTATTGGTTCATCCGGTCTGAACGTGCCATCCTCATATCCGTTGATCAAACCGGCTGCGTATGCTGCTTCGATCACACCGTAGTGCCAACTGCCTGAAGACACGTCTCTGAAATGACTTGTGTCTGGCTTTATCTCTTCTATGCCCAGACTTCTAATCAAAAGGGCAGCAAATTGGGCACGGGTTACTAACATATCAGGTGCGAACACAGCCTCAGACATCCCCCTTACGATCTGAAAACCGGCCATGATCTCAACGTCTTCTTTCGCCCAGTGCCCTTGAATATCGGGATAAGTCTTAGTGCTCGGCGGTTTCTTTTCCATCGACGCATATTTGCTCAGATGGTCTGTAGCAAAAGTCATGCAATTGGATGTATTGTCGTAGGCGCTGACCATTGCCTTCCACATTCTGCTGTCCTCGAGGAAACGATACACATCCAACTTGCCACCAGCCGCAGCACCTCTAGAGACGGAAGGCACAGGTATGGATATGACTACAGGACTGGCGAATTCGGAAACTGCATCTCTGTTTCCTTCTTCGTCAACTGCAGTAACGGTCACATCGATAGCATCGCCTGCCAACTGAAGGCTCGGAGGTATAGGGGGTATTGCGTCTGTCGGTACTAGTTCTGCCCCAATTTCTACTTGTACCATATCTAGATTTGATAGGTCAGCCACAACGTCAGTGGGGAAAACAATGTGGGCTCTGTTCAGCTGGACTCTAAATGGCTTACCAGATTCAGCGATCTTTTCAAGCTGAGGCTTGGTTATAGCCAGACGATCTACACCTTCTGGGGCTTCAATAACTACCTCACCTATGTCTTCGGCCTTTTCAATTGCACTTTCGACCTCAGAATCGCTGACAGGTTCAATTGCCCCGGGAGGTGTAGGTACCTCGGGTGTGCTTACCGGTGGTCGTACTCGAGTTGTGAAACTAAAGATGTAATCTTCGCCCAAAAGATTGCCATGCTCATCCCCCGCGGCACCTGCAGGGATGTAGACTGTGTATGTTGTATCGTAAGCTAGGCGACTAAGGGGAATTATGGTTACTGTCATTCCACTAACCTCCACTGCAGCCGCTATAACAGCGTCTCCTTCTTTAAGCTGGATACTGGGAGCCCCTTCCGGAAGCACCACTGGAGCGGTGAATTCGACAGTAACGTTCGTGGTAGTCCGGATGTCTTCAGCGCCATCTAGCGGGTTAGTGGAATATACTCGAAACACGTAATTCTTGAAAGACTCCATCAGAGGGTAACCGTCTTCTTCCCAACCTATCTCCCAAGAGGTATCTCCGATCCCGTTTCCGTCTGAGTCTCCACCGTCATAGTCACTCCAGTAGTTGCCAAGGTAGCTCAAATAGCGATTGCCTCTGTAACTGTACCATAGTTCGAAAGGAGAACACCATGTATTGCTTCCTGTAGGGGTGTAAACATATGAAGAAACAGAACTGTCAACGAAATCGTTAAGGTAGATTTCGTTGTTACGCGAATCGTACACATATATGGATTGAGTGCCTCCAGAAACAGTATTGCGCACAATCGTATTGTTGCTTGACCGTGTTAGCCCAATACTACGCTCAGCGTTGTCATTCATAGTGTTCCCCTGTAGGATGTTCAGATTAGAACCTGAGAGCGCTATACCGGCCATGTTGCGACTCAATTGGTTGCCTTCGACAGTGTTCTCTCCGGAGTCAACCAGTGAGACAGCCGCGTGCGTGTTGTCATACAATCCATTGCCTTTGAGAGTATTGCCATTTGACTCATGTAGGCTGATACCATTGTCACCGTTTTCATATATAGTGTTACCTTCAACGAAATTCCCTGCAGAGGACGACTGGAGACATACACCATGGGATCGGTTCTCGGATATAGTGTTTCCCGTAACACTGTTATTGCTCGAGCTTATAAGCCAGATACCGACCCTGTTACCATTGCGCACCGTATTACCTACGACGATATTACTACGGGAAGTATCCCGCAGCAATACACCGTCCTGGTTATTATACACTTCGTTTCCTACGAGGGTGTTATTCTCAGAGAATCTCAGGTATACACCTACTGTATCGTTGTCATGCACTTCGTTGCTTTCGAGGACGTTGTTGTTGGAACTCACCAGCTCCATCCCTGTATTGTTATCCCGCACCTCGTTTTCCCTAAGTATATTGTTACTCCCACGCTCTATCAAAATAGCCCAGTTATGACCATGTAGAGTGTTCTTGGAGACTGTGCAATGTTCCACATCGTCGAGATATACTCCAATATCACTTACTGTAGACGTTATTGTAAACCCGGAAATAGTCACATCGTTGACCTTTACCTCGAAGATGCGGCCGTCGGTCACTCCCGATTCTACAGTCGTTTCGCCTGCTCCCTGCTTGGATTCGATAGTCACCCTCTTGCCCACAACCACGTTTTCTTCATACCTTCCAGGATAGACGATGATCGTATCACCATCGCTGGCACCGTCCACCGCTGCTTGAATTGATTGAAAGTCTGCCGCAGGATACTGTATTCTGTCGTCATCCACGTACCATGTTGATTCACTGTCTTCAGCTGCTGCCGGGGCAGGTAAAGTAAGGCTAAGGCCTAACACCATAGCTAACACAAGGACGATAGGTACGATCTTTCTGGCCACATTCCCTTCTCTCTTTCTCAATTCTATTGTCTCCTTTCTCAAACATTTTCTAGAGAGTCACCCGACTGTCATTTTCGATAAGAAACCATGACCATAGGCATCACCGCTTTCGCATTTTGGAGTAAAGGGACACCGTACAGCCTATCAGTGTCGTATCCGTATCTTCGCTTCCGGTCGCGATGAGTAGAGCGACTCTTGGTATTCGCATTAGTAAGTAGAATGGTCTGGAATATAGCCTTGTCGCTATCGAGAGGAAGTGGAGTGCAACATTTTTCTTCTCTGGTGCCTGTCATTCCACCAATTGGCATAAAAGTCCTTCAAAGCTAATAAGTATTCGCCTGCAGTTTTGAAATATGGGAGCCGTTCGCGCACGGCCATATATGGCTCACACCATGTATGCACTGTAGGCTGCATGTTCTCACGTTATACCAGTTCGTCTGCACTAGGACCCATTTCATTTTGTCTTCCTATGCATTGAGGTGCAGGATTTGATAGACCCGTAGAATTGGGTCTGATTTGTTCTTCGTATCTTTGTAACCAGACTACCTAGAATTGGGCCCATATCAGTATGCGAAATACCCATGGTAGATGCATTTGTCGGGAACTCCCCATTACCGCAAGAACATTTCTTGAATGGATAGATTCTCCTGCCGCTTAGGGGGTGCGGACAAATCCGTTCCCGGTTTTTCACCGCAATGAACTTTTGGGCTCGGATGCTGCTCCTTCTGGGAGTACAAGCCTTATGCGAGTAGGGATTTGCAATACCTCTTTCTTTAAGTATCCTGCTTACAGACTTGCTCGATATATGTATATCTTTCTGCCTGACCAACAATTCTGACATGTGCTGACAACTTGCGCCTTTGTATTCATTTTGAGCTAGCAAAGCAACCATGCCTTTGATATCTCTAGCTCTTCTTGCTTCTTTGTGCTCAAGAAAACGTCCTCTCCTTCTCTTATGGTGACATTTTCTCAGTCCCATTTCGTGGTGAAAATATCGCTGTCTGAGAGCATGATTCATCTGTTTTCTGTACAAATAGAGAGAGTCCTTCTAGTTGTAAAAACGAAGTTAGGTTAGGTTGGCGAAAGATAGCCGGACGAGACCTATTACCCGCGTCGTGTTTCAACTGTCTCCACCGGTTTCTCCACCTTGGTCTGGATTCAATAGTGCATTCGCTTGAGTTATCAGCTCTTGCAGAACAGCCTTATTCTGCTCTGGCTTAAGGGTTACTACTTCGACCAGTGTTGAAGCTGCGTTGATGTGCTTTTGGGTCACACCCTCTGCTAATGCTACTTCTTCAGCAAATGGATCTACAAACAGTGCATAGACTGCTTCCGCTGCATAGAATATCTTGGTCTAATCATCAGCGAAGCTCAGATCTTTTGTTGCTGTTTCGGTTCGGTCACTGTATCAGATTACCCAGGCCGTAACCTTCACTCGGTTTGTTGCTCTTCAGATCGTAGAATACTGCCGTCTTTCTGTTTTTACCGCCATCTACGGTCTTATCAAGGGCGGGGCATAGTCGCTTTCAGCACCAACACAGAAAAACTGTCCCCTTGTGTTCCCTAAAGTTCGCCTAGGACTTTTTCATCTAAGTTCGGTACAATACCCAGAAACCTTCCCATGTCAAATAGCGCATATCCCGGCAGGATAGCTTGTCCTAAATAGTCTTGCTCCTTTAGATACCGATCTTGGTTAGAGCAGTCCTTCATTAGAGTCCCATACACAAACACTTGTATCAATCCAACTCACCCCAAGTATCTATCTTCTCTGCCCAGGCAGAATACTCACTTTGGTACACCGATTTGCACACATCAATATGCACATCATAGTCATGGGAGAAGTTTACAGGTGAATGGCAACAACTGTTTCTGTTTGGTTATCCAGTGTATTCAAAAAAGACGTTCTTAACAACTGATTTTCGAAGGCTTCCCTGGCACCAGTTACCCTATATTAAAGGCATAAGACTCCTCTTCAACGTCCTCATCTATATAGACTCCTTCTTCAGCTTGGACAGCGTCCCTTGGAATAGGTTTATCCATAGCTTTTTCAATCCTCTGCAGTATTTTCTCCTTCCGGTCACTAAAAAAGTTCTCAAAGTCATCAGTATACAGAAATTCCGGTGAGAGAACATGCGATCTTAAGATGTCTTGAAACTCTTCATCGTTTACTCCAGCATGTTTTTGCAATCTGACCAAATACCTACTTGGAGCCTCACCACCTACTATGTGGTTGGTACGACCTGATAAAGGAGTTTTATTGACTATACAGTTATAATCGTCCTTGCTAATGCCATTTTTTACACACCAGGCTACAGGAAAAATATGATGGATGTCAATTGACTCGGAAAAATAGGTGCTGAAATCAATCTTTGTGGCCGAAAGCCAATCCTTAGTCCCATCATCCATAAGCAGAGCATAAACCCCTTTATAAGCAGCGCTGTTCCTGGTTCTTAAGGTATGCAGTCTGGATGGAGAAAAATTAGCATCATAAATAGTCTTAGGTGCAGGACCGTTGTTTTCAATCCAATTAACTACCTGAGGTAAATCGAGAGCATAGCGGGTTTCATTTGCAGAGCCGTAAAGTTCCCCAAAAACGCCACATCAGAACCACTGCATTAGCTTCTTCTTGTAGCCCATATTATCAATCTTGTCACCTAAAACAGCTAAAATCGCCGACATGGGTATCAACTGGGTATTGTACGGCAGATCACGGGCGGTATAGATATGGTTTTCAAAAAGTATTTTAGAAGCCTTAATAAAACCCTGCGCAATCGGATCTCTATATTTTTTGTAATCTTCAAGGGATAAATTAAGCATATCTTTTCTCTTACAGCTGACAGCGGGCAATTCCTCATCCGAAACATTTTGTCTTGCTCGATTCAATTTATCGTTGTAGGTAGCCAGCAAGGTAATGGCTTGTACAACATCTGTATCACTAACTTTTGAAAGTAATTCGTAATTCTTAAACTCCTCTTGTATCTTCTGCCAATCCGCTTTTAAGTCAAACTCATCCGCCGCAAAAGTTGCCGTTAATAATTCAAATACAGTTAAAGATACACCACCCGTATTAACCTTCTCAAAAACCTGGCAAACTGCCTCCTTAGGGTTTTCTTTCTTCATAATAATTACCGGCAGCATATAGTTATTGAAGCTAGTGATCACCCTGCGTTCAAACGCATCCCAAAATTTGATTTTTCCTTGGTCATACTGCCAATACTCGTTAAACTCCCATCTCCAAGTCTGGTATTCATCTATCATGCAGACGGGATACATCAGGTTCTCAAATTCAAATTCTTTCTCCGATAAATCAAGTACAATGCGTCGCCCGAAATCCTCGGTAATTTGCTTCTTTTCATTAATTGATATTATCGCCTCTTCAAGATCACAATTCTCATCCATGGCTTTTGCCATATCTACATAATACCAGCGCTTGATTTCGTAGTTTTTTTCATTTCTAGTTGTAACAATCTCGTTGCTTACAATTGTCTGATAAAGTGAAGTAAGTCGCTGCTGTCCGTCAAGGATAAGTAATTCAGGCTTTACTCCATTGTCAAGTTTTACGCCTTCCACAGGTTTTGTTTTAAATCTCACGTTTTCGTTTCCAGTTTCCAGAAGCATAATCGCACCAATGGGAAAGGATTTAGCAACACTTGCAAGAATCCCTTTGATACGGTTGTCATCCCAGATCCATCCCCTCTGGAAGTCGGGCAATTGTATTTTCCCGCTATGCACATCTTTCAATATTTCAGATAGACTTCTCTTAGTTGAATCAAAAGACTCCATGATTATCACCGGCTTTTTACGTATTATCACATCCTTTAACTATTTCTACGGTGGCCTGCTATTTCCTCCCTTTACTGCTAACCACCTCAAGAATGCTATGGGATAATGCATCTGTGACAAGAAAAGCAGCATATTAAAATAGGTTCACCCCCTTGGCAAGTCATACATCACTAATCATTAGCCACCATTTCTGCTGGCGAAAAAGCGCATTCTCCCTCGACCCTCTTTCCCTCCCTGGTATTTTCTAGCCAGTATTCCTAGGAGATGATACCCCTATTTTACTAAAACATTCAGGGCTTCTTGTAATTCATCTTCAATCCCTAAATAATCTGGAGAAGTCAAACATATCTGACACGACCAGTTGAGTCCATATAATTGTGTAAATTGAGTTTTCTGAAAAAGAAAGGAGCCAGATTCAGAACCTTGGTTAGATCGTAAGGTTTTAGCCTACGGTGCGACTCAGAGAACATCCAATTACTTGCGAGACGCCTGCTTCCCGCAGAGACTTTGCACAACGCCCCAAGGTAGAAAAGGTAGTAGCAACATCATCTACCAACAAAACAGTATTGTACATCGATAAATCCTTGGTGCATTCGAAAAGACTGCCTTCTCTGTCAGTTCTTGAACTTCCATATCTCGTCTTTGTGATGAGATCCGATTCGTACCTTAAGCCAAGGTTCAGCGAAATCCACTGGCACAGCAGCCCGACTCGATCAAAACCGCTAGACTCTATATCTTTCGCATGTGCTGGCACTCCTGTTACCACGGTTCCAACAGGAAGATTCTCTCTCAAAAGCCTTGAAACCATCAGATTGCCCAATGGGATCACCAAACACGGATTACTCTTGAAGCCAAGGATCATCTTACTGAGAAGGCTCTCAAGCAATCGACCTTGTCCATAGTGATGAGGCCGGTAAATCCCAACCACAATAGTTCTTACAAGATCATCTACATGTTGGTACAATTTAGGGCATAAACCATCACGGTCAAGGGGATAACCGCATATAATGCACGTGCCCTCCAGCAATTCTATATCCTGCGCAAGCAACAAACTGCAAAAAAGAGGGTTGTCTTTGTTTGTAGCACAGTACCTACACTCATCGCGCTTTTTCATACAATTATCTATGCACATCGTATATGACGGGTCACTACATGATCTGCAATTTATGCTGCAACTTGATGATTGTCGGTCTCGGAGACATTTCACAAAGTCTTCAAACCACCGTAATTCGGGATACATCTCTGTCATGGATCTGACCATAAAATCTATCTTGCCTATATCGAGAGACGACACGAGAACCCTGTTTGGATGCATACCCACTGGATTTGGGGACACCCATAGAACTTCGCATTTCATTAAGCCAGCTGGCGCTTGGTAAAAGAAAGTGTCTCCAGGGAATTTGCCTAGGAGTTTTCCTCCCAAGGGTGACTCTGCAGACAAAGACTTTTCTCTAGACTTGTCTAATTCTTTGCACAATACAAATTCTCTTTCTGAAACGTGGCCCTTGGGGTTTTGTAAAGCAACTGCAACGTGGCTTCCCACCCAAACCTTTGTTCTAAAGCCATAGTAATCTCGAGGATCGCTAAACAGCCATTTCGTCAAATCTCTTGGCACGCAAATAACGTCTAGGTCGTTCCTTGCTCTTTGGCTTTTGGGCCCCCAGAGAGCGTATGCCAGTTTTGGCTTCTCTGTTTCCTCGCTTACGTCGATAATGACTGGGCAATCAAGAGATTCTGGGTTGAAGGGCAGATTTTTACCATACATATCATCCATCAAATCCGCAGAAGACACATATTCTATACCATCTGATGTAGACCAATTCTTGTATTGCTGGGAGTCACCAAAAAGTTTCACCTTGATGCCACCCCTAGCCCGCCACTGGGCAATGGTCTCCCTGAAACCGGGATATGTAGTCTTGGCAGGCAACTCATTAAAAACATCTATGTAAAACTTGCCGTACTCACTATCTGGAGTCGCATAGAAAGCCGTATCTTTTATAAACAGTGTTCTTTGTTCGCTAGGAGCGTCCAAAGGTATAGAATATGATCCCAATGTAAGTGACACTCTCCATCATTCTCCTTTCTGTGCTCGGTCTTTGGCAAAACCACGCCCCTACGATTCCCCTCTTGTAAGTAAAGGAAAACTGGAGCGGTAGCCCTACTTTTCCATCAAGCCATCTGGACTGATGCCAGCAGCGACCCCCAAACTCTTCTGGAACAACAGGGCTTACGCGACCTTCACCGACATCTGGTTTTTTACGGGTTTGCGTATTCGAGAATCTGCTAGATTGAGGGACACATGTGGCATCTGTTGTCTCTAGCGAGGTTACATGATAACTGTAAACAGCATAGGGCGGATGAAGCCATGCCTGCTGTAATCTGGCGGCATAGGTTCTAGGGGATAACGACAGGTCATCAGTTTTGGCACTGTGATAATAGAATTGGCTAGATGGATAAATAAGATGAGTACAATCTTGGAATCGGCGGACTGCAGGATCTGCGACCTTCCGCTCTCTCTTTCTTTCATATATCGCTTTGAGCTGAAAAGATAGGGAAGTTTCTCCCAGTTCAGAAAAGATACCCTCTACACGTTCCAAATATTCTGCCTGATACCTCAATCACTTTCGCTCCTATTCAATCAATCGGTTCTGCGCTAACCAATTGCTGGCTTCGCCTCCTTTCTTGATTAGGTGATCCCATCTTTGCCTTAACATCGCAACCATGTTTTCCAAGTCAGAGGCATTAGTCAATGGAATTGCATTGCCTTCGCTAAGAAGTAATTCATTACCCGTTGCCACCTTTTGCTGCATATCAGCGCCGCCAGTAGGGGGTTTCAAACATCCCAATAGACGTCCTTGCTCAACAGCAAACCTGGCTGTATGCATGGTCCCATCCTCTGCCTCCGCTTCAATCACTATGACCCCAGAAGACAACCCTGACTGGAGCCTATCCCTTTCCACAAAAAAACCGGCTAACGGCTTGGTACCGACAGGATACTCGCTTATCAGACATCCTCCCATATCCAATATTTCCTCTGCCAGGTGCAGGTTTTGCGCAGGATATACCATATCAAGCCCATGTGCCAAAACAGCAACTGTCTCGCCGTTATTCTCGAGGCATCCCTGGTGTCCGGCGGTATCACATCCCACGGCCAAACCACTTACAACGACTATACCTTCCCTCGCCAAGAAACCTCCTATGCGCTTGGCCATGTCCAATCCGTATTCAGTTGGTTTCCGCCTGCCAACAACAGCTACACACCACTTATTGAGAATAGTCGTGTTCCCTTTCACATAAAGGATAACTGGTGGATCTGAGATTCCTTTGAGCAGTATGGGAAACTGGGGATCAAAGGTCGTAAGAACGCGAATATCTTTAGATAACGTTTCAGAGAGGATTTTTTGAGCGTTTTGATAGAAAACAGAAAATTCTTCTTCAGACGGACATTCATAACGCGAAGATCCTGAAAGAGCATTGACGGCTAGTAACCGAAGTTCAGAAGGGTCTTCAGGTAAGGAAGAGACCTGATCAAGTATTCTAGCTAGCGCTTTTCTACCTATGCCTGGCACTAAAGAGAGAGTCATAACACCAAGTGCGCTTTTCACAGGATCAACCATCTCCTACCATAACCACAAAATTTCATCTTTCAGGGAACCAATCTTTCCAGTCTACAATAGCTCTCGCGAAACGGCGCTTTTTCTGAGTCTTTCTGAAGACTAAACACAACGTATTCTGCCACCACTCCTATTGTAAGTTACAAGTTACACAGTGTATAAACCTGCCAAATTCCTAAGCGCCCGTCTACTTCTTCAATTGCCGCCAATCACATTTCGAATCACGGGTGGAAAAACCTGGCTAGCCCTAAATTCGCTTATAATCCTGAATTCTCGGTTTCAGTGGAAAAACCTTCTTCAGATGTGATGACTGCCAATACCCCCTTCAATACCCCCTTTTCTATGACAACATCGGTTCAGTTGAGTCCATATAATTGTGCAAAATGGGTTCCCTAAAAACAGGGAGCCAGATTCAGAAGATTTGCATGAGCTTTTTTAGGGAAATCTCAAGATTCGGGGTTAGCCGAATTGCTTGAATCGGTTCTGAATCAAATACTAAAGGCGCAGGTTAAAGAACAATTGGCAGCAGAACCATATGAAAGGACTAAAGAGAGGCAAGGGCCCCGCAACGGTTCATACCCGCGGCAATTAACTGCCCGGGTAGGCAACATTACTTCACATGTGCCGAGGATTCGAAACGGCAATTTCTCGTAAAGGTATCAAAGAAGTGAACAAGCGCCTATGATCGCTTTGATGAAGATGGTGGTAAACGGAGTATCGACGCGGAAAGTGAGTCAGATTACAGAGGAGCTGTGTGGCACTAAATTTTCAAAGAGCACTGTGTCTGAACTATGCAAGAACCTAGATGCAATCAGGAAAGCTCAGCTCAACAGGTCTCTTTCAGATGATGAATTTCCGTTTTTACTAGTAGATGCTCTGTACCTAAAAATTAGAGAAGACGGCAGGGTACGGTCCAGAGGTGTGATGATGGCAGTGAGAATCAATTCAGACGGTTACCGTGAAGTATTAGGCATGATGGTAGGTGACACAGAATCACAAACTGCTTGGAGCGAATTCTTCAGTTCGCTTAAAGACCTAAGGTTGCATGGCGTAAACATCTTTACATCTGATGACCATAGTGGACTAGTGATGAAATGCATTCTCATGTGCGGAGTATTTTAGAGGCACCTAAATAGAAAACCGCAGGATGCTTCTTCGTGAGACGATGTCTCTTTACGAAGACAAAGCACCCAAGGCTATGGGCATACTTGAGGCTGGCTTCTACGATGCTGCGGCCGCACTTTCTCTTCCTGAGAAATATCGTAAGAGATTACGTACAACTAACAGTATCGAAATGAAGAAATTCGGAGACAAGAACGGGTCATGCGTATTTCCCAAACAGGGAATCTGTTATTCGTTTGCTAGGCGGGTTACTCATGGAGCAAGATGAGAAATGGACAACAGGCAAGAAGTATTTTGACATGGAAGAATACTTGAATTGGTGCGAAAGTAAGACTTCTGTAAAAACACTAACGGTAACGAGGATCTTTTAGCAAATGTATCTGGCCGGGAGCATTTTGTACAATTATATGGACTCAACTGCTTAGGGAACACGTCAATATAAAAAAACAAGGACAAAAACGACCAAGGCACTCTACGCTTCACGATTTTGAACGTAGGGTGTCTTGGTTTGTGACTTGAATTTTACTAATGGCTCCAAAATGTAGTTTATATGCCATTCACGTTCAGCTTCTTAAAATCTTCTCCATGGGCTTTCCTTTTGCCAATTCGTCTACAAGTTTGTCAAGCCACCTGATTTTCTGCATAAGTGGGTCTTCGATCTCTTCGACGCGATGTCCACATATCACGCCTGTAATTTTGTTGGCGTTCGGGTTTATCTGCGGCGCTTCGTTAAAAAAGGTTTCGTAATCAACATTCTTAATAATTTGTGCTTGCAATCCGGAATCATCATACCCTGTTAGCCAGCAAATCACAGCATCAACCTCAGACTTGGTGCGCCCTTTGCGTTCGGCCTTCTGGACGAGCAGCGGGTAAACGCGGGAGAACGCCATCTTGTACACACGTTCGTTTGTCATAGAATCCCCCTACCTTTTTCTACCTGATTTACTCTCCACCGCACAATGTCAGCAATGAGTTCACAATCCATCGGCTTGCCAATAGGAAACTGAACCCGCTCCCTTGAAAGTCTTATAGCCTGCGAGCGGTTTCGGAAAGACAGCCGTAGCTTCACCACCAGGATACAGCTCGGTGTGTTTTTTGAATACGGCGAGCGGAAAATATTCTTAATCGTGAGTTTGTAGCAGACAGGCCTAATCAGAAGATGGTAAGCGACATAACCTATCTGTGGACTGATGAGGGGTGGCTGTACATAGCTGCAGTAATGGACCTGTACGGTCAAAAGATAGTCGGGTTATCAATGAGTGAGCGAATGAACAAGGAACTTGTTATTAATGCCTTGAAAAGCGGCTGGTTACGCTCAGGTCGGCCTACCGGTGTGTTGCTCCACTCTGACAGAGACAGCCAGTATTGCTCCTATGACTACCAGGCTCTTTTAAGAGGTTACGGTTTTATATGTATCATGTCACGTAAAGGTAACTGTTGGGATAATGCACCGATGGAAACCTTCTGGGGCAAGATGAAATACGAATGGCTACTTGGTCAGCGTTTTAGAACCCGAGATGAAGCCCGTGCTGCAGTTTTTGAATATGTAGAAATATTCTATAACCGGGTCAGGTTACACGAATCAAATGGGTATCTTACACCCGAAGAATATTATCGTAGTTTTTTCACGGCTTAAGAAAAGTAAGCAATTCTGTGATTAATCAAGCTATCTTGTGTTTTAGCTGTCTAAGAAATGGGGTACACTGCAAATTTATAATATGCGCATCTAAAGTTGCATCATTGTCAAAGCCAGCAATGAAACATTTCTTGGGCCAGGATTTACCCGTAGCGTTTATCCAGTGCTGTTTCCAAGATCCACATCTGCATGAACGATTTCCGGTACCAGTTTTGTTTTTCCAACCATCCGCAGGTAACGACATTGAATACCTCCCCCTTTTCGTAAACTCCTCACAAAATAGTGAACTTATACAGAACCAGCCACAATCGCTTTGCGCGATCATGGTTGGCTTTTTTCTGTCAATCAACTGGGCGAGACGGCTAGCTACTGCACAAAAGAACCGTCCCCCTGTGTTGTTCCTTTCCCACGGGGCGGGTTGTGGTTCCTTTTCCGGCTGTTCAAAAAGTCAACTTACAACACAATAGATCCAGCACCTTGTGCTACTTTGTTATTCCTCTTCTTCTGAACCAGCCATAGTCCTTTTATACTCTACCACTGAGTTAACATCTACTTTGTAAGGTCTTTTTCCCTCAGCCTCAAGATGTCCCAACCTAATCAATGCTGTAATGTCATTAACACTACAATCTAACAATAAAGCAGCATCAGCAACGCTAATTTGATGTGGCTTAAAATCAAAAGTTCTAGTGCGAGGATCTTCACTTTCCACCTTCATTAAAAAGCCTTCCTCCGTTCATACACAGCAATCTTTTGGCTATCGCCAACTTAAGATTTCAGTCTGTTGTAATTTTGATAAAGGATTTATTGACTACATTCCGTTTCCCTCTGCAGATTTCCCACTCAAAAGGAAGGTCACACCCCGTGAGAGAGCACTTAATTGCTTGCTTTCCCACGGGGCTTGTTGTGGTTCTTTACTGCAACGGCTTAGAGGGTTGACTTACAACACAACAGAACCGTCCCCCTGTGTTACTCTTAGGGCAGCTGCCTAAGCGGCTTAAAAAAGGGTGCTTTTTCAGTGGATTCGAACTGTCCCCTTGTGTCCCGTATCCCTAATCAAGCAGATTATTCACATGTTTCTTGTTTGTTAGCAGATACGAGGGTTACTCCACCCTTTAACGAAAATTCACCACTTAACTTATTACAAGAATCACAGGCGGGGGCAATTTTCCCACCGGAAACTTTAGAATTTACAATATGCGCACCTAAAGTTGCATCATTGTCACAGCCAGCAATAGAGCATTTCTTGGGCCAGGATTTACCCGTAGCGTTTATCCAGTGCTGTTTCCAAGATCCACATCTGCATGAACGATTTCCGGTACCAGCTTTGTTTTTCCAACCATCCGCAGGTAACGACATTGAATACCTCCCCCTTTTCGTAAACTCCTCACAAAATAGTGAACTTATACCGAACCAGCCACAATCCGCTTTGCGCGATCATGGTTGGCTTTTTTCTGTTAATCAACTGGGCGAGACGGCTAGCTACTGCACAAAAGAACCGTCCCCCTGTGTTGTCCCAGCTGTACATTTTCCTGTAATTTACAGGTGCCTGGCACCCATTCCCCGTTCGGGAAGGGATGTTTCGTGTTGGGTTGGTTATTTAGTCATGGTGTCAACATACATAACATTTGAACTACCATCACTTTCATGCAAGAACCACATATGCCAATTACCACCCGATTTAACAACTGTGGGCTTCCCATAATACCCTGAAGTTGCTGTTGTAATAGCTTCGTCTGTTTTCGTCCAGTTGATGCCATCTGTAGACCAGGCATATCCTATAGCCTTGGGTCCGCTTCCAGCCGCATACCACATGTAGTAGAAATCTCCGTCTTTAACAACCCAAGGCTGGTAAAGCTGACCAGCATCCCATTCTTCGCCAGTCCCCGGCTTCAAAACTGCTTCTGCAACAGGTGTATATGAACCTGTCAAGGAATTACTAGTTGCTAATCCAATTTGGTATCCAGTAGTATCACTCTTCCCTTGATAATACAGCTTGTATTCTGTCCCGTCATAGACGACCATAGGATTGTCTATCTTTTTCTTAGCCCAATCTCCAACGGCTGAGTTTGATATATCCAAGACCTTCGTAAGGGTGCTGCCCCACTTTTCACCGTCTGTTGATTCATACACATTAATCGCAGTCCCGTCAGAGTTGGAGCTAAACATATAGTACTTATCTGCTCCTTTAATAATGGAGAAGTTATCCAGTCCTTCCCAAGTTTCTTCACCCAACTTAAGTTCATTTTCACTTGCGGTTTTTAGGTCTTCAATGGTGTTTGCCGCTCTATGGTATGCTTTCATAGGCGTTGTTCCATACGTTCTATACCATAGATGGTAATTGGTACCATCGTACAATACGCTTGGACGAGTATAGCCTGTTAAGAACTGTTCTGCCGAAGTTTTGAAATTTACTGTTTCCGGTGCTATAACAGTAAACTCCTTCGTACCACTACCCAGTACTACTTCCCCACCACTGATATCCAATAGAGAAACGGTTACGCTGTAGCTCCCGGCTGCAAAGTCTGCCTGGAACGGCGTGGTTACACCTTCTGCACTCAACAGTGCCGGTAGCTGCGTTAAGGTGAACCCGCTGGAGGGACCAAAGTAGGCAACACCGTTACTATCGGTGGTGAAGGTATGATATTGATTCGGCCAGTTATCTGTAGCCTCAGGATACCTGATCACCTGATTCGCTAAAGCAGAGCCGTCTTTAGTTACCACAGCTTTGTAGCGCAAAGAAATGTTGGCCGCAATTGCACCATTGTTCGTTACCTTGGTATTGATGGTAAAGCCAACTGTACCAGCTACAATATTATCTAGACCAGTGAAGGTGAAGGTTACTTCGGGTTCTACTAGTGTTGTCATCGCTTCATCTGTATAATATGGAACATAAGCACACTCAGATGCTTTATCTCCTTCAACTAATAATATGGTCTTGAAATCCGGTGAATCGCTGCCCCAGTAGTTTTTAGTTAAGTCCACGACAATGTTTACCATGGTGAGCTTGACGTACTGAGGATCAACTGGAGTTTGATCTGAACCGTATACAGGCGGTATGAGTTTGTTTTCTGTAATATTCGCTGTTGCTGAACTGTGCGCTCCGTCAAATTCAATTCTAATCGCCCGGCCGCCTACATTGTTATTATCCTTGTCCGAATCCCAGTTAATGATTTCATTGCCTGTAATCATCAGTTCTGCATTTTCATTTGCCAAGCAACTACTATAGAGGTTTATACCATTCTTGGTCACGTCTCTTATGATATTATCGGCGATGGTAATGCCATCTGCAACTCCTATAATCCTAATTGCTGTGCCGGTGCCATTAGTTGCTCCAATGTCTGAGAAAACATTCTGCTGGATTACAATCGGACCTGTGGCTGGATTGACATCAAGAGCAATTATAGAGCCATCTTCGGCGTCTTGATGAGCATTGCTAATGCCCTCAATCCTGTTGTTAACCACCGTTAAGCCTCCAGTGCTCGATAAAGCAAAAATACCCTTGTCCTTGATCGTGAGGCCTTTAAGCGTAACATCTCCACCAGTAATCCTAATTCCACCAGTCACAACTGTTCCCTCATCCAAGAACTCGTCTGTCCTTGCATCATTGTCAGCATTTACCCCAAATATGGTGAGGGATTTGTTGATGGTAAGTTCTTCGCTAAACGTGCCTGCACCAACTTCAATGGTATCTTCTGCATTAGCATCAGCAATTGCTGCCTTGATGGTGCCGTAACTTTTGTTCTGTGTAGTGTTGACAACTGGTGGTGATACTAATGTTACAACAGTCGATACATAGCTACCGTCATACATTGAACCTGATTGATTGCCATCTGTATCTTTGACTAACGAGTAAATCTGAAATTCATTATTAGTATACTGTGCAGTTAAAGCTCTTATCTGGATTAATGCGTCTCCACCGAATGTTAACGTCCAAGTCTTCGAAGAAGCAACATACGTTGCCGATAGCCCCCATCCTTCTGCTATGCTCTTCCGGTTACTAGCCTCCGATTCGTCCATTCCAACTGGTGCCCAAGGATTACCTGCGTTCGGATAAAGCTTGAACTCAGGCAGTTCATCTACACCTTCAGGCAGGCTTCCATACTTACCTAAGTTATGATCAATCTCAAGGTACTCTAAGTCCTTGTCATGATCGACTGCAAAGGTTACCGTAAAGTTTTCTGCCGCCGCCCCAATAATTTCACTAGGGCCTGTTACTGTTAAGATCGGAATGCTTGGCTCTTCCGGTTCCGCCTTTACTGTAATCGTTTCGCTACCTTCGGCAATTACAGCTTCATTGTCTTCCAGGTCGACCAGCTTAAAGGTAATGGTGTACTCTCCAGCTTTATCAAAGGTGAGCTTCCAATTCGTTGTCGCTGTGTACTCGGCTGGAAGGGCAAATCCGGTTTCTGGGCCCCAAACGCCTTCATTGGTAAAGATGTACTCTACATTGTTCGTATCGGTTGCCTTAAATGTTACGGTTGCACCTTCAGGGCCTGTGGCCACAAACTTAAACCGCACTTTATCGTAACCAGAGTCGCCTTTTACATCGGTAGCAAAGGTGACATCAATGGCTACTTCTTCACCTTCGATGATTTCCTCCGGTACGGTGTAGCTGAACTTGTAGGTCGAACCTACTTCTTCTTCTACTTCGGCAAAGCTCCAGGTGCCATCTTCAAATGTGGCCTTCATTTCTTTCTCACCATCTTTGAAGGTAAACTCGGTTACGCCTTCTGGCACAGTGAACTTACCTTCAGCATAGGTTACACCATCTGATATTTCTGTGATCTCGCCTTCTGCTGTGTATTCAACCTCTGTGGTAGTCGGTTCTGTCACTACTGCGGCAATGGTCCACTCTTCAGCCTCTTCATCATAGGTAGCTTTCATTTCTTTGCCGCCATCTTTGAAGGTAAACTCGGTTACGCCTTCTGGCACAGTGAACTTACCTTCAGCATAGGTTACACCATCTGATATTTCTGTGATCTCGCCTTCTGCTGTGTATTCAACCTCTGTGGTAGTCGGTT
>Ga0255340_1002856_pt1 | contig 19170 bp, 15 predicted proteins | sample wastewater_treat_7_FD_192417 | JGI IMG/M metagenome (GOLD analysis project Ga0255340, IMG submission 192417) | Wastewater microbial communities from Lulu Island WWTP, Vancouver, Canada - plant10 | ecosystem: Engineered > WWTP > Wastewater > Unclassified | place: Canada: Vancouver, British... | reverse complement strand
GTGATTACTACGCTGACATATCCCGCATAAAGAAGATCGTGAAATGGTTTCCAAAGGTATCCCTGGAAGAAGGGATAAAACAAACAATCGATTTCTACAGGAAAAATAAGAAGGAGTACTGGTAGTAGTTTGCCTTCATGCACCAAAGAGTTCATATTTGTGTCTGTGCATGCACATATAAAAGGCCAGCAATGCTTCACAATATGCTCGAGAAAGTACAAGAGCAAAAAACCGAAGGCCTTTTTCATTTTTCTATTGTCGTTGTGGATAATGACAAGTTTGAATCTGCCAGGAAGACCGTAGAGATTCATGTGCAAAAATCAAAAATACCTATAATATATGTTGTGGAACCAGAACAGAACATAGCCCTTGCGAGAAATAAAGCTGTAGAATTTAGTCGCGGAGATTACATTGCATTTATAGATGATGATGAATTTCCGGAACAGGAATGGTTGCTAAATCTATATAATAGTCTCATCAGTTTTAAATGTGATGGGGTTCTTGGCCCGGTAGTACCTTATTTCGAAAGTAATCCCCCCAAATGGCTTGTGAAGGGTGGGTTTTGTGAACGTAAAACGCACAAAACTGGATCTATACTCCATTGGGATGACACCCGCACTGGAAATGTGCTGCTTTCAATGGGCATCTTTGAAGATAAAAAAAGCCAATTTGATCCGGAATTTGGGAAGACAGGCGGAGAGGACCAGCATTTTTTTAAAAGAATGATAAATGAAGGACGTCGTTTTGTGTGGTGTAATGAGGCTAGGGTACACGAAATTGTTCCGCCGGAACGATGGAAAAGAGGCTTCTATTTTAGAAAATATTTACAGATAGGTGGACGAACTGGAGAGTTAGCTAAGAAATGGCCTGCTTCAAAGAAGGGCATGTGGTTTGTAAAAGCCACGCTTTCCGTATGTTTTTATACCTTAGTTTTACCTTTTTCTGTGTTCGTAGGACATCATGTGTTTATGAAATGCCTGTTAAAGAATATTTTTTATCTTGGTTGGTTTATAGGGCTTTTGTGGCGGCCCGTTATTAAGTTCAGATATTAAAGACTGGAATCATTCCTATATGAATGTGATTATAGATTATGATCGTGTGACAGGATTCCCCAAACTTGGCTGGTTGGCACATTATGATATTCATAAGCAAATTATTAAAGTTCTTCACGGCTCTTCAGTAGAATGTAGGGATACATGGATGGTTGAAGGAGTATGGGATGGTGATTTTAAGTCAGGGGAATTCCATCGCAGTGAAAATTTTTTCGGAAGCGGCATCAGGATAGACAGCGGGGATGTCTATTTTGTAGCATCCTCGGCAATGACAGATCGCTTATTCCTGGTAGAAGATCCGAATGTAATTACGGTGTCCAACAGCTTGGTACTGATGCTTGCCTACACTGGAGCAACCCTTGATCCGAGTCATGATTACAGACATGAAACTATGTCGATACTCGGAGGAGTGAGCAGGTATACCAGACAATTTAAAGTTTCTCATCCAAAGATATCGGAATTCCTGCAAGTATTCTACGAGAACATAGTTATTTCAGATGGCCTAATCAGGTTTGAAACTCGCACCAAACGAATAAAGATAGATTCATTCGAGGAGTACTATGGCATGCTTCATGGATGCCTCTCTCGAATTGGAAAAAACTACGCTAGTACGGATAGGAAAATGCCAATGAAAGCATTTTCTACGATTTCATCGGGTTATGATTCGACTGCCGTCACCAGTATGGTCAAGGATATCGGGGTGACCACCTGTTTTAGTTCAAAAAAGGCCGACTCCTGGGTGCCGCGCTGGTTTTTGTCTTACAGCGCAGATGATGGCACAAGAGCAGCCAGAGCGCTTGGATTAAAGGTAAAGTACCTCAATCTTGCTCCCTCTCGTGTTACAGAAGACGAGGTGTATTTTCTGGCAACCAACATAGCTAAATTCTGGGAATCAAGTTTGGGTGAGACAATATTCCATTCTATGGCAAAGTACATAGAGGAAAACTGTGAAGCAGCGGTTGTATTTACAGCCTACCATGGAGACAAAGTGTGGGATGTTAACACTGGTGAAAAATATCTTACAAACGAAATAGTACGCCCTGGCACAGAAGGGCTCAGTTTGTCAGAAGTTCGACTGAAGAGTGGATTCGTTAATGTAGTGGTTCCCTTTATCCTTGCTGTTAACATACAAGATATTTATGCTGTTTCCCACAGCGAGGAGATGCATCCATGGAGGATGTTCAATGCGTATGATAGACCCATCGCACGAAGAATTGCGGAGACTGCCGGAGTCCCAAGAGATTCCTTTGGACTCAGAAAAAAGCAGGTTGCTTCCTACTACAGGTACCCAATAAACCCTAACCTCCGGAAACAATTTTTTGATTTCCTTAAGCAAGAATATAACCTTAGTAGTCAGTTTGCATATTTTAACAATGCGCTCAATCAAACAGCAATGTTTCTTAAAAAAATATGCATTCACCTTGGGTTGACGACTCAGGGCGACCGAAGATCAATATTCTGGCGATCTATAGACATGCGTTTTCTAATGTGGGTGTGGGCTACAAGGGTGTTAACGGAGCGAATGTCAGATATACTCAAAAAACATTTAAAAAAGTGAAATAAGATTCGTGGTTAGCGGATAACCGTAGCTCTGCTATTGTCAAACATGCTCAGGTAGACCCATTACTATACTATGGCAAACATATACAATAGATTCTTGTGGTATTACAAAAAACATGGATTACAAAGATTGGTGACCTTGGGTGTGAGTAAGCTTTTGCGAAAGATCAACAACAAAGAAGTCATGTTTGTTTTTGACCTTGACTCGATGCAACTCAAGAACAGGCTTGAGAACTTGCCCGATATTTATGTCAAAATGCATCAATCTCTTGAAAGCATTCCCAAAGAAGATAGAAATCAGTTAATTCGTTTGAAATCTGAGGAGATTCTGGCTTCTCACCTCCATCATTTTTTCAAGAAAGGCGCAACCCTCTGGATTGCCAAACTGGACCAGAAAATTGTTGGGATATGCTGGACCTTGATTGGAGGATTTAACGGATTTTATTCTATGCCAATGACCTCAAGAGATGCGATATACCTGTCTGTTGAGGTGTTCCCTGAATTTCGTGGTCAAGCCATTGCAAGTGCAATGAGACTTCTGGTCTATTCACAACTCCGACAATGCGGTGTGTCACGAGTTTACGCGAAAGTGCATTCAAAGGATACCTCCTCGCTGAAAAGTATTGCAAAAACTGGTAATCAACAGATTGGGTCAGTCCGTACTTTTACAATATTTAACAGGTACGTCACGATTTGGGGATAATCCAGTCCTCGTGTTAATGAAATGTTAACACGTCTTCTAAAGCTTTTCTTAGCGGCAATTTTCTATATTATCAGAGAATGTGTGCGTTTCGTTGGGCGGTCTATTGGTAGGAGCACGCCTTCGTCTTCGGTAGTGCTGATGTATCATGCAGTGAAGGCCGATAAATTAGAGGATTTTAAAAAACATATGGACTTAATCATGAAAATCGGAAATCCCTCATGGGCAGACTCTGTTGAAATGACATCAGATGCTCGACCAAAGATAGCCGTGACTTTTGACGACGGCTTTAGAAGTGTAGTTGAAAATGCACTGCCCATAATGCAAGAGCGAGGGATACCAACAACTATTTTTGTTCCAACCGGGTACATCGGAAAGAAACCTGATTGGAAATTTGATTCTCCGGACGATGCAATTGTAGACGATGAGGTTCTGAACGAAACCCAATTGAGGGGATTAGACTATGATCTTGTCAAAATTGGTTCACACAGCGTAACACATTCAAGATTACCGCAGCTTGGTCAGAAAGAAGCAAACAAAGAGCTCATGGAATCAAAAAAGGCACTGGAAAATATCTTGGGAAAGAGCGTTGACCTATTTGCATTCCCGTATGGAGACTATAATGAAGAAACAATTAAACTCTGCATTAAGGTAGGTTATCGATGCATTTTCATTGCAACCCCGATGTGGGGTTCATCAGCAAATAATGGGACTGTACGCGGACGAATAGACATATCGTTGAATGATTGGTGTTTTGAATACCGCCTTAAAATGCTGGGAGCCTATGAATGGCTACCCTGGGCTATTAGATTAAAAGGAAAATTACTTTCTGCCATCAAAGGGGTATCTTGAGGCGGGCGGATTAATCTAATATGATAAAAAAACTATTACCTGGCTATCACGTTGAAGTTGATAACTTTGACAAAGGATCGTGGCATCGTAATGTAGAGGGTTTCGACGACGCAAATATTTTTCAGACATGGCCTTATGTTGCTGTGCACAACGGCTCGAAGAGCCTTAGCCATTTGTTGTTGAAAAGAGGTGATAAGATAGTGGCTGCTGCCCAGGCAAGGATCGCCAAGATACCTATTGTAAATATCGGTGTAGCCTATTTTCTCTATGGCCCGATGTGGCAAGTCAAGGGGGGGGCAGTTGACCTGGAAGTGTTCGGCCAGGCAGTCAGAGCTATTCGGAATGAATATGCTTGCCGCCGTAGCCTTGCTGTAAGGATTCAACCTCTTATCTTCAACGATCAGGCCAGTATATTTGATCCGATTCTTGCTCAGGAAGGATATGGCCATCCTTCAACTGATGAACCCCAGAGAACGTTGGTCATAGACCTTAATTATTCATTGCAACAGTTAAGGAAGGGCCTGGACCAGAAATGGCGAAACAGATTAAATCGCGGCGAAAAGAATAATCTCGACATTATGGAGGGTTTTGATGACAGTCTTTTCAAACTTTTTTTAGAGCTTTATCAGAACATGTACGATAGAAAAAACTTTTTCGAAACTGTTGATATCGAAAAATATAGAATTATTCAAAGTAATTTACCGGATCCTTTTAAGATGAAGATATTCATCGCTTTTTATGAGGGCAAACCAGCCGCTGGGGTTATCTGCAGTGGTATCGGTAATATGGGTCTCTATTTATTTGGGGCAACAAGCGACACTGGGTTGACCTCTCAGGGATCTTATGTGCTACAATGGAAAGCATTGAATTGGCTTAAGGAAAAAGGTGTAACATCGTATAATTTAAATGGTATCAACCCTATCACAAACCCCGGAACGTATCACTTCAAGTCGGGCATGTGCGGAAAAAATGGAAGAGACGTGAAACATTTAGGGCTATACGATACATATAACGGCGCCATAAAAGGTAGAATCTTCCAAATTGCTGATTTGATGAGAATGAAGTATAGAAAAAATAAAGAGAAATTAAAAATGCTAAGAGCGCAGAAACAATAAACTTTTTTGAAAAAACTGATTCATGGATTAAAATCTATATCAAAAATGCTTCAATTGTATGGTTCTTTGAAATGACCGTAAACTGGTAACCTATCTTGTCTTATTTAGCCCTTATTATTTGCATCATTTTTATCCTATGGTTACTGCGGATCGAGCGAAAACAAAATCCGACAGTATCTCTGGCTCTCTGGATACCGACCATCTGGTTGATGTTGCACGCCAGCATGCCCCTGGGATATTGGTTCGGGGGCGGTGAGGAGTCCAACCTTGACAGAGTTGTTCTCATCCTGCTTTTATGCTTTGGCATTGTCATGCTGGTGAAAAGGCGTTTTAACTGGTACAACGCTTTTAGGGCAAATATCTGGTTAACATTGCTGATTTGCTTCATTGGTCTGAGTATTCTCTGGTCTGATACACCACTTAACAAATCGTTCAAAGATTGGACCAGGGAGCTTCTTGCTGTTGTTATGGCTTTTCTCATTGCTTCAGAGGTCGATCCCCGCATAGGACTCCAAAGTGTCATGAGTAGGTTTGTTTACATACTTATACCCTTGTCGCTTCTCATTGTCATTTTCTTTCCAGAGCATAATCTGATACGTCCCGATGGTGAAGTTACGTGGGGTGGCGTTGCCGGCGGAAAAAATGGCCTTGGTCGGATATGTTTTATTTCTGTATTCTTTCTGGTCTGGTCATTGGTGAGACGTTGGCAGTCAAAAGACATGCAGATCATTTCTTACCAGAACTTTGTTGAGGTAGTTATTATAGCTATGGCGCTTTTTCTGATGAAAGGCCCGGGAACTGTTACCGCTCTTTCAATAACGTCAATACTGATGTTGGCTGTAGGATTAGGAACGTTTTTTGGCCTTTTGTGGATGAAAAAAATGAATAGAAATATTGATGCTAAAGCATTGAAGTTAATGATTGCAGTTTGTATTATCATAGGAACAGCTTCTGTCTTTATTGGTGGACTTGTTTTTGGCAGCTCTGTTGCAACAGCGTTTGGCCGAGACGAGACATTGACGGGGCGAAACGAGATTTGGGCACGTTATATTCCGCATGTTATGAAAGAACCAATCGTGGGATACGGTATTACTGGCGCTGAGGCTGCTCAGGAGTTTTTCATATTGGGGCCCCATAATGGGTATCTCGCTGTGTTAGTTGATTACGGATTTACTGGTTTGCTGCTTTTTTCTATGTTTTTATTATTTTCTGGCGGGAAAGCGCATAAAGAACTTTCTTGCGATTACTATTGGGGTAGTTTCTGGATTTGTTTCCTGGCAATGACTTTATTTTACAATATAGCTGAGCAATCGCTTGATAGTCTCCAAAACAACCTAACAGGGGTACTTGTTTTTCTTTCAGTAATTCCCAGGCAAGTATCGTCTTGTGTTTCTATCAAGACTGAGTCATTGGAAGGCCCATAAATCAACAACAATTGACTGAAGTAAAGAAGATGTTTCAAAACCTTCAATTTCGCCGGCAATTTCTTCTAACAAAAAAACCAATTGATCAAATTGACGGTTGGAATTGCGTAAAGATTGACCAATATTATCTTTATGTTCACCCTGATCTCGAGATAAATGGTATCCATAATTCAGAAAAGACCATAATTCTTGCTGGCGAGCTTTATGATTCAGAACAACCTGAAAAGCTAAATGCTGATATTCTAAAGGATATACTGGCCAGTGCTCACAACTTTGAAAGTTTTGTCAAAAGTACCAGGAAATATGCTGGAACGTTTGCATTTCTGTTCAAAGATGGCTGGGATTTTGTCATCTTAAATGATGCACGCGCCTTGAGAGAAATATACTACTGTACCGAAGAGAATCAGGTTGTATGCGGTTCACAGCCCAACATCATTGCAAGATTTTCTAACCCAAAGGTGAAGGCCTCGAGTGATCCACTGCTGATTGATTTTTACAGGAATCACCTGCAGGATTCAAGGTGGATTGGGGATGAAACCTACTTTGAAGGTATAAAGCATTTATTGCCGAATCACTATCTTGATATAAATAAACGGCAAGCAATTCGTTTTTGGCCAAGAGGCGCCATCAATAGAATGAGTCTGGATGAAGCTGTGTCTAGAGGTTCCTTATTTTTACGGGGAATCATGAAGGCAATTGTAAATCGGCACCCTTCAATGATGGCGATAACAGGAGGAATAGATAGCAGAACACTCCTTGCGGTCTCAAGAGGGATACAGGATAAGATATATTTATTCGTAAACAACGTTGGATTAGGCTATAAACACCCGGACATATATCTACCTGAAAGGATCTGCAAAAGCATCGATGTTCCATTTCATGTGCATGAAATTCCGAAAGATGTTAATAATGACTTTCGGAAAATGTTTCTAGAGAATACATTTCTAGCATCAGAACACTACTTACCTCCGATCTATCATGTTTTTTACAAAAAACATAGCGAAAAAAGGTGCATACTGGGTGTCAGTGAAATAGCTCGTAGCTTTTACGGTAAAGAGCCATGGAAATTAGATGGATACCGTATGGCATACTTGCAGGACTACCAGAAATGCCGTTATGTTATTGAGCAATGCGAACTGATACTTGCAGATATACTGCCAGTGGCAAGAGAAGCGGGGCTGAATGTGTTAGACTTGTATTACTGGGAGCAAAGATTGGGGAATTGGGGGGCTGTCAGAAATTCAGAATCTTTAATCGCCATTGAGAAAGTCGATCCATTCAACAGTCATCAACTTAATGAGGTTTTTTTGGGCGTTGTCGACAGCGAAAAAAGAAAAAAAATTTTGTTCAGAGAGATTATTCGAAATATGTGGCCTGAATTACTCAAATGGCCAATAAATCCACCCAATAATATGCACGGGAAAATTACTCAATTCTTAACTAAAATGGGAGTGTTTGGTCACGGACGACTAACAGAATTGCGATATCAAATTAGGTATCACAAATTTCTTCGAGAAGTTAGAAGTAACGATTGCCAAAAAACAATGTAAGTTTTGATGTACATTAGAATTATTTAAATGGCAATTCTGCTTTGTTTTCTAAATTTTCACAGATAGTTCTATGAATTTTAATAAGTTATCAAGTACAGTGGTTACAAGACCCCGCAAACCGGCTAATAATGAAAACATCATATACGAAAAGCTCAAATTCCGTCGCCAATTTCTTTTAGCCAGAGCACCAATAGACCAACTTACCGAATGGAATTGTCTGAATATAGATAAATACTATCTTTATGTACACCCTGACCTTGAAATTAATCGGGTTGATGATGCACTAAAAAGCATTGTACTAATTGGAAACCTCTTTGATCCAATACAACCAGAAAAAAAGAGTGATGATATCCTGAGAGATATTAACGGAAACACAAAAAAGCTTGATGATTTGTTTTTACAGGTAAAACCTTACATTGGTAGTTATGCTTTATTTTTCAAAGATGACAAAGATACCATTATCTTTAATGATGCCCTCTCTTTACGAGAAATCTATTACTACACAAAGGAGAACTTAGTTATTTGTGGATCACAGCCAAACTTGCTAGTTACATTCTCAAATCCTGAAATACACGTAACGGAAGATAATGATCTGCTAGATTTCTTTGATAATCACTTAGAGTATTGCAGTATGATTGGCGATCAAACATACTACAGTAATCTTAAACATTTGTTGCCAAATCATTTTCTCGACATAGAAAAACGTGAAGTTCATCGTTATTGGCCAACAGGTTTCATAGAGCGCTTGAGTTTAGAAGAAGCGGTACCTAAAATTTGCTCATTTCTTCAAGGAAGCATAAGAGCCATGGTGTATCGCCACCCAATCATGATGGCTGTAACGGCAGGATGGGACAGTAGAACTCTTCTTGCTGCTTCCAAAGGACTCCAAGAAAAAATATATTATTTTATCAACGATGAGGGTCTTGGCGTTGGTCACCCAGATATTTCAGTCCCTCAAAGAATCTTTAACAGTATTGGCATTCCATTTCATGTGCATGACGTTCCGAACGACATGAATGATGAGTTTCGAAAAATATTTTTTAACAACACTTTTTTTGCAAGCGATCGTATTCTAACCACGATTTACAATGTTTACTTCAAGCATCACAGCGATAAAGTCAATGTTATAGGAACTGGTGAAATTGGTCGTACACGATTTGGGAGACAGCCAAAGAATTTGAATAGCTTCCGCCTTGCTTATTTGATGGGATATAAGGAAAGCTTTTACGCGTTAAAACAAAGTGAGCAAATATTTTCCGAACTACTTCCAGTGAGTCAGGAATCTGGCATTAATATTTTGACACTCTTCTTTTGGGAACAAAATCAAGGGAATAGATGGGTAGTAGGAAATTCAGAATCTGATATCGCAATTGAGGAAATTGACCCATTTGATAGTCACTTATTATATGAAATTTTTTTAGGTGTTGATGAGAAGTATACACAATCAAATAATATCTTGTTTACTGAGATTATTCGTCAAATGTGGCCAGAGTTACTTGGCTGGCCAGTTAACCCGCCGCACAGACTTAAGGACAAGGCAAAGTGGTTTTTAGGTAGAATGGGAGTGTTTGAATCGCTGAAGGAATTAAAATACCAATTAAATTTCATGGGCCACCTATACAAAAAATGGCGAGGGCCACTAGCGTTTTCATTCATTTCGGGCTCACTTGCACTATTTTTTGTTTAACCCCACCTGTTTGAAAACGAGGAAATGCAGTAGAAGGTAAGACAAAAGAAGTAAAGAGTTAATTATGTGACTCGGAATTATGTGAATGGCATATTTTTATAATGACCTATCCTGATTTATATTTTGTAGTTAGGCGCTAATTCAATTTTCTATAGTTTGTAGTTCTTTATATAAAATAGGGGAAAGATGAAGGCAATAACCTCCAATACTTGCGTGTTGGTCGCAGGAAAATTCCTTCGAATGTCGATTACAAAGAATGCAATTATGGCTTGATGTGAAATAATTCCATATAATAAATTCTCACTGATAGCGTTGGCATTAAATTTGCAAAATTTTACATCGATTTCATTGTGATTCGAGTCATTTTGTAATATGAAAGATAAACATAAAATAACGACAAAATGTTGAGCATAAAGTGCAAGGAGGCCTTAAATATGTCAGCGTTCGGATTGAAAGAGGATTGCCAAGTATTGAAAATCATGCGAATTGGCTATAGACTTGTTTTCTTCGCTGCATTTTTTAATTTATTAGCATTAAATGTGTGCACTTACGCTGCGGATGTGAAAGCCAAGAGCTGCTCATTTGCTGATGTTCAAGCAGCGGTAACGGCAGCACAAAGGGGAGATACCGTTACAGTCCCACCGTGTTCGGAAACTACATGGGCAAATACGATTACAATCTCTAAAGCGATGACTATTCAAGGAAATGGGTCAAAAATCAAATCAAACATACCCCAAACCTCTACCAATGCATATCTGTTTGATTTTAGTCCTAGCAATATCGTATCCGATACTAATGTTCTTTTCCGTATTACTGGATTTGATTTTAACTTGGATCATAAAACAGGTGCAATTAGAATTAGAAATTATAATTCTTCTACCCCGTTGAATATGGTAAGAATTGACAATAATGTTTTTACGAATTGCCGGTACCAGTATCCAAAAGTTTCTGTTCTTACAAATGCATCATATGACAAAGTTATTTTTATTCACGGTGTTGTATATGGAGTAATACATTCTAATGTTTTTAATGGAGGCGTTTCATTTGCATCAATGGGATATTCTGGAAGGGACGACGGGCTAAGCTCGTGGAATAATCTAAAATATTTTCATGGATCACATGATAATATATTTTGGGAGGATAATATTATTAACTATGCTGCTACACCATATGGTGTTGAAGATCAGATATGGTCGTCAGGATGGGGTGGAAGGTATGTTGCAAGATATAATACAATAAATATAGATTTCTCAGGATTTAAACTTATAGGTGATGTACACGGTGGTTATGATTTTTATTCTAATTATGGAGCCATGGGAGCGGAAATTTATGGCAATATCATAGTAAGGGCAGATAATTCTGGCACACGATTAGCGGACCTCCGAGGCGGCAGAGACCTAGTATATTATAACAAGGTTATATCGCGGTCAGGTAGCTCATCCTCAGTAAATATCCAATTACAAGAGGAGTATAAAGATTCACCTAAGAAAACGCTGTGCCCAAAGGGGACATTATATCCTGGAAATTTTTGTGGAACTGATGGTCAACCAGAGCACGTGTCAGATACATATCTCTGGAACAATAGGTTCAATAATAGCTTGTCAACTTTTTCAAAAAGAAAATTGGCATCTCCAGCATTAGAACTGAGAGAAAATATTGATTACTGGAAAGATAACTCATCATGTATTAGTACTTCCTGTACAGCGGGGATAGGTTGTGGTACTCTTGACAACCTTCCAAAAACTTGTACACCTGGTGTTGCTTATTGGGCAACAAATCAGTCATGTTCCGAAGTTCCGTCTGCAAGCGTAGGAAAGAATCCAACCCAGCCCATTGAGGGTACTCTTTACCGATGCGACTCAGCGAATAAATGGATAGCCTACTATACACCATATACTTACCCGCATCCTTTACGAACAGAAGATGTTGAAAAAGCCATAAGCGCTCCCAAAGGTTTTAAATTGATTAATTAAGATTACGATGTAGTGTTCGTTTGTTGTCCAGGGAATGACAAACCAGAAGAGAATTACAAAATATCATGCCTCAGTCTTCAGGGCGAGGGCATAGCAACACACCGCATCGAAACACTCGGAATACAGATCGAACAACATGAAGCACTGGTTGGTTAATTCCTGGACACTTGGTTTTGTGGTGTCCTGCATATTCGCGTATGTCGTCACAAATATGTTTATGGACCGTCTTATCCCCCACGAATACGACGAGGCGCTTGGGAAATACATGTATGCTCCAAACACCTATGGACGGGCGCGCCAGGAAGGATGGGCAACTACGTTTGTTGGAAAGCACAATACTTTTGCAATCAAAGATATCGACAAAAACGAACTGCCCAAGATAGCTATATGGGGTGATTCTGCAGTCGAAGGCTTACAGGTTCCGGATGAAAAAAAAATGGCACAACAAGTGTCTGAAATGTTTGTCCAAAAAGGGTGGCCAACCATTGGTGTTGGAATTGCACATAGCGCAAACAATCTGGTTGATTATATAGTTGATTTACAAGAATATGAACTGCTGATCCCACATATTATATCCCATTATATCGTTTTCAGTAATGTGGAGGATGATACTCTTCCAGACAGAAACACAGGTACTGAGCGAAGCAGGTTTTGGTATAAAGATGGCTTTATGTTATTTGAATCGGACAACAGACGACCTCATCAAGAGATCCATGATTTACTTGGTAAGCTTAACTTGAGAATGGTGTCTTACTTTATTGGGAAAGTCTCCAGATATAGAATTCAATTTCCATGGAACCACAGCGAAGCAATTGCCAGAACTGATAGAGAAGCAGAAGAACCACCATACAACAAGGTCGACGCATGGGAATTTATTTTTGGAGAACTCCGCAAGCAAACAACCAAGCCTATTACTCTTATTTATACCCCAGCTCTTCCCCACATTCGGAGGGGATCAATACATTTAAAGGACTCTTCCCAAAGAGAAAAAGACTTAATCACTATTGCTGAAGTTTGTCAGAGGCATAGCATTGACTTCATTGATCTTACAGAAAACTTTAATGATTTTTTTTTAAAGACCATGAAGTTCCCTCGGGGTTTTGCCAATACATTTCCTGGCCGGGGACACTTTAACGCTGACGGACATCGGCTTATAGCTGAAGCTATTTTTTTGCATGAGCTTAAACGCAGCTCAACCAACAGGTAAGTTCCAATGATGCTATCTCAATTCGAATTCGTTCTTTTCCTCATCACAGTTGTAATTGTCCTTTGGATTCAAAAGAACAATTTATATCGCAAACTCATTCTTCTGACGGCAAATATTTGTTTTTATTGCTACTGGGACTACCGTTTTTGCCTCTTGCTTGCCATTCCAGTATTTGTAGATTTCTATTGCGGCAGGATGATCCACCTCTCAGAAACAAGACCACAACGGTTACGGTACTTGCTTGTCAGTGTCTGTGTGAATGTTGGCATTCTTATAGTATTCAAATACCTCGATTTCTTTCTTGAGTCATTTAAACCCCTGTTACACGCATTTGGTTTCAATGTGCGGTCGCTGGATCTAATCCTCCCCCTGGGGATTTCTTTCTACACATTCAGAACACTAAGCTATACCATTGACTCATACTATGGAAAGAATGAGCCTTGTAATAACCTTCTTGACTATGCGGTTTTTATCACCTTTTTCCCCATTATTGTAGCTGGCCCGATTTCAAGAGCTTCAAAGTTTTTGCCTCAGTTGAATTCTTTTTCACCCGGCTTGGCTAATTTGCAAACCGGCACGCGGCTTTTTGTGATAGGGCTCTTCAAAAAACTCTATATTGCTGACAATCTGGGTTTTTACGTCGATCCCTTTTTCGGGAGCCCCCTTCTGTATGACACCAGCACAGCATGGTGCGTTACCATTGCATATACTCTTCAAATCTATTTTGATTTTGCTGGATACTCAGACATTGCCATCGGGTCTTCCAGAATTATGGGCTTAAATATTGAGGAGAATTTTCGGTTCCCATATTTGGCAACCAGTGTTAGTGGGTACTGGAAACGATGGCACATAACCCTTTCGAACTGGATTCGGGATTATTTGTACATACCGTTGGGGGGTAACAGGCGAGGTAAGGTTAGAACCTATGTGAATGTGATGGTGGCAATGCTACTATGTGGGTTGTGGCATGGTGCAGGCTGGACATTTGTCTTCTGGGGTGGTTGTCATGGTGTGGCCTTGTGTCTGAACCGTATGGCCGTATACAGAGCCAAAGCCAAAAAAATAACACACACCAATTCGTTTTTTGTTACTTTCCTTAAGTGGCTGCTAACTTTTCTCTTTCTATCTCTCGTACGGGTACCCTTTCGGTCCCCAGATTTTAAGACAGCGTGGCAGATTATGGGTCAACTCTTTTATCCCCATTCAGGGGTGCACTGGATAAACCCATTTGCAGTTTTCATCATAATAACAACTGCACTGTTCCATATTCTTAAGGTTTATGATTTAACAAACATCCTGGAATTACCTGAAAAGGCCTGGTATACCCCTGCAGTCCTATTCTGCCTGGCCTGGTTGGTTTTTTTGTTTTATGCACGTGAGTTTACACCGTTTATCTATGCCCGGTTTTGAACATTGGGGTAATCAATTTGCAATTTCACGGAGTTCGCGAAAGCGCCCTTGAAATAATTAACGATATCTGTTGATGTTTGCAGAACTCAGGCGAAAAAAATAAAAGAAAGATATACTGATGAAAGAGCTTGTTTCCATACTTATACCTTGCTACAATGCTGAACGATGGGTGCATGAGACCATTGAGTCGGCGCTATCTCAGACTTGGACAAACAAAGAGATAATTATCGTAGACGACGGTTCCACGGACAATTCTCTCAAGATTGCGCGCCAATATGAATCAAATCTCGTTAAAATAATATCCCAGGAAAATAAGGGAGCTCCGGCGGCAAGAAATATGGCCCTCAAATACGCTCGAGGAGATTATATTCAATGGCTCGACGCTGATGATATATTAGCTCCTGACAAAATAGAAAAGCAGATGGAGATGGCACAGCGCATTGGAAACCCGAAAGTGCTGTTGAGCTGCTCCTGGGGACGATTTTTCTATCGGTATTGGAAAGCTAGATTTGTCCCGGATAGCCTCTGGCATGATCTGAGCCCTGTTGAATGGCTAATCGCATCATTTAGCAAGAGTGATTGGATGAGCAACTCTTCATGGCTGGTGAGCAGAAAATTGACGGAACTGGCGGGCCCATGGGATGAAAGATTGTCAATGAATCAGGATGGTGAGTATTTTTGCAGGGTCATAACAAAGTGCGATAAGGTAGTGTTTGTGGCGGAAGCGAGGGAATATGTCAGGCGAAGTAACCCAAAAAGCGTAAGCAGTTCTCTCTCTCGCCGTGCCTTAGAATCCCATTTTTTATCGAAGAGTTTGTCCATTTGTCATCTTATTTCCTTGGCGGACAATGAAAGGACCCGGAAAGCCTGTGTGGAGTTTCTTCAGAATGGTATTGGGTATTACTATCCTGACCATACTGATCTTGCAGAAAAAGCGAATGATTTCGCCCTTGAACTTGGAGGAAAGCTGTCTCCGCCTGTGTTGAAGTGGAGGTTGGTAATTCTCAAAATGATCCTTGGTTATCATTTGGCCGAAAAAGCGAGAAGATCGTGGTTTGCGCTCAAGATTTTGATCAGTGGAAACTGGGATAAATTACTGTGGCGCCTCTCCGGCAAATAGACTATACCCGCTGCAACAGTAACAAATTACACGATCGTACGGATTGTTGATCAATTAACATAAAAGATCAATAAAATGACAGAATGAACAAAGCGATTTGCATAAGTGCAATAATCCCAACATATAATCGTGAGAAAACAATTACCAGGGCAATTGATAGTGTGCTTGCACAAAAGTACCCTGCTGCCGAAATAATAGTGGTGGATGATGGATCAACAGATAATACCCGAGAGGTTGTAAATAGATATGACGAGAAGGTATGTTATGTAAACCAGGATAACAGAGGTGCTGCTGCAGCAAGAAATGCAGGGGTCAGCAAGGCGAAACATGAATGGATTGCCTTTCTTGATTCTGATGACTATTGGTTTCCAGACCACCTTCAGAGGATTTCTGACGCAATACTTGCAACAGAAGAAAAGGCAGCCCTTTACTTTTCTGATATAGAACGACACATGAGCAAAGGGGTAATTTCTCATTGGGATTGGTGCAGATTTCACATCACTGGCAACTATCAGTTAAGGCAGGATGGGAGCGAGTGGGCTATGATGGCACGGCAACCTATGCTGACACCAGCAACGGTCATGAAAAGAAAGAGCTATATCGAGGTTGGCGGGATGCTTGAAACTTTGGTAACAAGCGAAGACACCTTGCTTTTTTATAAGTTGTGCTTTTTCTTTCCAGTTTGTGCAGTTTCAGGATATGGGGCTGCTACTGGGACTGGGTTGTTGGAATACAGCAATAACAGTCGATTGACGTCAGTTTTTAACAGCTATACACCTACATACTATGAATGTTCCAAGATGCTTTACAGGGATTTGTTAAGCCATAGCGATAAGATAAACTTAAAACATCGAAACTCGATTAAAAAAAGGTTAGTTTCGGCCCATCTGCAGGCTTGTCGCATTTTTCTGAAAGAAAGACAGTTTAACTGTGCCGGGACTAATCTTGTTGAAGCCTTCAACCTCGACCCCCTTGTATCGAGTGGACTGGTAGTCCAAATGGTGTGGGATTTTTGTGTTAAAAGGATGCACTGGCAGGGGAGGCCTAAAGAGGTTTCATAGTGCTATAAACAACACATGATCAAAACATATATAAGGTCAAATAAAAATAAGTAAAAAAAGGTATTTTTAAATGCTCACAGTTTTCATTGCAACATACAATGGGGAAAAAACTCTGCCTGCTGTATTAAATGAGTACTGTAAGCAGGACTTGCCAAAAGAAGAGTGGAAACTCATCCTTATTGATAATGGAAGCACAGATAACACAAAGGAGATTATTGAAAAGTTCCTGCCTCTGTTGCCATTAACGTACGTTTTTGAACCAAGAAAAGGGAAAAATGCTGCCCTCAACACAGGTCTATCCTATGCAGAAGGGGATCTGTTAGTTTTTAGCGATGATGATGTCTTACCTGATGTTAATTGGTTGAAAGAATTAAGGGCTGCTGCAGATTCGCATCCTTCTCATTCAATTTTTGGAGGACCTGTTCTGCCAGAATGGGAATCTACACCTGAGGATTGGATTCTATCATGGGTACCCTTAAAGGTAGCGTTTTCGATCCTCGACGATCAAGAAGAAGGAGACAAAAATGGAGGGAATGCTACGATATTTGGACCCAATATGGCAGTACGTTCAAATATTTTTGAGATAGGCTACAAATTTGATGAGAACATTGGCCCGAATGGGGCAAATTATGCTATGGGCAGCGAGACAGATTTGCTATTACGGTTGCGTCATGCAGGGTTTAAAGCATGGCACTGCAAAAACGCCATAGTAAAACATATGATCAGATCATCTCAAATGGACAGGCGATGGATATTGACCAGGGCTATTCGATATGGGAGAGGTGTTTATCGTTCAGGATTAGTACGTTCTGAAGGTAAACCGCACCTTTGGGGAATCCCGGTACGTTTGTATCTGGATATCTTGAATAAAATTCTACGTTTAGGGGCAGCAAGGCTGAGCAGAAATGACGAGGGCATTTTTAATCAACACTGGAATTTAAACGTCTTTGTTGGAATGGCGACAGAAGCCAGAAATATGTATAAGGAAAGTAAAAAATAACAAACTCTGCCCTTAGCAGAAGAATGAATTTTATTCAGCTCTAATAATGAGCATTCTCAAAAGTAAATATGTGAGAAGAGGAGAGTAAATATGAAAGTAGTTATCCTGGCAGGTGGTCTGGGTACTCGCATTAGTGAGGAGAGCCACCTTAAACCTAAACCAATGATTGAAATCGGGGGGAAACCAATTTTATGGCATATCATGAATATCTATGCCTTCCATGGGATAAATGAATTCATCATTGCTGCTGGGTATAAAGCAGAAATTATTAAAGATTATTTCCTCAATTTCTATGCCATTAATAATGACATCTCGATTGACCTGGAGACAGGCAAAACGATTATTCATGATGGCAAACAGCCGAATTGGAAAATTCATATTGTGGACACAGGATTGCATACCCAGACCGGTGGAAGGGTAAAACGGCTCCAAAAATGGCTGGTCGACTCAGATACTTTCATGGTCACGTATGGTGATGGTCTGTGTGATGTTAATATTAAAACGCTACGCGAATTTCACAAGTCTCATGGTAAACTTGTCACGATGACGACTGTGCTCCCTCCTGCACGTTTTGGCAGGATTTCTTTTAACGACTGTGAAATTTGTCGATTTGAAGAGAAACCTCTCACTGATGATGGATGGATAAACGGAGGTTTCTTTGTTGTTAATCATAAGGCTCTTGACTACATTGAGGGAGATGAAACAATCTGGGAGCGTGAACCTTTGGAACGTCTTGCCCGGGATGGACAGTTGGTTGGTTTTAAGCACCATGGTTTTTGGTCATGCATGGATACATTAAAAGAAAAAAACATTTTAGAGGATTTGTGGGAGTCAGGAAAACCGCCGTGGGTAATGAAAGTATAAACGGCAATATTGAGACAGGCAACAGCTTGATAAGCTCTGAATAAAGAAGGGAGAATCACATGAAAATTTTGGTGACAGGAAATATGGGTTATGTAGGGCCAATTGTGGTGAAACAGCTAAGAAGTTCTTATCCTGAAGCTATCATTTTAGGGTTAGACATAGGATATTTTGCTCATTGTCTTACAACGGAAGCTATCCTTCCGGAGTGTCGGGTAGACATACAGTATTTTAACGATGTGAGGCAGACTTCCCGCGAAATATTAGAAGGTGTTGATGCTATTGTGCATCTCGCAGCGATATCAAACGATCCCATGGGAAATAGGTTTGAAGAGGTTACATTAGACGTCAATCATCGTGGTAGTGTTGAACTTGCAAAGAAAGCGAAGGACGTGGGCGTCCATGCATTTGTCTATGCATCAAGTTGTAGCATGTATGGGGCGGCTGAAGACTCTGCGAGAACAGAGGAATCGATGCTTAACCCTCTCACTGCCTATGCCAAGTCAAAGGTTTACACAGAGCGAGACATTAAGCCATTAGCCAGTAAAGAATTTAAGGTCACAAGTCTAAGATTCTCCACTGCCTGCGGAATGACTGA
>Ga0255340_1002851_pt1 | contig 19221 bp, 18 predicted proteins | sample wastewater_treat_7_FD_192417 | JGI IMG/M metagenome (GOLD analysis project Ga0255340, IMG submission 192417) | Wastewater microbial communities from Lulu Island WWTP, Vancouver, Canada - plant10 | ecosystem: Engineered > WWTP > Wastewater > Unclassified | place: Canada: Vancouver, British... | reverse complement strand
GTGGAGATGGCATAACCGCCACGCACTCGGGAGTTATGGTGACTCCCTGAGCGCGTGGCTTCCGAACAACCGGATTGATTGATGGTTTACCAAAACAAAAAGTGCGAAAAATTGTTGACACTACCAGCAAAAACATATGCCGCTGAAAGTAACACTGAAAGTAACAAAAAAGCGCCCCGCATTGGGGCGCTTTTTTGTTGACTAAGTAAGTTTTGTATCTATATCTATCATTCACCGAGCTTATCGCTGGCAATTCTCATCTTGTAGAATGAACGATAAACGAAAATCAGCGCGATGAGGAAGAAAGCTATAGCCAGACCATATTTTAAATTGGCATTGGTCATGGTAACAGCTATTTCCACAGCCAGCAAGCCAAACAGCGTCGTGAACTTGATGACCGGGTTCAAAGAAACCGAAGACGTGTCTTTGAACGGGTCGCCGACGGTATCGCCTACAACAGTCGCTTCATGCAGCGGTGTGTTTTTCATCTTCAGATCCACTTCGACAATCTTTTTGCCGTTATCCCAGCAACCGCCGGCATTGGCCATAAAAATTGCTTGGAAGAGGCCAAAGAAGGCAATGGCGATAAGATAGCCGATAAAGAAGTAAGGATTGAAGAAAGATAGAGCCAGCGCCATGAAGAAAATGACGATGAAGATGTTAATCATTCCTTTTTGCGCGTACTGCGTACAAATCTGAACGACTTTCTTGGAATCTTCAATAGAAGCTTCTTTTTTGTCCAGATTGATGTTCTTTTTGATAAACACCACCGCCTGATAAGCGCCGGTTGTGACAGCCTGAATGGAAGCGCCGGTAAACCAATAAATGACCGCGCCGCCCATAATCAGGCCAAGGATAATTTCCGGCTGAACCAGTGAAAGTTTGGCTATAACATTGCCGAAAAGACCTTCCAGCAATATGATGATGCCGAACACCATCGTAGTAGCGCCGACGACAGCGGTACCGATCAACACGGGTTTTGCCGTAGCTTTAAAAGTATTGCCCGCGCCATCCGCCGATTCTAAAAAGTGTTTAGCCTGTTCAAAGTCCGGTTCAATGCCATAGTGCTGTTTAACGACGGCTTTAGCGTCTTTGCGTGATTCAATCATGGAAAGCTCGTAAATGGACTGAGCGTTATCCGAGACCGGACCGAAGCTGTCCACGGCGATGGTTACCGGGCCCATGCCCAGGAAACCGAAAGCCACCAGACCGAAGGCAAAAACCGGTGCAGCAAATTTGAATGCTTCGGGCATCATGGCCAGTATGGCATCGTTTTTCGATACCATGTAGGCGATGAACATCAAAAATGTGATAACAATTCCCAGCCAGAAACCGGAAAAATTACCGGCAACCAATCCGGAAAGAATATTAAGTGAAGGGCCGCCTTGTTTAGAAGCATTGACAACTTCTTCGCAGTGACGCGAATTGGTGCTGGTGAATATTTTTGTAAATTCCGGTATTAACGCGCCGGCGATAGTTCCGCAGCTGATGATTATGGCCAACGCCCACCAAAGGCCCTGATATTGCTCAGTCAGGTCTCCCAGCAGATAATAGCTGGCGAGAAAAGTAACGCCAATGGAGACGAGGGATGTTATCCAGACCAAATTGGTCAGCGGATGCTCAAAGTTAAAATCTTTTTTACCGGAGAAAGCGCTTTTACTAATGGCGTCATTGACAAAATACGATGCGAGAGAAGTCAAAATCATAAGAATTCTCATGGCAAAAATCCAGACGATAAGTTTACCGCCCATATCGGGGTTTTCTGCCAGAGCAAGCGCCAGAAAAGCAATTAACGCAACGCCCGTTACACCATAAGTTTCAAAGCCATCCGCGGTGGGGCCAACGCTGTCGCCGGCATTGTCACCGGTGCAATCGGCGATGACACCGGGGTTTTTGGGGTCGTCTTCAGGAAGATGAAACACGATTTTCATCAGGTCGGAACCGATGTCGGCGATTTTGGTGAAGATACCGCCGCAGATACGAAGCGCGGAGGCGCCGAGTGATTCACCGATAGCAAAACCGATAAAGCAGGGACCGGCTAATTCTGTGGGAATATAGGCCAGAATGATAATCATGAAAAACAGTTCAATGCTGACCAGCAGAAGGCCGACACTCATACCGGAACGCAGGCAGATATTTACGATGTTCAAAGGATTGCCGCTCATGGAAGCAAAAGCAGCGCGGGAATTGGCGACGGTATTGATGCGGATACCAAACCAGGCGACACCATAGGAGCCAAGAATTCCCATCACCGAACAGAAGAGAATAATCAGCACACCGTTAAATTCAGCGCTCTGCAGTCCGTAAAAATAATAAACGATACACGCGGCGATAAGTATCCACAGGCCGATCAAAAATTTACCCTGCTGCAGCAAATAGGTTTTACAGGTTTCCCAGATGGTTTTAGATACATCCAACATTGACTGATGCGTGGGAAGATTTTTTGTCTGCATGTATTGTATCAAACCGAAAACCATTCCAATTACGCAAATACCCAGTCCAATGTTTAAAATCATCATGCCCGTCAAACTGCCTCCAAGAAAGGCGATATTGGTCAGATCGGGCAACTTGATATCCGCTTCGCCAGCGAAAGCGGTACCGGCAAGCAAAAGAAAAACAATGCCGCTCAGTAAAATTGTCCAGATAGTTCTTTTGTTTTGCAACATTAACTAGTCCTCCTTTTTGTGGAAAATTATATTTTTTGTCTGGTACTTGTTTATAGCCGTTACCATATTCGTCAAAACAATCTCAGCGCATGCATCGCTTGCCCAATCTATTACTTCCGGCAAAATGCTTTTTTCTTCATCAGTGAAAGATTCCAAGACATAACCTTCAGTGAGGGATTTGTCAACCGGTTTGCCGATTCCCAGTCTTATCCTTGTAAAATCGGAAGAACCAAGATGGGAGGCGATGGATGACAACCCTTTATGTCCCGCGTTTCCTCCGCAAGTTTTCACGCGAAGGGCGCCGAAAGGCAAATCAAGATCATCATGAACAACAATGATTTTGCTGATATCAGTTTTAAAGAACGACTGTAACTGCCTCACTGCAGTACCACTCAAATTCATGTATGTTTGAGGCAGAGCTAAAATAACTTTTTTGTCTTTAATCTGGCCCTTGCCCCACAGAGCATCAAAGCTTTTTTGTTTTAACTCCACACCGATTTTGGTGGCCAGATTCTGAACCACCATAAAACCGATGTTGTGCCTGCTTAATTTATAGCGTTTCCCCGGATTGCCCAGGCCAACAATTAAATACATGACAGGCTCCCTCGCACCTTTAAAGCGCTGAAGTATTTTTGAAAGCATTGAGGGGCACAATCATTACACCCGGTATTATTTTTCCTTTTTTTCTTTTTTGTCCTTTTCTGCTTTTTCCGCAGGTGCCGCAGCAGCTGCTTCAGCGGCCGGGGTAGCTTCAGCGCCTTCCGCAACCGCTCCTTCTTCAGCCGTAACCTCCACAGCGGCTTCCTCTAACTTGGCTACCTTAATTACAGCTACAGAGGCCACCGCCGCATCGGGAGGGTCAATAATGGTGACTCCCTCGGGAACTTTCATATCCTTTACTTTAATCGAGTCTCCGATATCGAGGCTGGTAACATCGACATCGATATGATCGGGAAGGTCTGCGGGCAGGCATGAAACTTTAACTTCTCGTTTGAGATGCTGCAATTCACCGCCGTTATCTACACCCACAGGTTTGCCGATGAGATTTAAGGAAACATCAACGGTGAGCTTGTGTTTCATGTCAATCTCATAAAAATCAGCGTGGTAAAAGCGTCCCGTTAAAGGCTGAATCTGTAATTCCTTAATCAAGGACAACTTTTCTATTTTTTTCTCGCCGTCATCAATTATTAATTTGATAAAGGCATGGTCTTTTTTGCCCCTATGTATTTTGACCAAAGTGTCGTTTTTTACCGCCAATAACATATTTTTGGCGGAGCGGCCGTAAAAGACAGCAGGGACGAAGCCGTTTTTGCGAAGGCGGCGTGCCGGCCCTTTTTTCTGTTCTTTGCGTATTTGAGCCGCTAAATCGGTTACCTCCATTTTTTCCTCCTATATAAATAATGAGCTTACAGAATCATTATAATAAATGCGGCGCACGGCCTCACTCAACAATCCGGCGACTGACAGAACTTTTATCCTTTTGATTTTTTTTGCCCTGTCGGTAAGGGGTATCGTGTCTGTGACTATAACTTCCTTGATTTCCGATGCTTCAAGTCGATCAAGTGCAGGGCCGGATAAAACTGGGTGCGTGCAGCATACGCATACTTCCATGGCGCCTGCTTTTTTGAGCGCCTCGGCGGCTTGCGTTACCGTTCCGGCAGTATCTATCATATCGTCCAGAATGATGGCTTTCTTGTCCTTTACGTTACCCACAATGTTCATTACTTGAGATTCGTTGGGACCTTCTCTCCTTTTGTCAATGATGGCTAGTGATGCCTCCATTCTCTTGCCAAACGCACGGGCGCGTTCCACACCACCGGTGTCGGGTGACACAACTACAGTGTCGTTGAGATAGTTTTGCTTCATATATTCGAGCAAAACAGGTGTGGCAAAAAGGTTATCTACAGGAATGTTGAAGAAGCCCTGAATCTGGCCCGCATGTAAATCCATGGACAGAACGCGGTTGGCGCCGGCAGTGGTAATAAGGTCGGCTATCAGTTTGGCGGAAATCGGCGCGCGGGGTGCCACTTTTCTATCCTGCCGGGCGTAACCGTAATAGGGGATGACAGTGGTAATCCGGTCGGCGGACGCGCGTTTCATTGCGTCAATCATAATGAGAAGTTCCATACACATGACGTTTACCGGCGAGCAGGTGGATTGAATAATAAAAACGTCCATACCGCGAACATTTTCGTTTATTTCTACCTGTGTTTCGCCGTCACTAAATGTAGTCACATTCGCTTTGCCCAACGGTACACCAAGTTTTTTGCATATATCTTTAGCCAGAGGAATATTGGAATTCCCGGAAAATATTCTAATCTTTTCTAACATTTATATCCTTTCTTGCTGTCGTGCGTGGCTGGGGCGGGAGGATTCGAACCTCCGAATGCAGGAACCAAAATCCTGTGTCTTACCGCTTGACGACGCCCCAAACTCAATAAATCAAACAACGAGACAACACGGTGGCTATAGTGAGCAGGCAAAAAATACTATATGCCGGCCATAAACTTCTTTGGTAATGGCCAAAGAAGCATCCCGCGCGGATTTTTCATCCGAGTAAATGCCAAAGACCGTGGGACCGCTGCCAGACATCAATGCGCCAAGCGCTCCATGCCGTAAAAGTATTTGCTTTAAATCACCTAATTCGGGATGCATTTTGATAGAAACTTCTTCTAAATCATTATGCAATTCCTGCGCTACGTCACTTAGGCTCCAAAGCCGCGGAATGCTATAATTAATTTTTTCACTTGTCAATCTTAAATTGAGATTTTCATAAACAGTTTTTGTGGAAAGGGGGAACTGAGGATTAATCAGCACGAAGTGCAATTTGGGGAGATTTTTACAGGTTTTTAACTTATCGCCGATGCCCCAGGCAAAAGCGCTGTTGCCGAAAATGAAAAAAGGAACATCGGCACCCAGTTTCGCTCCCAATTGCATAAGCTCTTTTTTTTGCAGGCCGAGGGAACAAATTTCGTTAAGCGCCATTAAAGTAGTGGCGGCGTCAGAACTCCCTCCGCCTAGGCCTGAGGCCAAAGGTATTTGTTTATTCAGAGTTATTTCCATTCCTGAAGAATAATTGGCATAATCAAAAATAATCCTTGCCGCGCGAAAAACTAAATTATCTTCATTGAGCGGCAAATCGGAGTTGAGGCATTTGATGGTAATTTCCCGCGGGCGAGGCTCAAATATGAGCTCGTCGAACAGAGAAATTTTCTGCATCAGTGAAAAAATATCGTGATAACCGTCTGTTCGCCGGCCTAAAACGCGCAGAAAAAGGTTAAGTTTCGCCGGAGCACGCCAGGTCATTTCAGCCCTTTTCTTTAATGAAGCGCATTTTTAGCTCGTAGATCACCTGCTGGATTAGTTGGCTTTCGTTTTCGTCCAGATTATTTTTGGTTTTTACAAGAAGCATATCCAGAATATCGATGGTTTGTTTCACCGCCGGCAGATTTTTTTGCGTTTTTCCGCCCTCCAAGTCGGGAAAATCTCCGAAATGATAGAGAGCCGAAGTGCTCAGCGAAAGGATAAAATTGGTAAAATTTACGGGTGGATAATCGGGTTCCTGTTCTGAAACTTTTTTTGGCTTTTCCGGGGGTTTTTCTTTTTTATCTTGCGTTGCGACGGGTTGTTCATCCTGCGGACGTGGTTCAGCGTCTTCTCCAAAAAGCCGTTTATCTTTTACCACAAATCCGGAATCTTTTTTCTTTTCCTCCATGAGTATTTCCTCCGTATATCACTTGATAAAAATTTTCTTTGATTTATGGAGCTTATATAATGAGAAAATTATTTTTTGGTCAATATAATTTCATCTTTTTTCGACAGACAGACTTTGATTTTATCTCCTTCGGCAAATTTACCGGCGAGAATTTCCATGGCCAGAGGATCCAAAATCAATTTTTGCAGGGCACGCTTCAAAGGACGCGCGCCGTAAACAGGGCTGTAGCCGATTTGCGCGATATGCTTTTTCGCTTCCCCTGAAAGTTCAATGCTCATTTTCCGTTCTTTAAGCCGGCGATCGATAAACGCAAGCTGAATATCAATAATATGGTTTATATCCTCGAGCGTCAGAGCGCGGAAAGTTATGATATCGTCAATGCGGTTGAGAAACTCCGGTTTGAATGTCGCGCGCAACGCCTCCATCGCGCGGTTTTGCTTTTCCTGCGCGTCGAGCGAAACATCCTGAATCCACTGGCTGCCCACGTTGGATGTCATAATGACAATCGTATTTTTAAAATCGACTGTGCGGCCGTGACCGTCGGTTAAACGTCCGTCATCAAGTATTTGCAGCAAAATATTGAAAACATCGGGATGAGCTTTTTCGATTTCGTCAAAAAGCAAAACGCAGTAAGGACGGCGCCGAACGGCTTCCGTCAGATAACCGCCTTCATCATAACCCACATAACCAGGGGGGGCGCCGATCAGTCGCGCCACGGCGTGCTTTTCCATGTATTCGGACATGTCTATGCGCACCATGGCCTGCTCGTTGTCAAACATGAATTCAGCCAATGCGCGTGCCAGTTCTGTTTTTCCCACGCCGGTGGGGCCCAGAAAAATAAATGAGCCGATAGGGCGGTTGGGGTCCTGCAGGCCGGAGCGCGCGCGCCTGAGCGCCGATGATACGGCAGTAATGCCTTCATCCTGACCGATCACGCGCATTTTAAGGCGCTCTTCCATATGGATCAGTTTTTGCACATCACTTTCCATCATGCGGGAAAGTGGTATTCCCGTCCAGTTGGAGACAACTTCGGCGACATCTTCCGCGTCCACTTCTTCCTTAAGCATTTGTTTGTTTTTTTGGGTCTGGGTAAGTTTTTCCTGATCTTTTTCCAACTCCTTATTCAGTTCCACAAGCTTGCCGTAGCGAATTTCCGCGGCCTTGGCCAGATCGCCGTCGCGCTGCGCGTTGGCCTCTTCAATCTTTAATGATTCCATCCGGCTTTTGATATTCTGGATTTTTTTGATAATATCTTTTTCGCTCGACCAGTGGGTTTTCATCTGGTTTAAGTTTTCTTTGAGTGCGGCCAGCTCTTTTTCGATTTTTTCGCGTCTTTCTTTGGTGCTTTTATCCGTATCGTTTTTCAGCGATTGTTTTTCAATTTCCAACTGGATAATTTTACGGTTAATGACGTCAATCTCGGAAGGCATGGAATCAAGCTCGATTCTCAGACGTGAAGCGGCTTCGTCAATCAAATCAACAGCTTTGTCCGGCAGAAAACGGTCGGAAATATAGCGATTGGAAAGAGTCGCCGCCGCGATTATCGCGGAATCTTTAATCCGCACGCCGTGATGAACTTCATAGCGTTCCTTTAAGCCTCTTAAAATAGCGATTGTATCTTCCACCGAGGGTTCTTTTACCAGAATCGGTTGGAAACGGCGTTCCAGCGCTGCGTCCTTTTCTATGTATTTGCGATACTCGTTGAGTGTCGTGGCGCCCACGCAGCGTAATTCACCGCGCGCGAGCGCAGGTTTGAGCATGTTGGAGGCATCTACGGAGCCCTCCGAGGCACCGGCGCCGACAACAGTATGGATTTCATCAATGAACAGAATGATCTGGCCTTCCGCGCTGGTAACTTCTTTTAAAACCGCTTTCAGTCTTTCTTCGAATTCACCGCGGTATTTTGCGCCGGCAACCAATGAGCCAATATCCAGACCGATGACGCGTTTGTCTTTCAAATTATCCGGTACGTCACCATTGACAATGCGCTGCGCCAAACCTTCGACGATGGCCGTTTTGCCGACACCCGGCTCGCCGATTAAAACGGGATTGTTTTTCGTGCGCCGCGATAGCACCTGCATGATGCGGCGAATTTCTTCGTCGCGACCTATAACGGGATCGAAAGAACCTTTTTTTGCCATCTCGTTAAAATCTTTCGCGTAGCGTTCCAGCGCCTGATATTTTCCTTCAGGATTGGGATCCGTCACGCGCTGGTTGCCGCGAATTTCGACCAAAACTTGAAAAATGCTGTCTCTGGTAATGCCCGCTTTGCGCAGGATTTTCGCCGCCTCACCGGTCTTTTCTTCGGCAACGGCGACAAGAACGTGCTCGGCGCTGACATATTCATCTTTTAATTGCGCCGCTTCGGTGAGCGCTTTATCAAAAATTTTATTAAGACGTCTGGAAAGATAAACCTGTCCCGCACTGCCTTCGACGCGCGGCTGTTTTTCCAGATATCTGACTAATTCCTGTTCAATTTGACGAGGCGAAACGTTTAGGTTGTTCATTATGGAAGAAACTATGCCGTCCTGTTGGCGCAGAAAGCACACAAGAAGGTGTTCCGGTTCAATAGCCTGATGCCCTAATGAACCGGCAAGGGATTGAGCTTCCTGCAGAGCTTCCTGAACTTTGAGTGTGAACTTGTCGAAACGCATAATCGCAACCTCGCTAATCTATGGGTTTTTCAATGGTGACGAACAATTTTCCGTTTTTGAAAACACTAACATTTCCTGAAGATTCAGAAACGACGAAGGCAATGGCTTTGGTAACATTGGTAATGCCGGCAGCGGCAATGTGGCGGCTGCCCAAACCTGAAGGCAAATCACGAATGTCCGGAGCGGCGTTTAAATGACGACCTGCAGTTACCAGTACTCCGTTGTTTTTGATGATAAATGCGCCGTCAATAGCGGAAAATTCCTTGATGGTTTCCTCCAATTCAGGGTTAAGAATGTTAAGCTGTTCTTCTGAGTAACCAAGAAACGGATTTATGATCATCTGCTGGGAAAGTTGCATGACTTTTTCATCATCTCCCAACACAAAAATCGTGCCGACTTTTCTGTATTCGCGACCTTGAGCCGCAAGTTCACAGGCAAGATTCAAGACGGCGTTGAATACTTCCGGCTGGATGTCTTCCAATACGTCATTGATGAAATCTGAGGTTAAAATTTCAAATTCCTTGCCGACGTCAATGACAAAAATACTGTCGGCATAGCCGAACTTGGGAACACCGCTTATCGCGACGATTTTGTCTCCTTTTTTGAAAAAACCTAAGACAATTCCTTTAGCAACAGCTATTTTTATTTTTCCCAGGCGGCTCAAGTTTACATTGGGAACATCTAATTTATGGGCATATTTTTTAATATCTTCGGGCAGTTCCTGTGTTTCCCGGCTAACGATTATTACTTTTTTATTTTTCTTTATTTCCTCTGAAAGGGAGGCAATATCGGTAGAGATATCAACGCAAATAAGGAAAGCGTTAGCCTTCACCGCGCGTGCGATTTCGGTCGCATGCTCGATCATCGTTTTAGTAATAGTTTCCATTGTGTTCGCCCCTGATATTATTGAGCTTACTTTAAACATGAAAGCTTTTCCTGTCAAGTCATGCTATAAAATATCTTGACCGCAATATTTTAGTTGGATAAAAATAAGCGACGAAATATTAGGGAGAATTGCTTTTTGAAGTTACCCGCCGTAGTTGGCACTCTAGATTTATATATAGCTGAAATTAACCGCTTTCCACTGTTAAGCGCTGAAGAGGAGTTCAAAATTGCAGTACGTCTGAAAAAGTATAACGACATGGAAGCGGCGGAAAAACTCATTGTTTCCAATCTAAGATTTGTTGTCAAAATTGCCCATGAGTATCGTAACTATGGTTTTAAACTGGCCGATTTAATTCAGGAGGGGAATATTGGTCTTATTCACGCCGTAAAAAAATTTGACCCTTATAAAGGCTACCGGCTCATTTCATACGCGGTCTGGTGGATTCGCGCCTACATTCAGAATTACCTTATCAGATCATGGAGCATCGTTAAAATTGGCACGACGCAGGCGCAGAGAAAACTGTTTTTTAAGTTGAGCCAGGCGAAGAAGGAATTGGAGACGCTATCCAAAAAGAATCCGGAATTCGCTGAAATCGCGGAATCTCTGGGTGTCAAAGGTTCGGAAGTGGCGGAAATGAACATTAGATTGGGTTCACGCGATGTTTCCCTCCACGAGTTTATAGGAGATGATGGGGACAATACGCACATTGATTTTCTGGCTTATGAAGGAGACAATCAAGAAACCGCGTTGATCAAGAGTGAAGAAAGAAGTCTGGTGCAGAAAAATATCGCCGGCGCGCTGGCCAACCTTACGGAAAGAGAAAGTTATATAATTGTCAACCGCGTGATGGCGGATAACCCCGAAACGCTGCAGGAAATAGGCAACAAATTCAACATCACCCGAGAACGTGCGCGTCAGATTGAAAAACAGGCGTTAAAAAAGGTTCAACTGGCCTTGCTTTATCTGAAACCGGATAAAAAGTCTTAACAGCTCCGAATATTACACGCTGTCTGACCGAGCTAGATTTTCAAAACTGGTGAATTTTTCCAAAAATGCCAATTTTACTGCACCGGTAGGGCCGTTTCTCTGCTTGGCGATGATGATTTCCGCTATTCCTTTATCCGGATTATCGTCGGATTTGTTATAAACTTCATCACGATAAATAAAGGCAATAACGTCGGCATCCTGTTCGATGGCGCCGGATTCGCGTAAATCCGCCATCTGCGGGCGGCGGTTGGGACGTTCTTCTACTTTGCGGTTAAGTTGGGAAAGAGCAATTACAGGCACTCTCAGTTCCTTAGCCAGCGCTTTTAAGGAACGGCTGATTTCGGATATTTCCTGTTCACGTGATTCGCGATAACTGCCGGTGCGCATCAGCTGAATGTAATCCACGATAATCAAACCAAGTCCCTGGTCGGCTTTCAGGCGGCGCGACTTGGCCTTCATTTCCAAAACAGTTATGCCGGGGGTATCATCGATAAAAATCGGTGCTTCGGAAAGACGTCCGGCGGCGGTTGTCAGCTTTGGCCAGTCCGTTTCACCCAAAAAACCTTTTCTTAACCTTTGCGAGTCCACTTTCGCTTCCGAGGAAAGAAGACGAAAAGCAAGCTGTTCCTTGGACATTTCCAGAGAAAAGATAGCCGCAGGAATTTGTTCTTCCATGGCGGCATACTGAGCGATATTAAGAGCAAAGGCTGTTTTCCCCATGCTGGGACGTCCGGCGATGATAATCAATTCTGATTTCTGCAATCCGGAAGTCAGGTCATCCATTTTTTCAAAACCGGTGGGAACTCCGGTAATCAGTTGCTTGCGCGCAAAAAGATCTTCAATGGAGCGGAAACTGTCTTTAACAATTTCTCTAATCGGTGAAAATGAAGGCCTTACTTTATTTTCAGAGATTTCGAAAATGCTGTGTTCCGCCTTATCCAGAACTTCGTCAACATCTGAACCGGTGTCGTAACAGCTATTGATTATTTCAGTTGCGGAACCAATCAGTCCGCGCAGGACAGCTTTTTCCTTGACGATTTTGGCATAATGAACAATATTGGCGGCGGAAGGAACGCTATCCACCAGAGAGGCAAGATAGGTTGTGCCGCCCACCGAATCCAGCATGTTTTTGTCTTTGAGGGCGCTGCTTAAAGTGATTAAATCGACTGGTTCGTTTTTTTCAGAAAGTTCAATAATGACGTTGAAGATCCGGCGATGAGCTTCACTGTAAAAATCATTTTTGGAAAGAATCTCCAACGCGCTGTTGATGGCACTGTTTTCCAAAAGAATGCTGCCGATGATGGATTGCTCAGCCTCGATATTTTGCGGCGGCACTTTATATAAAGAAGATTCGTTATCTTTCATTATTTTTCACCAGAAACAACTATTTTTATTTCGCTTTCCACGCCGGTGGTTAACTTTATTTTTACTTTGAATTCTCCCAGCGATTTTATATGTTCGCCAAGAATGATCATTTTACGGTCGATGTTGTACCCTTTTTTATTAAGCGCTTCTTCAATGTCTTTTGTAGTTACGGAGCCGAATATTTTTTCTTGATCTCCGACTTTGCGCAAAAAAGTCAGAGTTTCATTGCTTAGGGCGGCTGCTAAATCTTGCGCATTTTTGTATTCCTTTTGGGTTTTATTGAGAATATTTTTCTTTTCGTGCTCTAAAAGTCTTATATTTTTTTCATCGGCTTCAATGGCTAGGCCTTTGGGAATAAGGTAGTTACGCGCATAACCGTCGTTAACTTTTATTAAATCCCCGGCTTTACCCAGAGAAGACACTTTTTGCTTAAGAATTACCTTCATAAAACTCTCCATTAACTTGAAATAACAATAAAATATTAAGCAACAGTTTTTTTGTTCTGAAAAATTTTTCGGAAGTCAACCCAAATATCCAACAACCCCACTGCGACAACTGCTAGCATAAAAAATTGTTGAACTGCAATGAAAAAATAAATCAAATAACGGAAAAGAAGAGGCACGTTTTTATTTTGAAAAATGAAGCTAATAATTGCAAGACCTTGGAGCAAATAGACAAAGCAGATAATAATCATTAAGTTCAGGCCAAGAGAACTTAATTGATAATTTCCCCAAAAAATAAGGGCGCCGGAAGCGATAAAGATCCAAATTACAAATTCCGGAGCACTCCAGTTAGATAAATAATTTAAGCGGGGGAAAAGAATTTCTTTTTGCCGGAGAAGATTTCTTCCCAAAAGTAAATTGAACCACACAGTAAAAACACATAAAACAATAATCAGGGAAGGGAAGATTCTGACTAATATGTCGATGATATTTTGACTGTTTTCCAACACCAAATTTATATTTTCTCTCCCCAGCGGCAGGCGGCTATACATCTCTAGATTATATTGGATGGCTTCGGCGACATAACTTTTAATTATTTGCGTAATCGTCGTGCTTTGTGCATGGGCGCTGTAAAGTAAAAAAGCGCCAACGAGAGACAAGAAAATAAAGGATGTCAAAGAAACCGTTTTTTGAAAAGATCCTCCTTTCAGAACAATTGCTGCCATTACTATTCCGCTTAGCCCCAGTGTCAGTATTTCCGGGTAAGGTATTGTGAGTTGAAAAAAAATTCCAAGCGGGAAAAAGATGATGAGCGAGACTAAGAAAACGCAGCAGGTTTTTAGAAAACCAGTGCTGATGTGGTGGCAAAACAAAATCAGGGGAAGAAAAATAACGAAGATGGAACCCAATAACGTGACGAAAGTTGCAGTAGCAATGATTATAGTGCAAATGAAAAAAAGGCGAAAATCATTCTTGTCTAAAGGGGGCATGACTGAAATTTTTTAAAATTAATTATGACAAAAGATGCGGACTCTCTTTAAACGAAAAAGAGAGTCCGCTTAAGTGTTGCCTTATTTATTTTCGGTGGAAACAAATGGCATAATGGCAATTGCACGTGCCCTTTTAATCGCGGTGGCAAGTTCTCGTTGGTGTTTTGCGCAGTTACCGGTAATTCGACGAGGCATAATTTTACCCCTTTCCGTAACAAAATTATTCAGAACGGAGGGGTATTTATAATCAATCTTTAAATTGGAATCGGTGCAAAAACGACAGAATTTCTTTCTGTGGAAAAATTTTTTTTGCGAATGTCTGACCTGCTTATCTCCATTAGTTGTTTCCATCTTTAATCCTCTTTATTTTCTTCGGTTTCTTTTTTTGCAATTTTTTTCACCGTACTTCTGCGCGGTTTTTCATTTGCCGGCGATAGTTCCGCAGGTTGAATGGTTTTTTCTTCTGCAGAAGCGGGAGCTTCGCCTGCTTTTGTTTCCAGTTCTTTTTTAGTTTCTGCCGCGGCAATTTCCGCGTCTATCCCTTCGCGGGTGACGGCGCCATCTTTTTTGATGGTGATGAATTTCAGAATACGGTCGTCAATTTTATAATTTCTTTCTATTTCGGAAACAAGCGGTCCATCTCCGGCGAAATCACAAAGAAAATAATAGCCTTCTTTATGCTTTTTAATTTCGTAGGCGAGACGTTTTTTCCCCCATTTATCGATTTTAGCGATAATGCCCTGATGTTTAACAATAATTTTTTCAATTCGTTCGATAAGCTTAGCGATGTCTTCTTCGATTAAATCAGGCTTGGCGATAGCGATAACTTCGTATCTCTTCAAAATTCCTCCTTTTGGCTCTAAAGCCCATGGTCATACCATGAGCAAGGAGAGAGCTCTATAAAATTAATTTGGCGTCTTTCTATATTACGCAGTAAAAGAAATCAAGAAAAAATAATAATAACGAAATCCAAGTCAAAAAAAGTTCAAATGGAAATTTCTATAAAAGAGAAATTAAACACCTTGACTTAAAAATTTAAGTATATTAAGTTAATGCCGTTAATTTAACGATATTAGTGCTATATTATTTGAAAAAAATATTTATTATCAATTACATAAATGAATAGTGGATCAAGATAAAGCGCAAGTAATCGGTGAAGATAAATTTAAAAATTTATACACAACGAAGGTAAAATTGAAAGATGCCAAAAGCAACCAGAAGCGCAGAAGAAATTGATGCCGTTAAAGAAAAAATACTGAATTGCGCCTTCGAAATTCTTGTCAAGAATGGTTTTGAAAAATTGTCTATGGCCAGAATCGGCGCCAAGATGAAAATGACAGCGGCAAATCTATATAATTATTATTCCAACAAAGATGAACTGCTCATTGCCATCCATAAAAAAGCTTATGCCATGCTGTACAACAAGATAAGTTATGCCGTGGAAAGGAGCGACAGTCCTTTGGAAAAAATAAACAACATGGCTTACGCTTTCGTTGATTTCGGCGTTAAAAACGCGAATATTTATGACGTAATGTTTAACAGAGCCATCAGGCAGTACAGCGATTACATAGGGACACCGCAGGAAGAGTTATCCTTTGACGAATTTCGTAGTTCGCTGAAAGTTTTATTTCTAGCGATAAAGGTGATTCGCGAGTACCGTGAAACCAGGCCGGATTTGGGAAAAGATGATCCAAAATTTCTGGCCATTCAGAGTATCAGCGCCCTGCACGGTATCGTTTCTTTGCACAATAGCGGTGTTTTTTACCAAATTGCGGATGAACCGGACGCTGATTTTAAAAATATTGTGGATAAAGCCTTGAGTTGCGTCACCGGATAATTAGAAAAAAGTTTACGTGAGTCGTCAGAAAACAGTTGAAGTCATGAAAGAACAAAAAAAATATATCTTGGCTGTTGACTTGGGGACATCCGGACCTAAAACGGCCTTGATTTCCGTTTACGGCGAAGTGATAGGCAGTGAATTTAAGGACACGCCGGTCATTTTATATCCTGATGGCGGAGCGGAACAGGATCCCCATGGATGGTGGAAGGCCATACTAACCACTGCAAAAGAAGTTATCGGTAAAAATCTGGTTGCGCCCGATGATATCGTTGCCGTGAGTGTAACCACGCAATGGTCGGGAACCGTAGCGGTGGATAAATCAGGCAAACATCTTATGAATGCCATTATCTGGATGGACAGTCGCGGTTCAGAATCAGTAAAAAATATTCTGAAGGGCTTCTTGAAAATTCAGGGATATCCCTTGTTCAAGATATTAAAATGGCAGAGGTTGACCGGTGGCGCACCGGGGCTTGCAGGGAAAGATCCGATAAGCCATATTTTATGGATAAAGGAGAACCGCCCACAAATTTACGCAGATACATACAAATTTCTGGAGCCAAAAGATTATATTAACCTGTGCTTTACGGGAAAATTTACGGCGACATACGATTCGATACTTCTGCATTGGGTGACGGACAACCGTAACCCTTCCGATGTTGTTTATTCGGATAAGCTCTTGAAGATGACCGGTATTGATCGCGCAAAGCTTCCTGATTTAATTCGAGCAATAGACATAGTGGGGCCGGTTAAAGATGAAATCGCCGCAGAGATTGGTTTGAAAAAAGGGACGCCGGTAATCGGCGGCACTCCGGATGTGCCTTCCGCCGGCGTCGGTTCCGGTGCCGTGCGTGATTATGAAGGACATCTATACGTTGGAACGTCATCATGGATTTCTGCTCATGTCCCTTTTAAAAAAATGGATATTGCGCATAATTTTGGTTCATTTCCCAGCCCGATTCCCGGGCGCTACATAATTCTCAGCGAACAGGAAAGCGCAGGTAAATGCCTGACCTGGCTAAGGGATAATATAATTTATCATAAAGATGAACTTATGCTGGAAGAAGACGCGCCGGATATTTTCAAATTTTTGGATAAAATGGTGGAAAGAGTTCCTGCGGGGGCCAACGGCGTGATTTTCACTCCATGGCTTTATGGAGAACGCTCCCCTGTTGATGACTGCAATATCAGGGCATCCTTATTCAATCTTTCTCTGGAAAATACCAGGGAAGATATTCTGCGCGCGGTTTTTGAAGGCGTGGCTTTCAATGCGCGCTGGCTACTGGAACCGGTGGAAAAATTCATTGGTAGGTATTTTGAATATCTGAACTTCATCGGCGGCGGTGCCAATTCCGATGTTTGGTCGCAGATATTTGCGGATATTTTAAACCGGAAAATCCGCCAGGTCAAAGACCCGATTTATTCCAACGCCCGTGGCGCGGCTTTTCTGGCGGCTATTGCGCTTCACCACATTGAACCGAAGGATATTCCCCGCTATATTCAAATTAAAGCCGAATATGCCCCTGATCCGGCAAATCGCTCCATCTATGATGCTCTATACAAGGAATTTGTGAATTATTACAAAGCCCAGAGAGAAGCCTGTGCCCGGCTGAACAAGAGGAAGGCGGGTGTTTGTTCAGTACAGAAACATAACCAGGAGGAATTTTTTTAATGGAATTTGCGGAAATAATGAAAAGAAAAAATGAGATTTTGTCCAGGCCGGTAAAACCGATTCCCCAGGACAAATTGGAAAAAGAGCAGAGACTTTATGCTGAACGATGCAAGAAATCGATAGAGATTTTTGAGAAGGCAAAGGAACTTATCCCTGGCGGTGTAGAACACAATTTAAGCCAGAACAAGCCATTCCCCTTAGCCATGGATCGCGCCAAAGGCTACAAAATATGGGATGTGGATGGAAATGAGTACATTGATTATCTAATGTGCGGCGCGCCGATTATGCTCGGCCATGGTTTTGAAGAACTTGATGAAAAAATCATCGAAATTATACGTGAGAAAGGGCCGGCAACCGGATTGACTTCCGAGTACGAGCTTTTGGCTGCTGAACAAATCATAAAACACATGCCGGGTGTGGAGGTGGTGCGCTTCCTACAGTCCGGAACCGAAGCAGACATGGCGGCTATACGCATCGCTCGCGCCTATACGGGAAAACACAAAATCATCAAAATAGGTGGCAGTTATCACGGTTGGTCTGACCAGTTGATTTATTCGGTGCATATTCCTCAAACCTACAACATGGAAGCAAAGGGTATTCCTGTGGAGTGCTTTGCACATATCGTTGATGTATCACCTAATGATTTTGAAGGGTTGGAAAGAGCTTTTCGGGACAATCAAGATAAGGGCGGAATAGCGGGCGTGCTGGTTGAGCCTGTTGGCGGTGAATCCGGCGCGCATCCTGTGCATCCGGACTGGAATAAAACGATCCGTCGCTTATGCGATAAACATGAAGCGCTGCTGATTTTTGATGAAGTGGTGACCGGTTTCAGGCTGGATATGGGGGGTGCACAGAAGCTGTTCAACATTATTCCGGATTTGACGGTGCTGGGCAAAATAATCACGCACGGATATCCGTCGTCGGGTGCGGTGGCCGGTAAAAAAGAGTTTATGAAAGTATGTGCGGGGGGTATTGGCGAAAAGGTTTTTGTAGGCGGCACGCTGGCGGCCAATCCCATTTCCATGGCGGCTTGTTACCACGCTTTGAAACTGATGGATGAACATGACGCGGTAAAAAAGGCTACTGCTTACGCCAACAGATTAACGGATGAACTGAATAATTTGTTTGCCACAAGACCTGACCTGGGATTTTTTGTTTATAACTTCGGTGCGATTGTGCATTACATGACCACGGCTTTTTTCTCCGTGGATTTAAAGGCCGAAGATGCACTGACGCAAATTATCACGCGTAAACAGGTGGCGGATGATTATCAGATAATTACCATGGCGCACGGCTTGTGCACGTTGGCCGGTACACGGATGTATACCTGCATGCAACACGATGAAACAGCGCTGAAGAGGACACTGCAGGTTTGGGAATATCTGCTTTCCTTGATTCCGGAAAACTAAAAATACAAAGAAGGAGTATTTGGTTTATGAAAGAGAAGAAAGAAGATACTGAAATCAAAAAGAAACTCGGTCCTTATGACGATAAGCCCATTGCCATACCCGAAAGCATAGATATGGAAAATCACATTATTGCCACCTATTGGATTCAGGCGGACAAGACTTGGGACATGGCGGTTTTGGGGCAGGTGATGGCTATTGAACAAACAACAGGAACATGGGTGCCGGTACCGGGAGAAACGCCGGAAATACGTGCCGGTCATGTGGCGAAAGTTATCGGCGTTTACGAGGCGCCATATTACGAATACGCTGTTCCGGCAGATGTTACCGAACGGCAATATATTTTACAGACTGCCTTTCCCGCAGCTAATATCGAGGATCAACTGCCGATGATGCTTACAGCAGTCATTGGCAATATATCCATGGTGCCTAATTTTAAATTATTGGATTTGCGGATTCCCAAGGCCACACTTGAGCATTACAATGGCCCGAAGTTCGGAACGGAAGGATGGTGGAAAGTACTTGGCCTCAAAAAAGAGAGGCCGTTGCTCAATAACATGATTAAGCCTTGCAGCGGTTATCCTCTGGAAGTCGGAGCTAA
>Ga0255340_1002850_pt1 | contig 19222 bp, 18 predicted proteins | sample wastewater_treat_7_FD_192417 | JGI IMG/M metagenome (GOLD analysis project Ga0255340, IMG submission 192417) | Wastewater microbial communities from Lulu Island WWTP, Vancouver, Canada - plant10 | ecosystem: Engineered > WWTP > Wastewater > Unclassified | place: Canada: Vancouver, British... | reverse complement strand
AAGTGGACACGCCCGTAAGAATAAGGATTGCCTAACTTGTTAGGTGGAAACTTAAATATCAAACTTCTTAAATGGAGCCGTAAGGCTCTTAGAAGCCACCTACCTTTAGGTGGGTGGTAGTTCACGATTACAGTATCTGGGTTGAATGCTTTGAAAAAAGCCAATGGATATTCTAAATATCCGAGATTGCCAAGGCGTGTATTATTTCAAATGTTGGCAAGTAAGGCATCTGGTGTCGATTTTTTAAGAAAACGCAGAGCGGGTATTCTTAAAGCATTATCAGCATCTATGAAATCATTAACAGACATTAAAAGTTATCTTGCTACAATAGATGTGGATACAACGGAAGATACCATCAAAGATGACATTATTGGTTTGAATAATATCGGAATATCCATTAAATGTAATGATGATAAATACAGGTTGGAAGATACAATTATCGGACTTGAAATTCCTAAAGAAAAGATTGTTGCAGATAACATTATTGAACTCAAAGATGCTATCGCTAAAAAGTTGAAACATATTGACCATAGATATTTGATTTTGGTTGATTATGCATACAGCGATAAAAAAGGTGCTGCAAAAAATGCTGATGCTCGTCAATTTGAAATTGAAACAGCAAATCTTTTCACTAAAGAATTAAGTTTTGAAGGTGAGCAATTGGGTGATTCTGATAAACCCGATGTTATAATTTATTATGCTAAAAATGGAACGATTATCGACAATAAGAGTTATAAAGAAGGTTTTTCTGTTGATAAACATTGTGCTGATGAAATGCATAGATATATCGTACATAATCGTAATAGAACGGCAGGTATTCCAAAGAATGAATGGTGGAAGAATTTCGGTGCTGATGTAACCAACTTTACATTCTTATTCATTACATCTAAACTTGTCGGAAATTATAAGAAAAATCTTGAAGAACTGTCTGCAAATAGCGGTATCAAAGGTGGAGCTATTGGCGTTGATAACTTATTGTATCTGTCAGATAAGTTAAAGAATAATGATATTTCTTATGACTCTTTCTTTGATATGATGCAGAATGATGAGATTACAGTCGCAGTATAATAAAACAAGGTGTTGTGAGGTTATCAATATGAAAAAGAAAAGTGATAAAAAAGAAATTAAATATTTGAATGTCTGTATGGATAAATCTCTGCACGAAGAATTTGAGCAGTTCTGTAAGGATATGGGTATGAGCAAGACAGGTGCTTGTGAAAATGCTATACGACTCTATATGGATAAGATGCGTAAGGCAGTTAAGACCATCAAATAAGATATTGATTATGTAAAAAAAAATAAAGCACCCTTTTCTCTTTGATTGAGAATTGGGTGCTTTTGATTTACAGGGTTTGTTGCTTAACTTATTAGCATTGCTGCTTCTGGTTGATGCTATTTTTATTTTTGACGGCAATGGGAGTGTATTCCTTTGATGCGAGATATAATTACGCAATTTATTGTGATGGAGGTTCTTTATGAAGAAACAAATGCGTAGAGTGGTACCACTTGTTATGGCGGGCACCCTTTTAATGTCTGGCTGTGGAAGACAGTCGGCGAGAGATTTGCCCTATGACCTCGTAAAGTCAACTTATGAGGTGTATCAGGAGTCGATAGCGGCTTCAGAGTATGTTAATACTCGTGAATCGGGCGTGCAGCAGTATGAGTATCATACTGTAACAAATGCTACAGATAAGCAGAGATTGATAGGTATGGTCGATAAGATTGAGGACGCCTTTAACGGTGCTCCGAACTCGATGACGAATATGCTTATTGATAGGGCTACCTATGAGAATATGAAGTATATGCTCGACAGATATACGCTTGTGCGTTCAGGGGAGCCTGTTGTGATGAATGCCTCGGACTTGTATGTTGTTGACGTAACATATACTGCCTCGAGAGCTCCTCAGCTGGAAATTCCCGCCTGTGCGGATATGGTAGGTATTGACGGCTTGTTTGTGCAGAAGGTAGCGGACAGCAGTAAGTGGTATGCTGACGATAAATTCGGATTGATTGTGGCATTCTGTATGAATGACTACTGCGTAAAGAATGCTGTAATGTATAACTTTGCGTATGATATGGGTGACCACAGGGTTATTATGAATGCTGGGGCACCTACTGCTATCACAGTAGTGTATGATGCAGACACGGCTGCTGGTGCAGCTGCTATGCAGGGGATTCAGGATGCAGGTTTCGACCCTACCCAGTTTGTAAGCGGGGACGATGAGAAAGATGAGGACGAGTTCGACTTTGAGGAGTGCGACCTTAACTCGAACGACTTAAAAGATATTGATGAGTTGCGTGACTACTGTGCAGCTTGGAATATCGAGGCTGGACCAGAGAAGGGTGCATACGCTGCTTACTATCTGCCTGATACAGATGAGGATAATGAGGTAACTGAGGATGAGATGCGTGAGGCTATGAAGCGTGTGGCTGACGAGGGTTATCCTGAGGGCTACACTATGGTTTACGCTGTGCCTCGTGACTACTCTCGTGAAGAGGCAGCTTCAAGCATTGATGTAAGTTATGAGGACTACCTTACTTGGGCAGGCTCTCTTACCGCTGAGGGAATCAAGACCGACATTGGTCTTAACATTCCTGTGACGAGTGAGCTTATACCTGAGAGCCAGAGAATTGAATTCCCTGTGCTTGAGGTGAACACCATTGTAGGTTCACTTACGAATGGTTATGCGAGTGCGAATACAGACATCTTTGAGGAGGCTGCTAACTACACACTTGGCGGTAGAGGCTTCTTCGGTAACTCAGGTTCTACGGGATTAAATGTTTTTGACCCGAATTTCGTCGGGACAGGAGCTACGATTTCTGTTCGTTACTATATAAAGGACTCAGCAGAAGGACTTTCTCTTGTAGCTGCACTTCCTTTGTCAGTGGAGTGCTCTACGAACTTGAAGTCTTGGAAAGATGCTAAGCCTATGATGCTTACGGACAATATTACGGGTCAGGTTCAGGAAGTATTGTACGGACTTGACCGAGTAATTTGTAACGAGGATTTGACAGGTGTTTCTGGTGGTACTCTTGTTCTTAACAAGGCATATGCAGGACTTATGTGCTATGGTCGTGTTGGAACTGTTATATCAGATTACAATACTACCTTGGACGCTATCGTGGGTTACGATGAGGATAACCAGCTGTATATCTGTCGCTGCAACCGTCAATACAATATCGGTGGTATGAATACTGGATGTACTGGTAAGTACAAGGAGCTCGTTTATATCGCTGTTCAGATGACTACAGATGGTGCGAGAATCGTGGATGAACTTCCTGTCAGCACTGTGATGGTCAGTGAACCTTATATTGAGCCTACTCCTTTGGCAGATATGGTAGCAGCAAGTTTGCCTCAGTATTCACAGACAGTTCCTAAGGAGATGCAGGACGCAATCAACAGCGTATTGCAGGATTACTACACAGGCTGTAATGCTCGTAAACTTCACATCGAGTCTGACGCAGACGTGGAGCAGTATGGAACACATATCGGTATCGAGGATGTTTATAGTGTATCAGAGAGATTGTTTGACCAGCATAGAGCTGACCTCGCAATCGCTCGTATGAAGAATTATCTTACAGTTAATGGTGGGTCTACGGTCTCTATCTCACCTGTTGAGTATCAGGGATGTACGCCAGTTCTTTGTGACTTGGTTGTAACGGAAACATTTACTCCTAACTCGGCAGCAGAACCTATCGTAGAGAAGATTCGTTACACGTTTGTTCAGGATAATGGACGTTGGAGAATTTGCGACTACGAGGTTCTTGAGACTAACCAGACTACATTCATTGAGAATATCAATGATTATGCTACAGAGCCCACTGGCGGGGCGAGTGCAAACGCAGCACCTCAGGATAGCACCACAGAGAGTGGTGCCCCTGAGGGAGAAGGTTCACAGGTGGATGCACCTGCGGGAAATTGAGAAAGGCTTGGTGAATAACTATGAAGCGTAGATGGGTCAAGGGACTTAGTATTGTGTTGGTGGTTATGATGACTGTACTTGCTGGTTGTGGTAAGAAGGATGACTTCGACTATGAGGGCAACTACAGGATTCTTTGGGACAAGTATCAGGCTCTTGAGAAGAGTCAGAACGGGACAGGCATTACCTGTCAGCCTACGGGAACGGGATATTTCCAGATGGATGTGAATAATTCTCTGATGGTATTTCCTTCTCAGTTTGGGTATCCGAACTCGACGTCTGGTGTGCCTGGGTATACGATTACATTCAATGAAGGTCTTTGCTCATTGAACGCCCAGAGTGGGTGGGAGATAACTGCTGTGCAGAGTGTGCTTTATACATACAATAAGGAGCAGATGATTCAGGGTCAGTTCTCCCCAGGCAAGCTCAACAAGGAGGGCGGAAGCACTGAGGCAGATAAGGACGCATTGCAGGCTTACATTAAGAGCTGGTTCGAGACGGCTTCCACAGACTACACCTTCTCAGATATTTACTTAGGTGACTCTACGAAGGCGGGAGTGAGTGGTCGTTGCACCGTGCAGATAGACGGGCAGTCTTACGTAATCAACTGCGGAATGGTATCGGATGGAAAGACTACTCTGACTTATATGTTCACCTATGCTGGTGGCATAAATCAGACGAAGGAAGACGCCATTAAGAACTTGGTTGGGCAGTGCTTCATTGGTAACAGACAGATTAGAATTATGTAAGGAGCGAGAAATGAAAAGAGACTGGGATGGGTTAGACTTTTTCTTGTGTTCTCTGTTTGTGATTGCAGTTATCGTGTGTCTATGCACGATATTCAGCGGACCCGTGATTACGATTTAATTGATAAATGTAATAATAGATTTGATAATTTCAAGAAACTACATGATATAGAAGTAAATAGATTAAGAGGATGTAAAAATCTTAGTAGTATAGCAATATAAAAAGAGAATAAATAAATAGGTTTAGACATGAACCTAATGCTATCGTTAATTCATTCAATGGAATGATTGGTAGTAAAAGTCTTAATGAAACAGATTAGTCTTATATGCTTTCGAGTATATTTGGAAGTCTACGTAGTTAAGAACCCAACGTGCTTTAGCCGTTGGAGTGTCAGAACAAATAAATAATTTGTGTGTCAGAAGTGGGTTGACATTCTACTATTTCTATGTTACAGTTTAGGTGGTATATTTTAAGGTGTAGGTGGTTCCAATGGCAAGAATATTTTCACAGGAAGAACTAAAACAGATAGGGAAACCACAGACCTGCGGCAAAACAGATTCTCAAGTCAGAGGGCTTGAGCATTTGTTGCGTACTGGGGTTTGCGGTGACGAGCTTGGAAAAAGTCTGGAAGAAAGTATGTACGATTTCCCCGAGGAAATTGTGCTTGACTACTTGCAGACTCCTTTGGCTGCTCGGGGCTCTTTTATTGAGTATGCTAAACAGCGGGCTTTGTCTGGTGATATAAAAGCATATGAACCGTTTTTAACAAAGACACCTACAGAGGAAGAGTTTATGCAGTGCATAGACGCAGAATTCCACGGGTCGCTTGACGAGTATCAGAAGTTCGGCGTGGCGTATATGCTCGCTGCAAAGCACCTGCTACTGGGTGACGAGTGTGGTCTTGGTAAGACGGTGGAATTATGTTCAGCTCTTAGCCGCTTGAAGAAGCGTGGTCGCTTGCAGGGCTTCGTAGTCTGTGTTGAGTCTGATGCGGCTGAGCAGTGGCAGCGTGAGATTGTAAGGTTCTCTGGCTTGAATGCGGTCGTTATAGATTCGTGCAATGCTACTCTTAGAAAGCTCTTTAATGGAGATTTGTTTACTGAGGAAGAGCTTGCCAATATTGATGGCATCATCATTAAGCACTCGTTGCTTGCCCAGAAGTACGCTGTCACGTACTTGGAAAAACTCCACGAGTTGTTCGACTTCAATGTATGTGTACTGGACGAGAGCAGCGTGGTTAAGAGTATGAAGACAAATTCCTTTGTGAACGCTCAGGCTTTAGTGCACGACGTGGAATATGTCTTTTTGTTGAATGCCACGGCATTTGAGCTGGTAATAGAGGATTTATACGCCCAGTTTGTATTGCTTTCACCTGACATATTTAAGAATAAGACTTGGGTGGAGGACAGATTCTGTAAGATTCGCCTCGAGAAAGTATGGGTGAAGGGTGGAAAGCAGAAAACTAAGCGAGTAATCGTTTCATACGTAAACACGGACTTGTTCCGTAGTCGTGTGAAGTATTTTTATCTTGCGAGAACCCGTCAGGAGCTTGGTTTCGTAAGAAATAATGTATGCTCCTGTGAATTGTTTGAAAAGACTAAAGAGATGAATCACGGTATCAAGACCTGTGGCGGTCGTTGGGCTGAAGTGCTCAACTGCCCGTCTCTTTGCGATTGGAATTCAGCGTACCTTACGCCTGACATTGCTCCGTTAACGGACAAGCGTACCTTTAACTTGCCTATGGATGCTGAGCATATGCCGAAGCTCAAAGGGTTGTATGACCTTATTGAGCGTAAGTGGCAGGAGGGGATAAGACACATTGTTATATATTGTTACCATACGGAAACGCAGGACGTCATTTGTAGCGACCTTGTGAAGAAATTTGGGCACTTAGGTGTGGCTCCCGCTATTCTCAGTGGTCAGACGAGAGCTCAGGATAGGCAGGAGCTCGTAGACGCCTTTAATAAGGGCGAGGTTAATGTGCTTATTACGAACATCTGTAAGTCGCTCAACTTATCAATCGGAGAACTCTGCATTTTCTACTCAGTGGTAACTAATCCGTCGAGACTTTTGCAGATTGCGAGCCGTATCAATAGAGATACCTCAGCTAAGGTCAGAGAGTATGTTGTGATGGCATACCACGGGGAGGAACTTGCTAATATCTTGAATGCCTACAAGCGTTCTGAGAATAAAAAGAAACTGCTTGGGGATTATGCGGATGCCTCTACAGATATATTGGCTGTTTGTAAGGCGGAGGCTATGAAGTAATGCGAGGTGCGAATTTTGGGCATTAAGTTTGATGACTATATAAGTGCAATAGGCGATGTGGACGACGCAGAAGAGATAAAGTCTCTGGCTGTGCCTGTTTCTGTGCCCGTTGCCGAGCCAGAAACTCCGCTGGATATGCCTGAGAACCCTCAGATATATGAGATAGAGTTAACAGAAGAAACCCTTGCTATAGCGGATAAGCTCGGGCTCAATCGCACTTATATAAAACAGTTTCATAAGTTTTTTACTACAGACTTTGGAAATGATGCCAAGGCTTCGACGGAGAAGCTGCGTCGTTTTTGGAAGAATGAAAAGTTGGACGACAAAAGTTACGTGCTTATGTCGGACTTTGTTTATGCAAAGGCTTTACAGAAGTTTGTTAGGGGCTATGCTGATTTCATCTGTGGGAAGACGGAGTCTTTTCAGAGGAATATGCTGATACGTGCTCCGCACGGTTTCCTTAAGCAGCCAATGACTCACTACTTGCAGTGGCTGATGGGGCTGTACCGTGCTGGTTTTGGTGATATGGAGAAGGATAAATGGGTGTTGGCTCAATCTCAGGCTCCAGCTTTATCAGTATTGGATATTCATTTCCTGAAGGAAGGTCTGCACGATAAGACAGGTGCGGATACGGGCGGATGTAACTTGAAGGATATATACAACTCACCGCTGCTTTGCGTGTATTTGTGCGGTGATGCCAGAGTAGATAGCGAGATTGTTCACGAGATTTACTCATACAGAACAGCTCATATGCAGAATGCTCTGTCCTGCTTTGTGGTAGTCACGCACTTGAATTTCGAGTTGTATAATTCGGACAGGTTTTTCGGTGATATGTGGAAAGAAATTGTAGTAAGTACAGAGAGTAGTTTTTCTTCAGATGATGACGAGGGCTTTGACCCAAGGTTGCATAAACTGTACTGCTACTTTAAGTCCAGCAGAGATGTTTTGACACCCGTGGGTGCTGGTTCGGCTCAGTCAGTAGAATTGATGAAGAGTTTGTTCTAACGGAGGTACCTTATGGGAAAAGCAGTTAGTAGGATGATGATAGAACCTGATGCTACGGGAATGACTATGCGAGCAAGGCGTCGGGGATTTATCGGTACGGTGAAGACGAACCTGTCTCCTTTTGAGCAGGATTTATATATTTTCGACGACACGAGCGGTGTTAAGAACTTCTGTATGAACGGGACGGCAGCTCTTGATAGGACGCCTAACAAGAAGAAGTTCCCGCCCAATGTTTACAGAGTTTATAATTTGAACTCGCTGGGTTTTGATGGGCGTGATGCTGTATCTCTTTTCTATAACGGGAAGAGACAGACGCTCAGGTTTGTGGGGCACATTCCGAAGCGGTACGTTATTCACGATAAGTTTGTGTTCCGTGTGAGATACAGTGCACAGACGAAGTGCTGGCAGTATTTAGACCCTTATACGAATACCTTTAGGGGACTTCCTTTTGAGCCGACGCAGCTGAGTTTTTGCAAGGAAGATTTCAAAAATTATAGGGGCGATTTTCCTGCGAAGTTTGCTACGAGCGGTAATAACATTGACCGTATCCCTGTGATACCAAGTCAGCCTGTAGCAGGAGTGCAGAGAGGTCAGATAGGGCGTCCCGCTGTAGGGCGTCCGACTGCGGAAGCTCCGAGGGCGGTACCTACACCGCAGAGAACGGCAGCACCTGTTGCACACCAGACTGGCACGGGGCTGTATGTACTTAAGGTAAGATATATAGACCTTACGAATACGGCTGTTGGGTATGGTGTTGTTACTCCAGAGGGTGAGCAGAAAAAGATGAGCGTTAAGAAGTTAATCGGGCTCGCTCGTGATGGTAAGGTGCAGGGGGTAAAAGTTGTGGACAGAGGTAACGGGGAGTTCTTGCAGGGCGTCGGTCAGTCCCTCGAGTTACTTCCTACAAGAAGAGTAAAACAATAATTGATTAAGGCAAACAGTGCCGAAAAAGTTTAGGAGTTGTTACGATGGTAGTATTTGAAATTGAACCTGAAATGCAGTCACATATTGATAATATCTTTAGTGGTTTGCTTGGCGGTGATGATGCAGTGCAAAAGGCAAGGTATCGGGAATCATTTGTTGCCGAACTTTGCCTTAATGTGTTTCCTGATGTGTATGCTATTTTATACTCTCTGGTTTGTCAGGAGAGAATAGCTAACGTGGAGGACATTACGGGCATTATCAAGGCGAGCTCAGCTCAGATACTTACGAGTGAGAATATAGACCGCAACCGTATGACAGGCGGACTTACTCTTACTGATGTGGAGTATCTTGACCACGTGCTTAACCAGACCAAGCAGGCATATGAAAAATACCGTGGTCAGGAAGTTCCCGAGAGTGTGTTCCGTGAGTCAACCCGTATTTATAAGATGTGGTTTATAGGGACTTTCTACGAGAATATCCTGCACACGAGTATGAAGATTTCAACGACAGGTGAGTGGGTTCGTAACAAGTTTAATAAGCGTGTGCGTGTTACTGGGCAGGAAGATGCTCAGAAATACTACGCTGAGCAGACACTGTTGCTTGAGAAGATAAAGCGTGGCGAGCGTACGAGGTCGGTTGTTCTTGATGAGAAGTGGCTGGCTTCTGTGGATAGTATGTTCGAGCTTGACGGTGCCTTTATTGATACGGGCATTCGTGCGATTGACGACAATTTTGTTCTCCGTAGGGGACACCTTCTCGGCATCGCTGGACCACCTAAGGGTGGTAAAACTCGTATGACCGCCTATTTGGTGGCGAGAGCCCTGAGGGCTGGCAGAAACGTCTGCGTGTGGCCTTTGGAGGGTTCTATGAATGAGTGGGTAGCTATGATAGCTGCCGCATTGCTTGCTTTGGATGAGACATCCTCAGCAGGTCTTAAGGAGAATATAAGTTCCAGCTTTATTCTTGGCGGTAAGTTCAAGAAGGTTCGTGCTGGTTATACAGATAGAGTTACCCCGATTCTTGCTCAGCTTGCGACTCATCACAACGCTCAGGGCGAGAAACTCGGAACACTTTCCTTTATTCAGCAGAGCTGCTATGCAGAGGACTTCTTGGATGTTCTTGAGGCACAGATGGAGGAGAGTCCTTACGATGTTGTAGTTATTGACCAGTTGGTAAATATCTTAAGTCGTGGGGGTGTATACGGTAGTAAGTCAGAGCGTATATCGGACAGTTATATGCGTCTTAAGGATTTTGTAGAGAACAAGCACAAGATTCTCGCATTAGTTCCCTGTCAGTTGAAGCAGGAAGCTATCAAGAGGCTTCGTGATAAGCCCGACGAGGATTTGGACGTAACAGCAGGTGGTGAGTCTGCTGAAACCATCAGAACACCTGACTATGTTCTCGGTATCTACGCAACGAAGGAAGAGAAGAAGAATTCAAAATGTAAGTTCTACTGCGTGGCTACGAGACATTCGCAGAGTTTTGATACCTTTGAGGCTCACGCAGACTATGGTGCTTGCTTCTTTAGCGAAGATAAATCGGCGGCGGTAATACAGGCTCCGACGCTGAAGTAAGCAGGAGGAAGGGTTTATGCCAGAGCAGTTTAAGTACAGAGAATTGTTTACGGAGAGTGACTGGGAATTACTCGTGGCAGTGTTTACGAATTTTATCGGCTCCGCATACTTGGAGGGGAAGAGTGGGTTCGTACTACACAAGTCGAACGAGTTTGTTACTGATGTAACTAAGAGCGTAACTGAATTAGCAGAACGCCTGAAGGTTAATTTACCTGAAGGTGTGAATATACCGCTGGATGCTTTTGTGGTAGACGGCGGCTTGTCTGTTGCCTTTGATGAGAAGGTGCTCACCGAGTGTGCACAGCACTTTTGCGTAGCAAACGGTGTAGATTATAAGCAGGCTATCAATTATCATAAGAAAGCCCGCAGCGAGGAGCAGGCGAGAGTCTACACGCTGCTTAAAGATGCTCTTCTTAAAGATAGACTTTCTTGCTCAAGGATGATGCTGGCTATGGGTCGTATAGGGTCTACGGAGGTTTCGTTCGTGAGCAAAAATTCTGAGGGTGTGAGCGAGAAGGTAAGCTATGACAGCACGTTCCTTGATTACTGGTCGTTGTCGATGGTGTTACAGAAGCTCGATAGTAATGTGACACGAAAGGTGGTAGGTCAGAACCAGTTTGTGTTCGACATACTCGGAATTATGCCGCAGAATAACGGCGTAATGATGAATTTCTACGTGGCGTAAGGTGGTGTTCTTGTATGGGCGAGACTAAGAGTTTTGAGATTAGGCGTTACAGTATCCGTGTAAAGTACGGAGATGCTGACAAGGAGGAAGTGTTTGAATTTGTGCACAAGTCTTATATAGAGGCTATGCTCGGAAACATTTCTCGAGAGGAAATTATGTCAGAGGCAGAACAGGATGCAGCCTTCACCAACGCAGTGCAGGAGATAAACTACATATATAAGACATTCGGACGTTTTGCAACTGGTGTGGGTGTTACGAACCTATTTGCTAAATATGGCTTCGAGAGGTCACCCAGATAGGTGTTGCTTGTAGGTATAGAGAATATGTGAGGTGTTTGTATGAGTATGTACGACAACGAGAATGAAGAATATGAAGAAGTAGTTGACGATGAAGAACTCGATGAGGAAGACATCGTCGACGATGATGACGACTATGAAGATGACGAAGATGACGCTCCACCTTTATTGTACTCAGAGGACGAGCCTCTGGAACCTGAGGGTGGTGAAACTGTCGTAGACGATGATGAAGACTACGATGAAGAGGACGACGTCGATATAGTTGACGATGACGAAGACTACGAAGAGGAAGAAATCAGTGAGGACGACTTCGAGGACGCTGAAGGAGAGGTCAGTGAAGATGGCTTCGAGGAGGCTGCTCCCCTTGAGTCGGACGACTCCGAAGAGGAGGCTGCTGAAGATGCAGTTGAGTCAGAGGAAGAAGTAGAAGACGCTGAGCCTGGGGCTCGTGTGGCTTTAACCTTGGACGGGTCTATGAAGAGTCGTAAGAAGCAGGTAGAGGAACTTCCTGAAGAACCTGCTGACGAACCTGCCGACAAGAAGAGTAAGAGCAAGGGTAAAGGTAAGAGTAAGAAGAAGAAGTCTGCTCCGCCTCAGAGTAGCCTGAGTTTTACTGACAAGGCTGAGATTGAGTCCTCAGAGCCGTTAATGACTGAGAGCTACGTTGGCTCCAGCGGTGTAATGCACGATAACGGCGTAGCGAAGGTTTGCGAACGCTCTGACGGAGAGGTGTTGATGTGCGAGTATGTCCCTATAGACAGGATTCTCGTGCTCAAGCGTATCCGTGTGGTGATTCCTGACCAGAAGTTAAAGAGCAGCATCGCAGTCAATGGTTTGATTGAGCCGATTGTGGTGGCTCCTATTAAAGGTGATTACGAGCACTTTGCACTTGTAGATGGTGCGAAACGATTAAATGCCTGCAAGGAGCTTGGTTTCGAGCAGGTACCTTGTATATTCGGGCACGCTTGGAAGTGTAAGAACCTCAAGTATTTAGAGGCTATTACTAATATGCAGAAAGGCTGGGGCGGTGCTGAGCACTTGGCTTTTGCAAATATGTGCTTGGATGACGGCATTCGTAATGAAGGTATGGTAGAGAGTCTTTGCGATATGGACGAAGGCGAGGCTCATAAGGCTATTGACCTCGTGACTGATAACGACCCTGCGATTGTAGGTGCCGTGGCTGGTGGAAAATTCTATCGTACAGAAGTCTCGCTCGGATACAAGAAGCTGGAAGCTCGCCGTAAGAAAGAATACGAAGAGGGGCTTGCCAGTGGCGAAGAGGGCGAAGACCTTGAGGACTTTGAAGGTGAGGGCAGCTTTAATGGGGAGATTACCCCGTTCACGGCTGAAATCAATCAGGATGAGTTCGGCGAGGTTAATGATACTCTCGGAGAGCTCAATGCGGAGTTCGAGAAAGGAAAAGCTATCGACGGCTTTGAAGCCCATAAGCAGAAGGTTGGCGAGCGTGAGTGCCTTGACCCGTCTATTCGTAAGGCGGCTATGGAAAGAAGCGGCGGAAGATGCCTTTGCTGCCGTAGAGGTGGCGAGAGTTACGTGGACTGCCTTGATGCTCACCACATCGTGCCTGTGTATCTCGGCGGCGAGGACAGCGTAGACAACACGGCTATCCTTTGCATCACTTGTCACAGAATGGTTCACCTTTACGGTACGGGCGATTTGCATTTGGATGATACCTTGCAGAAGAATTACAGTGAGTTGAATGAAGCTGAGAAGTTGGATTATCCGAATGAGCAGATTTTCCTTGACGAGCGTGTTAAGATGCGTAACATTGCGAAGCTCGGGAACCTTATTCGTGAGGGAGCTAAGGCTCAGAAGATTAAACGTGAAGAGCTTAAGAAAGAACATCCTGTTGGAAATCTCGGCAGAAGAATGCCAGGGAAGAATGGTGTGCAGACAGAAGCATAATAAGATTTTATAAATATTCCGCCAGAAAACCCACGTTGTCTTTAGACCGTGGGATGAATGGCAGAACATTTAATGCTGACGTAAACGGTGCATTAAATATAATGCGTAAAAGCAGCGTTGTGGATATGAATATCCTATACGGTAGGGGCGAAGTGGACACGCCCGTAAGAATAAGGATTGCCTAACTTGTTAGGTGGAAACTTAAATATCAAACTTCTTAAATGGAGCCGTAAGGCTCTTAGAAGCCACCTACCTTTAGGTGGGTGGTAGTTCACGTACGTTTTCGGAGCAATCTGCCTTTTGTGTTTGTTAGGTGAGGCAGCAGTAACTATGGGGTTGCGAAAATTAGTAGCGTTCATAATCCTTTGTATTGTAGGGAGTTTGTTAGTTCGGCTTTCCGAGTGGCTTGACACAAGGAAGAAGAATAAATCAAAGAAATAGAAAATGACGCAGGTTAGAGGGGCGGTTCCTTGACGGGGTCATAGCCCGTAGACGCTGGTTCGAATCCAGCACCTGCTACTCGCCACAGTTTGCGGCAATAATATAGCGGGGTAGAGCAGTTGGAAGCTCGTCTGGCTCATAACCAGAAGGTCGTAGGTTCGAGTCCTACCCCCGCAATATGATAAGCAAGAGATTGTTTATAAATATTCCGCCAGAAAACCCACGTTGTCTTTAGACCGTGGGATGAATGGCAGAACATTTAATGCTGACGTAAACGGAGCATTAAATATCATTCGTAAAAGCAGCGTTGTGGATATGAATATCCTATACGGTAGGGGCGAAGTGGACACGCCCGTAAGAATAAGGATTGCCTAACTTGTTAGGTGGAAACTTAAATATCAAACTTCTTAAATGGAGCCGTAAGGCTCTTAGAAGCCACCTACCTTTAGGTGGGTGGTAGTTCACCAGAGCGTATCCTAAGACTTGGTAGCAAAAACCAACTGACAGTATATTTGCAGTTAAGATGTGCGGTTGGCTGACCTTAAAGCTAAATGTCTGTGTAGTACAGCGGTTAGTACATCTGCTTCCCAAGCAGAAAACACGGGTTCGACTCCCGTTACGGACTGCCGACTTGTCAATGTCGTAAAACTTGGTGAGTAATACTTGCTCGAAGGCTTTGGATATGTGGTCAGGGTGGAAGTTAAAGGTGATACTCCCTGCTCGGAAAGACTAATAAGTTTCGCTAACAGCCGAAGACAAAAAGGACTTACCCCACCTCGGTCACTTGCCCAATGTGACGGCAGAGAGGGAAAGGGAATACGGGATAGTGTAAAGACTAAGGGCAACCCGTTAGTACCTCGTAGCGTCGGGAATCGCTACATTTGCCCCCGTAGCACAACGGTAGTGCAGGTGCATCGTAAGCATCAGGTTGTAGGTTCGAATCCTATCGGCGGCTCTGGGGGAGGAGTGCTTGTAGCTGTCTAATGACAGATAGGTATGTTGTCAAGCTAACCAAACTTCAACGCATACTTAACAATGCGGGTGCTTCTCTTTCCATAGTTTAGGTTATGTATTCACATATAGGAGGATTAGGGTATGACTAAGGAGCTTAAGGAGATTTGCGAGGTAAGGAAGTCTTGTGGTCTGGGTTGCCGCAACTGTGTTGGTAGAGATGAGGGTTGCGAGAAGTGCAACACTAATGGTAATGCAGATGTCGGTGAGAATGCAAGAGGTCACGAGCACCAGATTAAATGATAGGAAGGCAAGTGTATGAGCGAATTTACATACGATAGCGATTACGCTTGCGACAAAGTATCGAACGCATTTGGTGGAAAGACTGCCGATGCGTTCGGTTTCGTTACAACTCCTTTCAAGATTAGGAATAAGATACGCCTCATAGAATTGTTTGCTGGGATTGGCTCACAGGCTGCTGCATTGCAGGCTATAGGTGCTGATTTTGAAAGATGGGTTGTTGTGGATTCGGACGAGTATGCGATTAAATCATACAACGCTATTCACGGAACGGACTTTGTTGCAAAGGATATAAAAGATGTTCACGGTAATGACCTGAACATCGCAGATAAAGAAGAGTACACATATGTCTGCTTCTACTCTTTTCCGTGCACCGATTTATCTTTGTCGGGAAATCGTGCTGGAATGAAGGAGGGCAGCGGCACGAGGTCGAGTCTTTTGTGGGAAGTGAAGCGTATATTGAATGAATGTACTGAGCTTCCACAGGTTCTTATTATGGAGAATGTGCCCAATATTCACGGTGTAGAGAATATGAAACACTTTCAGAAGTGGCTCGACTATTTGTCAGAGAAAGGTTACTGCTCTTTCTGGCAAGATATGAACGCACGTGACTTCGGTGTTCCTCAGAACCGTGACCGCTGTATAGTTGTGAGCATCTTGGGGCAGTATTCATTTCAGTTTCCGAAGCCGTATGCCTTAGAAAAGACGCTTTACGATTGTCTTGAGGATGAAGTAGACGAGCGTCTTTATATTAAAACGGCGAGTGCTAAGGCAATGATTGACAAGCTCGTTCGTGAGGGTAAATTGCCGCTTGGTGTGGAACGCCCAGTTGAAGATAATTTGCCGAAGGCGGAAGATACGGAGGTGAATGACTGGTGATGACAGCAGAGAAAATTACTACCTGCGTGGCGATGCGTGGTAGAAATCCTGACAATCCATCGGATAGGAGAACAGGCATCGAGACGGAACAGGTACTTGAGATTAAAGAGGACGTTGTAACGAATACGCTCACTTCAGTGCAGAAGGACAATCTTCTTTTGGAGCAAGTGGCTATCGTAGACGACATCTATCATAGCCGAGACGAGCGAGTTTATACAGAAGTTTCCCCAGCTTTGCGAGCAGAGCGGGACGGCTTGAAAGTAATCAAGATACAGGAAGAGGTCTTGGACGAGCTTAAGGATTGGGTTTGGGAAGTAGATGGACAGAAATACTCGATACGTCTTCGTAAACTCACTCCGAGGGAGAGTTGGAGACTTATGGACTTTTCAGATGAAGAGTTCGACAAAGCTGCGGAAGTCAATAGTAACACGCAGCTGACGAAGCAGGCAGGTAACACCATCGTCAAAAATGTGCTTTGCGAGGTGTTCAAATCACTGTTAGACCAGCAGTGAAAGGGAAAGAGAGGAAGAAAACAATGTATAAGGAAATGTTGGCAAGTGTCAGAGATTCAAAGAGGATGTATGAGACGGCTCAGAAGAAGGTCGTTGGAGATAGAGGTAAAGCTGAGGGTGTACTTCAGGCTCTTACCTCCAATATCGAGAGAACGAAGAGCGAGTACGATGCTTGTGTCAAGGGTCAGGAGACTCTCAAGCAGGCTGCTCACGCCATTGAGCAGTATACTTCGGACGGTTTGAAGAGTGTTTATCAGGGGCTTGAGAAGATGCTTTCTAATAATCTCTCACAGATGAACGGCGGTCGTATCGTGGTCAATGAGACCTCAGATAGCAAAGGAAGAACAAAGCTCGAGGTTGCTGTTATGGAGCCGAGCGGTACTGGCAGCGGGGAAGAGAAGCGTGACCTTGCCGATGACTGCGGACACGGTATCGGAGAGCTCGTAAGTTTGTTCCTTACTTGCTCCCTTGTATCTAACTCTGCAAGAGCGAAGGTTGTTCTTCTCGACGAGTTTGTGTCTGGCGTAAGTTCGGAGAACCTTTTCGTCATTGATAAGGTTATTCAGTATATGCACGACAACGGCTTTGTTGTGGTTATCAACGAGCACGGATTCATTCCGAGTAACGCAGATGTGTATGAGTTAAAGAATACAAACGGCGTCAGCAAGTGTGCGAAGAAGTGGCACAGCGACGCTCCCGTTTGCAGAGAGATTCAGGCAGCAAACGCTTAATAGCCGTGCTGAGAATGTGGGCTAAACGGTCGTCGGGTCGTTTAGCCTTATTTCATATCGGGGAGCAATATAGGATAAGAATACTATGTTGCGAGAGCAAGTAAAGAGGAATACAGCTAAATGGAATGGAATTTGGTAAATAAAAAGACGCAGTGTAAGACACTACCGCCTGTAGTTGCACGACTTGTGGCGAATCGTGGCGTGACTACAGATGCAGAGGCTAAGATATATTTTGGCGGTGGCTTGCAAGATATGCACGACCCTGCTCTTTTCAAAGATATAGAGAGGGGTGCGAATATTACCATTGAGGCTATTAAGCGTGGGTGGAAGATTCGAATAATTGGTGACTATGACGTCGACGGTGTTTGCTCTACGGCTATTTTTGACCGTGGTTTGTCGGCTATAGGTGCTGATGTAGACACTGCAATACCGCACAGAGTTAAAGATGGGTACGGCTTAAACTCGAGACTTATCCGTGAAGCAGCTGAGGATGGAGTGAAGTTAATAATAACCTGCGATAATGGTATTGGAGCCGTTGAGCAGGTGGCGTTAGCGAACGAGCTCGGGATGACTGTCGTGGTGACAGACCACCACGAGGTACCTTACGTGGAGAAGGAGGACGGTCGCAAGGAATACATACTTCCCGATGCCTTTGCTGTCATTGACCCTAAGCAGGAGGACTGTAAGTATCCGTTCAAAGGAATTTGTGGAGCCCTTGTGGCGTATAAGTTTATCCAGTATATCTATACTCACGAGTTGGCAGGTGCTTCTTACGGGAATGTTTATGCAGATAGGCACTTCGATGATGAGTTACTCCAGCTCGCTGCTCTTGCTACTGTGTGTGACATAATGGAACTGCGTGATGAGAATAGAACGCTGGTACGCTACGGACTTGAACAGATGACTAACAATCCTGCTCAGGGAATACGTCAGTTGATAGAGGTGCAGTCCTTAGAGGGTAAGGAGATAACTGTTTATCATATAGGCTTCGTGCTCGGACCCTGCATCAACGCTGCGGGACGTCTCGACTCTGCCGAGAGGGCTCTGTCGTTATTACTTTGCGAGAATGATATGGATGCTGTGCAGATTGCAAAGGATTTAAGTGAGCTGAACACCACACGTATCGCTATGACTGAGGCTTCAGTTAAGGCAGGTACGGAGTTGCTCGACTCACAGAAAGTGCAGGTGGTATATCTGCCAGAGTGTCACGAAAGCATTGCGGGTATTGTTGCAGGAAGATTAAAAGATGCTTCGCATAAGCCAGTGCTTGTGGCTACACGAACAGTGGGAAGAAATTGTAAAGGTTCGGCTCGCTCGATAGAGGCGTACCCTTTGTATCACGAGATGACAAAGGTTAAGGAGCTGTTTCAGGGATTCGGTGGTCACGCATTAGCAGCAGGTTTTTCGATGGAGCTCGATAAGTTGGACGAGTTAAGGAAGCGTTTGAACGCAAACTGTACCCTTACGGACAGAGATGTGAGTGGTAATCTTAGCATAGATATGCTTATGCACCTGTCGGATGTAGATGCAGATTTTGCGGATATGATAACTACATTGGAGCCTTTTGGAACAGGCAATAGGAAGCCTTTGTTTCTCTGTCCGAATTTGCGTCTGGTACGAATGAAGATGATGGGGAAAACTGGAAAGGCAGCTCGCCTTACTGTTAAGGACGGTACGGAGGAGTGCGAAGTCGTGACTTTCAAACAGGCGGAGGCTCTTGTTATGGGGGTAGCAAGTAAGTATAGTCGAGCGACTTCTGATAGTCTTATGGAAGGGGCACCTTTGCTGGATGACGTACGTATGTCGATAGTGTACTCGGTTTCGTGGAATGAATTTAGGGGCGTGCGTTCGGTGCAGACGGTAGTAGAGGATTTCAGACTTTTGTAGAGAGCCGCCGATACGTGTGAGTGTTCACTTATAAACCGCTTTGGGAATACCGAGGCGGTTTTTATCTAAAACTAGCAGAATACCCCCACCTCAACATTTACAATGTAGGTGGGGGATGAATGCGTTTTGTGTAAATTTTTAGATATATTTTACTGAAAATACTTTGCTTTTAGTAA
>Ga0255340_1002845_pt1 | contig 19246 bp, 18 predicted proteins | sample wastewater_treat_7_FD_192417 | JGI IMG/M metagenome (GOLD analysis project Ga0255340, IMG submission 192417) | Wastewater microbial communities from Lulu Island WWTP, Vancouver, Canada - plant10 | ecosystem: Engineered > WWTP > Wastewater > Unclassified | place: Canada: Vancouver, British... | reverse complement strand
CCTAGCCCCGAAGGGTACGAAGACCCAACCCCAGGCGCGGCGGTTAGCCTATGCACATTTCGGCCGCCGAACTATGCACTTTCTACTTGCCAAACAGAGCACGTAGCCGTTCGGCGAGCAGCGATGCTCGGATGGCATGTGCCGCGACTCACGAATGATATCGACGGAGGCCAGAGGGACGAGGTGTGATTATGGTTGCAGATATGGTCCCACACGCATTCAGCGGCCAGAACCAGCAGCCATGCAAGGGGTATTCGAGGCAGAGCCTGAGGATAGCATAGCCGTTTTTCGAGAGCGTTCCCCTATCTTCGCTAGCCGCTTGTCAGGGAAACGCTCGTTGGGGGGAGTGCTACGAACACGTCCGTAACTACTGTCATCGAATATGCCCCCATCGATACCGGCTTTCTAGTCTAGCGCTGCCGTTCTGTTCGCACTTTACAATATCCCCCACCGCGCCAGACCTGAGCCGGACTCGCTAGATAAGCTGGGATGATGCAGGTTCATAGGGGGTAGATTCGCAATCGGCTAGGAATCCTAGTGCATCGGCAAGACAAGCTGGGGGTTTGGCTGCGGTCTACGAATTTGTCCCTTTGTACGGTGATTCATGTTGCGAAAATCCCCCGGCGGGCATTGCAACTATGATTATTCCCCGGATACACTAGGCACGCTGGGCATGGAGCACCCGGTCTCCCCCGATAAGGCTGATACGTCCGGGCAGTTCCCCTGTTCAGCTCAAGGATGCTACTAGGCCTAGCACTAGACGCCTAGTTGAGAATCCGTCCTCCGGTAATAGCGGCGTATGGTACCTCATCGATGGTGAACGCGCGGAATGGATGCCCAGGGTACGCGAGCGCCAATTTGTGCTTGACCCAGTCCTCACTGCTGCGCTCTGGAGTCCGCATCCAACTCTCGAAACCACTTCAGTGACATCTGATACTTGCTACATTCTCTGAATAGCCCCACGATCTTGTCATGGGTGAGACCAAGTTCGCCAAGCAGACAAAGCTCCAGAATGATCTTGAGCTTGAGAGCTAGCACCAACAATCGCGATCTGGTTGCGGAGCTATCCTTTAGGCCAGGTGAGTAGTGAGTCAAGTAGTTGCGCGTATCGGCCACCTTCTGAGCAAAGGCCTTCGGGCTATCGATGAACCCTTCGCACAAATCCGCGCCGAGCTCATCCAGGATGTGCTTGATGCGCTTCTTGAGCGAGTACTCGTTCAGATGCCTCATTCTGCCTTTCAGGGTATCCCGAAATTCCGAACTGATACCATTGCCGATGGGTATCGCACCTACAAGAGCGGGCAGCACATGGTTGCTGTACACAACGTCATCCACGTACCTGCCTTGTCGGAACCTTCTGTGGTATGACTCCAATGCCTGGACAATGCTGATGAACTCGAGCTCCAGATACCCAGCCCTATCATATGTCATCACTGAGTGGAGAGCTCTGACGGGCTCCAATAATTCCGCCTTTCCGAACCATTGGTCTAGCAGATCGGAGATTCTTGATCGCACCTGTGAGTAATAAAACAGCATCCGGTGGCGCGCCTTATTATCTTCCACAGGCGATGCCGCCGCGCGCAGCACGTCAATCCACGGACGTGACGCGGGCTTTTCTGATGGCACCATGATTTGCAGGCTGGAAACGTGGACAGGCCTAATCGATGCAAGAGCCACGAAATCTCGAATTTGAACCACTAGCCGGTCACACTCGTCAAGAGCAGTAGGGTCGGTGAACACCAACCGGATGACGGCTCGCTGCTTCACTGTTGCATCCGTTTGAACAGCTCGAAGGCTCGGCGGGGTACATACAATCTCGAGATAGGCGGTGAACCTGTTCGATTGGTATAGAACCTCATGGTGTGGGACTGTGAGTAACACCCGGTACTCTGTAGGAGCCTGATGGTAGTCAACCTCGATCCCTGATAGCCTTGTCTGTTCGCCTGTCCAAATGTCGTGACCTACCAACAGTGCCCATTCATTGAGATGAGTGTACTCGGCTCGTATCTCCAAGCAGCGTATCTCGTCACGCCCGCGGAAGTGGTGTCCGAGAAACACCTGGTTGGCCACAATCGTGTCCACGGAGGCCATGAAAGTATCGTATAGCGTGACTTCTGTGCCGTCATCCATAGTCCCAAGTATGGTATCGTATCGTCGAAGCTCCAACGGTGAATCGAGGTCTTCGAGAAGTCCATCGATTACAAGCTCTGCGCCAGTCGCAGGTGAGTACTTGAGGATACCGCGAACCACCCTATCGGGAGTACCAGGAAGAAACCAGGATCCCCTAGAGTCATATGACTGCATGGTGCTGCCTTATCCTTTCCCAATCGCCGAATGGCGATAGATATGGAGTTGATCCTCCATCTGCCTGCCCATCCCCTAATGCCGGGATCACGTGAATCTCGGCGAAACGCTTCACCAATCGTGCCCCAGGCGCACATCCCGAGTCTGAGACTCTTGATCATTATCACGTCGACGGAAGGAACGAGTAGGTCCGGCAGTCGAGTTTTCACCAGTTCAGTCAATGCGCCACCGGACATACACTCCTAAGGAGATCTAGCACCGTAGTGCACCTCATGTCTGCTAGTAGAACGGTAGGTAGGTACATGAAGCGTCCTACGTGTTAGTGTATGACTTCTCCACTCAACAGCATCAGGACATCCCTGATCTCTCCCGGATGACGAGTCACAGCCGCATGCCACGTCCCAAATCCGCCATGTGCGTTCACAGCCTCGATCCATTCGTCAAGGTAGCGAGCCTTCGCTTTCGCCTCTTCATCGTTCTTTCCCTTCGTCTCGAGAACCAGCATCTGCCCGTTGGCCAGCCTGACCAGAAAGTCCGGTCGGTATTTGCGAACCACTCCTTTCAGCATATAGAGCACCTCAAAGCCGAGGTGGTCATTCTTGGCCCAGGCAGCCACATGCTCACTATCGTCCAAGACGAAAGCGTCAGACGATTCCCAGGTGCTGTCGTACACGCATGCGCTGATGTGTGACTTCCGCGTTCGCTCACAGGGCCTGCCAGTATACCAGGTGCGCATCTCCCCGGTGGAACGAATCGGATGGTCTCGATTGAAGATCGGGACAATCTGCTCCGAGTTCTCCTGTCGCACCGCCTCCCATATGTGCTGCACTACCCGAGACATATTTAGCGTCACAATGAGTCTCCGGCGGAGTTCGTCCTGGTAGAACAGAGGTGGCGATATCACAATCCTATCGGTCCGGACAAACCGCTCAACTATCTGCACGAGCTGGGCTAGTAGCACTCCGCGGTTTCCCGTCCAATCATGCTTCATCTGATTAAATACGTCTCTGGCGGCCTCAAACGCTATCTTCTGGGTTCTGAATTCATGCGCCAGTCTTTCGAGTTCGATTCGATCAATCCTGCTGACGTCCGGAGTACCGTCGAGTATGGGTGCCATCTCTGCGATCTGGGGTGTCTTTGATGCATCCAGCTCTACCGGGGCTACCTTTGACCAGTCGACCACGAGGCTAGGCTGGAACACATGCTCAATGCGAACTATGTCGGGCCAGCTTATCTCGTACTCTGCCTTGCCTGGGTCAACCTCGACCGCGGTCTTGGGCGTGGGCGGAGGCGGCGGGCCATCGCCACCCCCCTCGTGGGGCAGAAAGGTGAACGGCACTCCAAAGATGTTCACATGCTCGGGTTTGAAGAACCCGGTGACCGGATCCATCTCGCGAGAATCATACGACGTACGCCGGAGACCCCGCCCCACAACCTGCTCGCAGAGCAACTGACTCGTGAAAGCACGCAGACCCATGATGTGCGTTACTGTCTTCGCATCCCAGCCCTCACTCAGCATGCCGACAGAAATCACGTTCTGTATCCTCTCTCCCAGCTGGCCAGCTTTGCCTACAGTATCTACTGTGCGACGCAGCAATTCTGCCTGCTCAGCCTTGGTCAGCTTCCGATCCTGCGGCAACTCATCTTCTCTGCCTGCCTCCACATCGCTGTCCGTCGGGCTCTCGATGACAGCTAATTCCTCTCGTGCCTCTGCCTCGGCCAGGACCTTGGAGTCTATGTGAAGGATTCGGTCCGGATCGCAGAGCTCCTTGATGTAGATCCTGTTGGAGTCGAACGCATGCTTCACTCGAGCCGCCGTCTCCGTTCGGTTAGCGACAGTGATCATGACGGGTGGAGTCGCATGACCGGCCTCAGTCCAGTGCCTTCGAGTCTGCTGCCAATCATACCCGAGTAGGTAGTACGCATTAAGGACTAAGTCAGGTAGAGGTTCTTCGGGTTTGGCGCGGCGGTTCAAATCGTCTTTGACATCGGGGTCGTTATATATGTGGTAGAGCCTAGACTTGTATGTCTTGGCGTCCGGAATCGCGTCATCGCGTACGACAACACGAGGGGTCTTAACGAGGCCCGATTCAATGGCATCGTTCAGGCCGAAGTCACTGACTATCCACCCGAATAGCGCCTCTTCTCTGGTTCTCTTGCCTGATGGCATGAAAGGTGTTGCAGAGAAATCATATGCTGTTTGGATACCTCTGGTACGATGTAGGCGATCCAGTCCTCCTACCCATACCGTAGCCTCCTCGGCGCTGTCCCTGAGGTCGCGACTTCGAAGGTACTTCCCTTCCGCCTCTGGATTCACGCGCCAGGCGTGATGCGCCTCGTCGTTGATCACCAGCAGATTTCGGGCGCTCGCCATCGGCCCCAGAACATCGCGAGTATAGGCTTCGTCGCTCTTCACGCCTCGCTTATCCACGCTTCGACGCTTCTTGACCTGCTCTTCGCTTTCCCAGGACAGCTTCTGCCAGTTCACAACCGCGACTCTGCCACCGCTCAGCTTGTCACATAGCGCATCGGGTACGATCCGAAAAGCCTTGTAGTAGTTGTCTTCGGACGACGGCAGCAGCACTTCCAAGCGCTTCCTCACCGTCAGACCCGGTGCCACTACCAGCACACTCTTGGAGAAGCGAGGGTCTTGTGGATACGTCACCTTGTTCAGAACATGCCAAGCAATCACCATTGCCATCACAATGGTCTTGCCCGATCCCGTCGCCATCTTGCAGCACTGTCGCGCGAAGGAGCCGCCGTCCCCGGGTATGTCGATACCTACTCGGTCGGCAGCTGGAGATTCGGCAAGCCAGATGAGTGTCTCGGCGGCCTCTAGCTGGCAGAAGAAGAACCGACGCATCTCGAACTCTTCTGGATCGCGCCAGTGCTCCAGTAGGCGTTTGGTGATCCCCGATACCCCAGGGTACCCTGCTTCGCGCCACGCCTTGACGCGAGGGCGAATCTGGTTGACAAGCGGTATCTCTACGAAAATGCCAGGGTCGTCGAAGGCTCTGGATTCGCCTGATGCAATGACGTAGCCAGCTGGTCTGCGCCCCTCCGCACGATGGAATGTGCGCGTCGTGCGGTCGTAGCTCCAGTGCTGCGTTGGCTCCTCGTACGGCGAGTTGATGATGAGGTGGTCAATCTTTCCTTGAGCCATTATTCCACCTCCAGCACTCTCAAGCTTTCAATGCCGCGATCATCGACGATCTTGACCGCTATGCGTCGATTGTCGCCGGGATCAAACGGCAAAGAAACGGTGCCCCGGTATGCCTCGATAAGTTCGTCATCAATCGCGGCCCTCAAGCTCCTTGCTAGGCGCGCCCAGCCATCTTTCTCTCCTGCCAGGGGGAAGAAAACCTGGCGAGGATACAGGCTTCGTCCATCATAGTTGGTATCCAGCATCCACAGGGCTATCTGCTCTGCATCTCCTGAGTCAATGGCACCCGTCTTGGTGTTGTAGTAGTCGAAGCCATGGACAGAAACACGCAGCTTGCCCTTATCCGGGCCGTCAGCGATGCGCTCCACCTGAACGTCAGGCCGTCCTATGAGCCAGAATGACTCATTGCTTGCCCGCTTCTTCTTAAGGTCTTCGGTCAGGAGGTCGGCGTTCATCTGCACCTTGAGCAGGGTAACGCCGGGCCAGTTTGTCTCCTCGATGTCCTTCGCAGCCTCCGGATCGAACTGGAAGGCAGCGAACGCAAGTATTCTGGGTCTTGGCACAAGCTTCTGAGCATCTTTTATGGCCAGTTCAACCTGGCGTTTCTCCAGAGGAGCATGCTCCGGCCCGAATGAGACCGCGATTCGAAGAGGAGTATCGGCGGTCCCTCCGCTTCCTGCTGTCGCAGTCTCGCCTTCGCTAGGTCGAGTCTCGCCATCAGCATGAATCCAACGTACTCCCGGGAGCGGCTCAAGCAGGGCAAAGCGAATGTGCTGTCCACCCTTTCCGCGAATCCCTGTACGCAGAAGTTCATCGCGCCACTCACTCTGCCGAAGAGTCTCGCCGGAACGGGCTATGGACATGTCGGCGGCCTGGGGAGGGGTATCCAGAAGCTCTTCGACTGACTTGACCGCGGGAGCAGGTACAGCCTCTACGGTGAACGGGCCGCTTATACGCTTCTTGCTGCGATCCACTAGCGGCTGGTCGTACAGAGTCTCTGTCGCAGGAGGCTCATTGTTGGCGACGGACTTCAGAGTGATATGCGGTACAGTCTGATACACAAAACCGCTGCCTACGCCCTCCATTGGACGAGCAAGCTCATAGTAGTCATAGACAGCAGTCATCAGCCTCTGCCTTGCGATAGTGAGCGCAACGCGAGAGGTATCGCAGGTGATCCAACGTCGCCCCCACTGCTCTGCCACGTATGCAGTTGTGCCACTGCCGCAAGTGGGGTCAAGCACCAGGTCGCCTGGATCGGTGGTCATTAGGATGCATCGCTGAAGCACTGAGGTGCCAGTCTGAACAACGAACACTTTGGGGTCTGACCGGCTCTGCACAGCTCCACCTACGTCGTGCCACATGTTGTTTATGGGCATAGCCGAGAAGTCATCAAAGTAGCGAATGTAGTTCAGCGTGTCCCGCGACGGCTGAATGCGATCAGCCTTCTTGAGTCGATCCATTCCTTCTGGGTACCTTGCTTTCCAGTGACTATCTGTCTTGGGCCTGTACACTCTGCCTCCGAACTCAAATGGAGTGTCAGTACCTGCCGCACCCTGACTCTGTATGTTGTCGAGACGGTATATCCTGCTTCCCGGCGAGAGCGGAACGAGTCCACTCTTCTCGTCAGCAGTCATAGCCCGGCGATGTCCATCTGGTTCCTCGACCTGATCATACTTGCTGGCAGGATCACCGATCGGTGACGGCTTATCGACAAACAGGGGTCGGCACTTGATGTGACTGATGTCCTTTGCATACCAAACAAGATAGTCTCCTGCCCTACTGATCGTGTTGCTTGGGAAACCTCCGGTTGTGGTGTAAGCGATTATGCTGACGAAATTCGCTGCCCCGAACACTTCCTCCATGAGTTCACGTACGTGATGCAGGTTATCTGCACTGATCTGCACGAAAACACTCCCGCATTCTACAAGCAACTCACGCGCCAAGAACAGGCGGTCCCGTAAGTAGGTCAGGTAGGAATGAATCCCAAGCTCCCAAGTGTCGCGGAAGGCGCGGATCTGTTCGGGCTCGCTCGTCAGATCCTCGTCTTTACCATCCGTTACGCTCCGCTTGTTCACGAAAGGCTGGAAATTCGACCCGTACTTGATCCCATACGGCGGATCTATGTATATCATCTGTACCTTCCCTGCCATGCCTTCCTTCTCAAGCAGCGAGTTCATCACAAGAAGACTGTCGCCTGCTATGAGCCGGTTACTCCATCCGTGAGCATGGCGGTAGAACTCAATTGCCTCTCGTAAAGGCGGGTTCTCCTCCGGCTGGGCGAACAGCGCCAGTTGCTGATCTGTCGTGGCCGGTTGCCTGCTCACCGCTTCGATGATCGTTCGTGGGTCGATGCGCTCATGAACGTGCAGTGATACCGTGGGTACCTCAAATGACATCCGCTCTGCTTTGCCAGCCCACTGCAGTTGGGGGTCTAGATGCGGATCATATGAGTATGTTTGCTGCTGTCCAGCGTCTGGATCCGTATCAGGCGTTACGAGTCCTGCTGGAGGGTTGTTGATCCGTTGCTTGTCGGAATGTATGTAAGAACCGAGGGTCTCGACAGCCTGTCCACGCTTCACGCGTCTCTTGCCCACTTTCATATCCCGCCATCGACCTCCTATCGCTGATCATGGAAGGCCAACGAGGTTTGCGCCACTGGCCTCTCGTATTGCCTAATGTAGCTAGTACCGTGCCCCAATGGAAACGGAGCCCTTCGCATAATCCCAGCCGACTTCCGTCACTTCATATTCCAGCCCTCTGTAGAAGAGCGTCTCGCTAATCCGGGGAATGAGGTCCCGTTCTCCTAGATCAACGGTCTCGACCTCAGCACCGACCGCAACATCTGTCTTCCTGACGAGTATGAGCTCCACCTTCACCGCAGACACCTCTCAGCTAGCCACACTCAGTTGGGTCAAAGGAGCCGAACTGTTGCTGCAGTCAACCGTCGACTCTCAGGCATTGCACTGGCGGTCCCAGCGATGCTGTTCTGCGACCTATCCATATTCGCTGACAGCCGTCTGTCCGGCGGGGCTCTCGCCCGGCGTGCCCAGCAACCTGCAGATCATCGGCAGTATCGCCAACGCCATCGTCAGCCCGAAGCCATCTCAACCACGCGAGCCCCAACTAGGCGATCTATATCAAATTCTTCGCCAAAATGCGGCAATGTCCTCCTGAACTCGTGGCCGGAGAGCGCCCGAAGGGCGGTCTCTGGCGACCATCGGTCGAGTTGAGTCCGATATAATGCTGTAAAATGGCCTTTGATCTGCGACGATGGGTATGGAAAGGCCATCGATTCTCCGGTAGAATTGGAGTTGGTACCAACCAATTATCTACAGGAGGAGAACCAATGGCCCGATATCAGATTACCATATCCGACGAGCAACTGCACGGGCTTCTTCAGGGAGATCGCGGTCTGGCCGATCTGCTTGAGGCCGTGCTCAACCAGGTGCTTCAGGCGCAGGCCACTGAGTACGTGAAGGCTGAACCCTACGAGAGAACCGAGGAACGGCTAGGTTACCGCAATGGGACTAGGGAACGTCCGATTACGACGCGCGTAGGCAGGTTGACGCTTGAGGTTCCTCAGTTCAGGCAAGGTAAGCTGCCGGTCGACATGTTCGAGCGTTACCAGCGCAGCGAGCAGGCGCTAATCGTCACGCTTATGGAGATGGCGGTGAACGGGGTCTCGACTCGCAAGATCAAGAACATCACCAGGGAGCTGTGCGGCGTCGAGTTTTCCAAGTCCACGGTATCGGATCTGCTGAAAGGGTTGGATCCCGTGGTGCGCGAATGGATTGACCGGCCCATTGGAACGTATCCGTTCCTGATTGTCGACGCCATCGTGATCAAGATACGCAAAGGCGGCCGCGTAAGAACCCATAGCATGCTCATGGCCACTGGAGTAAACCCCGAAGGGATTCGCGAGATCCTTGGCCTATGGCTCGCCGACAGCGAGAAGGAGACCTCCTGGAGAGACTTCTTCAAGTGGCTGAAGGGCAGAGGCCTGGCCGGTGTGGACCTAGTAGTCTCGGACGACCATGGAGGACTGGTCAACGCGGTAGCCGTCGAGTTCCAGGGTGCGTCCTGGCAGCGTTGCCAGACGCATTTCACCAAGAACATTCTGGATGCGTGTCCGAAAGCCGTTCAGCACGACCTGCATTCGAGGCTGCGCCTCATGTTCGAGGCGCCCGACATGGATACGGCAAGGGTACTGCTGGATGGGATAATCGATGACTTCGGAGCCAAGGCTCCAGGTGCGATAAGCAGGCTCGAAGCCGGGTTTGAGGATGCGATGGCGGTCATGGCTCTGCCCGAATGCATCCGCAAGAGGCTGCGAACCACCAACTGCGCCGAGCGCCTGAACGAAGAAGTCCGAAGGCGTGAGCGGGTCATCAGGATATTCCCGAACGACGAGTCCGCCATCAGGCTGATCGGAGCCGTGCTGATGGAGATAGACGAAACCTGGTCGACCGGTCGCCGCTACCTGAACATGGAGGAATACTGGCGATGGAAGCAGGCGTGCGAATCGGGGGGAGCTCAACCGTTGCCGATTGCAGCGCAACGGGTAGCCTGAACTCTCTCGCATGACACGCCAAGCCGGTAGCTGCCGTCCCCTCCGGCGCAGGCCGAGAGGCAAGCGGCATGCATAGTACGAACTTTGGACCCGGCATCGCTTGCCGCGAGGCCGAGCTGGAGTACAATGCTCACCCGGCTTGGGTGGAATCGCCAACTGCGGCAACACGGACCAACGGCAGGCAGACGGAACGACATGAGCGGATCCAGGCGCGCTCATCCGGGTTTACCTGGGGATCAACCCCTTCTACGAGAATCGATTTTACAGCACGTTTTGGACTTGACCCATCGGTCGCCTGGCGTTATCACCCAATCAACCTCACGTTTAGTCTATGCGCTGCATAGGATTCTCACGGTTAGTCTATGTGATCCCATAGAACCTCACGTTTAGTCTATAGTACCGTACTCAATAGACTATCCGTGAGGTTCGACATAGACTAAGCGTGAGAGTGCCATAGACTAATCGTGAGGTTTGAAAACCGCGCTTACCGGATCCTCTTCTACCTGCTATTCCCCACTAACCCGATCCCTGTCGCATCTCTCAGACCCCGTTAGCCTATCTTCTCCACCCATACCGCTTCTACCTTCGCCTCTTCTTCGACAGCGTAGATCTCTAATCGCGTGTCGTGCCTACACCTGCCGTAAGGTCTCCACCTTATAGCCCATCCTTTGGGTTCAATACTCAACCCTCTGAGATGATCGGCCATCTCCTGCGCCGTACGCGCTTTCTCATACGCCCCCGTTCCGTACATGTGCGTCTTCATGTAGAACCGAACGAGGGCGTCCTCTACGTGGCCGATGGCGCAAGATGTCTTTGCGGAGGCAAGTGCCTTCTCCACCAGCCCTTCCCCTTCCCCGATCATGTGCCTGCATTCGCCCAGCGCTGATAGCGCCAAGTTGATATCGCCTAGCGTCATACCGGCTGCTGTCCGCCCTTGGCTTGCCTCCCATATCGCGTCGAGAAGGCCCGATTCCCCTTTCGGGCAGCAATAGGCCCAGTACTGTCTGCATTCATGCTCGCCAATGTTGCGTACAGCCCCCGCGGCGAATATGTAGCCTGTGCCGTCATCCGTGGCCGTGGCAATAGTAATGAAGGTCATCATGGCGATTACCCCCCTGCTATGTCATCCCGTTGCGCAACAAAGTCGCCCTAGATGGCCACATCGGCTTCTGAGCTATGTGCCCTACAGGTTACAGGACTCCCGACTATGCATTGCTACGCGGCTCTCTGTCAGCCTGCCTTGGAGCGGTCGAAAACAACATCATGTGCCGCTCGCCGATTCTGCCGTGGCTCTCTCTGCCGTTCCTGTATCGCTGATTGGCATATCGCTCGATTATTCCTCTATTGTCGCGGGGGCCTCGCTCATCGTCCCAGGTGCCCCTAAAGGCGAAAGCGGATCGCCTGACTCTCAATGGTTGCTACCTCCTTAGCATCATCGATCCTCAAGCCATCCCCACCCGCTCCCCCCAATGGAATCCTGTGTATAGCTGCCTGGAGACTATGCCGTCCCGGAGGTGCCGATCCTTGACCCTATTGGTCGGATCCCTGACTTGTGGCAGCCTCGCATGTCGATTGCGAACCCGCTCCCTATTCCCGCCTAGCTAGTAGCTAGCCCTTACCACACGGTGTCTCATTATGGCAATAATGAGACACTGGATACTAGGATCTAGATGGCCGAATCCCACTACGGTCCGGGCTATTGGTAGTGGATATCGGCGGTTGTGCGGCGGCGATGGTCATTGACCGACGCCCCATCGACGTGCGGGATTGTGGCTATGGTCTGGGCGTCGTCGATGGTGTCGACGGAATCGATGGTTTGGCCTGACTTTCCTATATGCCTATCGAGCCCTGCTATCGTCAGTCCCCTTCCTTTTCGCCCACAACAGAAAAGGATCGACGCCATCGACGCATCGACTGAATTGGGCCTTATAGTAGGCAAATGCGGCATCGATGCCAGCGTCGATGGAAACACGTCACCGATACATCGAGGATAAGCGGCGGAAGGCCTTGGGCCGCCAGTAGTGTGAAGGTATATTGGCGCAAACGCAGAATAACAAAATACGGGAAGCGGCAGGTAGAATCAATGCTAGCAGCCCAGATGTGCACATTTTCGTGCGTATTATTGCCCCCGTTCTGTGGTGGCCGCCAATCCTACGTGCAGCGGGCCGCGATTGGCCGAGTCATCGAGGGGATTATCGTCGATGACCTTGGCAAGAGCCCTAGGAGTGACGACGGCGCACACGCATCTGGTTTCCTTGTGCGGGTCCTGCAGCTAACGGAACTCCCACGCCCATGCCAGGCAAGTCAAGGTGGCTCTCCACCGATGTTCTGCTTATGCATTCTTCGCAGGGATCTGGCTGCATTGAGGTAACCTGACCCGCGGGCCAGGTTGTTAACCGCGTACATAGCCTATCCCTGTTATGCCCGCAGTAGCTGGCGGTCAGGCAGTTGCGCATGACGTGTGGCACATCGGCCAAAGGAGGCGATGAGTAGCTATGAAACCCTTCAGCTCCTCCCAACCAAAGTCCGAGAAGGAACGAGTACGGACGGTTCTCGTAGATCTAGCGCAGCGCCGTAGCATCATCTACTACGGTGATTTGAGTCTTCGGATCTGGGGTAATCAGAACGCAAAGAACCTCAGGTCTCTAGCCGGCCTCCTAGGGGACATATCAATTGAAGAACAGCGCCAGAACCGTGGCTTGCTTAGTGCTCTGGTTGTGAACAAGAAGACCGGCATACCTGGACCCGGGTTCTTTGAGCTGTCAGCCAGATTCCACAACAACGTCCCCAATGGAGACTACCAGCGTCTGAAATGGTGGGAGAAGGAGCGCGACCGCGTGTACGACGCCTGGAGTGATCCTCAATTCGAAAACCGCCCATCCCGCTTCGCATACGCTGAGAACCGTACACAAGCGAGCACTAGAACGGCACACCCAGAAACGACACCACGAAAGGCCGAACCAGACAGCAGACTGGCGCAGCCGGGCAGACCGGTCTCGATCCGTTCGAGCGCCGCGAGCGTTTCGCCCAAGAGCCTGAACCAGCTGATGAAGGAAGCGGCTGGCTATGCGTGCCTTCAGGGTAACAAGAGTGAATCTGATGACCATAGAGCTCTCAAGAAGTGGGTCTCGGAGAATCCCGGCAGACTCGGCCTCGATGATGACTTCATCATCCGAGAGGAGTTCAGGTTCGCGTCAGGCGACAAGGCAGACGTGGTGTTTGAAGGTACAGGCACAGCAGCAGTGGTAGAGGTCGAGCTAGCGGGTGATACGAGCCTTATGCGTGGCTTGTTTCAGGTTATCAAGTACAAGGCGCTGATGGAAGCGACTAGACAGCTAGAAAATGACCCCGCGATCGTTGCGGGATTCCTCGTCGCCAAGAAGGTCTCCAAGAGAATGCGCAAGTACGCCAAGAGGCTGAACGTCACTGTGTACGAAGTCGCTGACTTCACTTGAGCATAAAGCAGGTCCATGGCCATCAACTCCGTACAAGATGCGGGCGCTCCAAGTCACTGGATAGCCAGCTAAGGTGCACATCTGAGGCCAAGCCCGCTGCCGTCTTTTCTTTCTCGCCGCCGTCCCGTCCCTGGCTGTCATAGAAGGGATATCGTTAGTCGCTCTGCCGGGCATTGCGACTGCAAGATGGGCGAACGTACCCAAAGCGCGGCACGGGGACAGCCATGCTCTCGTATACACCGTGGAATCCAGTGCAGTCAGAGCCCTGCGAATCATGGCAGTCTGAAAGCAAACCGGAAAGGACAAGGTCCATCCTGCCCGCTGATGCTCGCTTCAGGGTCATCGTTCAGTCATATCCAGACCTTGACGCTGCATCCGGACAACGGATAGTGTATTCTGCATACAGGGGTTGCCAGTTCCCGGGCATCATCTCCTCCTCCGATACACCCAGGGACAGTGCCACTCCGACGCGACCGGCCATCATCCTGTACGCGTGAAAGAGACTCCTTTCTGAAGCAGTGATAGCAGCCCCGCTTCTATCGTAGATGACTCGCGCCCACGCCATCCCGATTCCGGAGGACAAGACTGCAGACGCGACCTGACCTGTGATGCAGGCGATGACCCCGTGCCAGCCTGTTAGCAAGAATCCAAACACGAGAACGACTAGCCAGCAGATCCAACTCACAGGCGTTCGCGCGTAGAGTTGGGCCAATGGGAGAACAAGTGTGAATGGAGGCACAGAGGGGCCAAACAGATGTGACATCCAGAAGCCAAATCGGGTAAGCCCCACTGCTAACGCTATTGCTACAGGATCCAATACGTAGCAAACGACGTGGCTGCGGCCACCGGCGCAGCCACGATGGGCATGCTGTCAATCGCTTCAGCCAGCTCAAGCACGCGAAGCGCATCCGCATGCGGTACGATTCGAGACACTAGAGTGAAGGCGTGTGCAGGATCAACTCTAGTCCGAAGACCATGCGGGGCATAAACAGGCATAGGCAACCCCCCATTGCAGATTGTGGCAAGAATCAGCCGAAGTCGGTAAACCCGATATCGTTACCAGTTGATCGCAGAACGGACAAGGCAGTTGCTTAGTCACGCTCGGCTGTGAAAATAAGTCAGCGATACGTCAGCTACCCATCGGCCCGGCTACCATTCTGGCAGCCGGCCTAGCGTTATCGCGTAGTGCAACCTGGTTTCTGCGCTATGCGCTCGCTCCGACCTGAGGTAATCCTCATATGCCTCTAGGGCCGAGGCGTTGGTTGCGATTCTGGCTAGCGTACCGGCCTCTATGGGGCCCAGTAGCTCCTGGATCAATCTGACCAGCCTGTCCGCGTTCTGCTCATCGAGGCCGGTACGCTGTGCAATCATGGGGTCACGCAGGTAGCACATTACCATGTCTCGCCTCTTTGCCTCCTGTTCAAAGCCGGCCTCTGCCGTCCAGAGTGCCTCCAACCCCTTGGTCTCCAACAATCTGCGGAGGCGTTCTCTAGACATTTCTCTCAGGCCCTCAGCTCTTGCTATGTCTAGCGCGACCTGCGGATCAACGTGGACAACTCCCCGTGCCCCTAGGTACCGAAGGACTAATGTACGGGTTTGGGGTTGTATGACGAACAATAGAGCTGCAGCTGAGAACAGTGCGGCGAAGAACCCATGGAGAACTACCTGAAGTACCACAGCACCGAACCCTAGGATTGCGCCTACGACAGTAAGCAGATCCCTCCGACTGCCATGGCCGAATGCTCCCAAGGCGTACATCAGCATCAATGGGACCTGGACAATCTCAATTAGCCACCATGACCAGCTAGACAGAAACTGCATGGAACCCTCCTGGTTGGTTACTCCCATGGTACCGAGATTACGCTTGACGCTCGCGTCGAACTGGCCCCGAGGCAGGCCTTGAATTGATCCATCCTCGCGCAGACGAGACCGGTACAAACCTAGCCGGGTGTGCTAGAACCTCGCTGGGAAGGCAACCCTGCTCGCATCTTCACTCTCATTCTCAGGCCTAGCGACCGTACCCATGATGCAGGAGCAACTCGCAAGGACAGACGGCGTCGATTTCGTTCATACCGAACTCGGGTCGCTCAGCGCCCACTGTCACACGCCTGCAATCCGCCGCATGTTGCGGTTAGGGCCCCGGATCATCCGTTTCGTTCACATCTGAATGCAGGTTGCCTCTGGGGATCATCGCCAATAGGTCACATAAAGCAGAACTACGATGACAACTGCGGCGAACACGAATCGCGCAGCGGTCAGCGGCTCCTGCTGAACTCGTATCCCCAGTCTGCGATCCCAACTGGTCATCCCTGTGCGTACAAGATGATCGTGGGCGATTACCTGTGCCAAGAACCCGGCGAAAGGAATTCCACATGCCATACCTCTCCACCAAACCTCGAATGACCGTTCCAGGGCCCTATTGAAGCGAAGCGGATGGCCGTTGCTATCCCGCAATCGGATATTCAATAGCCATTTCCCAGGCGTAGTCCCAAAGCCGCCAATGAGCATCGGTTCAATGAGCAGTATCGACGAGCCAATGGCGGCAGAGACCAATGAATGTTGAGATCCAGGTAGCCTTGCCCACCAACGCGCTACCCCAGGGGCAAGGTAGGCAAGGGCGTATGCAAGCACCCACCCGGCTAGAGTAGTATCGATCAGGCGTGCCCAGAACCTCGGCCAAGGCCGAACCCGTTGGGCGTCGATCCGCATGAACTTGCGCATCCATGGCTGGTCATATGCCAAATACGCGTAGTTCATTGTGATGATGTTGAACAGGTTGAACAGCGACTCGCAGTCGGGCTCCACGCCAGCCTCGATGCAGAGCCAGCGCGCACTAGCGATTATCTCGTCGAGTATAACAGCAGTATCCATGGACCAGAATGCTTGATCGTATGCGCGCTCATTCCATTCGTCGATGAAGCGCTCGGTCAGGGGTCTCAGGGAAGGCGGAAGCATGAGGACGGTCTGCCTGATCCCGGCGATCCGATCCCGCTGGGATTGCCTAGCCAGATGGTGTTGAACAAGCTCTACATAGCGAGTCCCGCTGAACTGTTCACGCAGCCTTCCGAACTCCGCCTCTTGCACCGCTTCACCTCCATCATATGGCCCACCCGCCGTGTGAGGCTCCAGACGCACTCGGCGATAGGGGCCAATATCACAGCAGCCATCTTAATCAGATTTGCGCTGAGCCAGGCTGTCACCGGCCAGGGGATTCGATGTATACGCCTGGCCTAACCCATTGCAGTATCCCTATCAATCGTCTCAGGAACATGTTTCCATCAACAGTCTAGTTGACTATCGGTCGGTATTCCCCATAAGGGGCCCAAGATGGTGGCAGCATATACCCATTCGTGTATGCTATTCCTCACATAGCTCTATTGTCCTTCCGAATTTGTGCCCATAAATACCTGTACATGCCGTTTCTTGCCGCCCTCCTAGATATATCTAGTAGAATAGACATGCCAAGAGTAAAAAACGGGCCCCGCCCCGAGCCGATGACTAGACCGGCGCTCAAGTCAGCGAATTGCTCACTGTCCACCATCCCCCCATGAAGATGCAGGGAAATGCGGCACAAAGCAGAATACCAGGACTGCAGAGCACTCCCTAGCACTTCCGGGTATCAGACATGAACGATATCCGGCGTCCTTCTTTCGGTTCACGTAGTTCCCGCGCAGATCAATGCCGCCTGGCACAGAGGGTGATGATGATCGAGGATCCGTATAGACGCTACCGACCTTTCATGGACTTCTGCCAGGCTATAAAGGTTCACGCCGCAGACGATGATACCTGCAGAATGCTCTATCGCGCTGTCGAGGACTTGCGTCCCCCTGAAACCGCTACAGCATTGATTGACGCAATCGCGGCAGTTGCTCCTCCCGACATGCCGACTGCACTCCTAGATGATGCGTGGGCTCTGCTAGATGACAAACAATGGCATACCCCATGTCCGTTCTACATCCCGATGGTAAGCCGGATGAACGGGATGTATCGCAAGTTTGGCACGCCCTGCGGAAAGTCATGGTGCCCCGAATGCGGTGTCGAACGGGCGCAGGGGATACTTGATACGCTACGGGAGCACTTTCAGGCGTGCGATGGTGTATGGATTGCCGTTCTGGATTCTGTGGATGAAACCGTGCGCGAACGCCTTTCTACCCGAGCCAGATCCAAGAGAGCGTCTTATGCCTGGGTGCGAAGGCTCAATGGAGTTGAAGTCTGGTTCGCAAGCCGCGCTCTTGGCGGACCCAAGCCGCCGCATCTCTTCATGGAGCTGACGCCGCCCCAAGCGTTTCTTCTGGCGCGGATAGCCTTGCTCATACCCTATTGGGATACGGCGCGCGCCAGCAGGAGCTGGCAGTGGCCTGGTTTCTGGAAGGCTTACGAGCCCAGCGGTGAGTGGGAGAAAATCGCAAATGCCAGCGGCGCACGCACTGTCGAACTTGCAGAAGAGCTGATTATGGAGGAGGTTGCAGAGCGCATAGGCATCCCGGTCTACTTCGTTCCGGATTTGCCCCCGGAAGGTATCTCCCTTCCGGAATGGTTTGACCTGCTCAAGAAATGTTACGATGAGGCTCGCCTGCCAACGCGTCTAGAGCCCGATAGCGAGCAGTTCCAGTAATAGCCGTTTTTCTCGGCGTCTCTATGTAGGGCATCTATGAGTACATATAGAAACACCGAGCAAACTTACATTTGCTGTCGACCGCCAGACGATCTACCTATTGAGGCAGCACCTCTATGTGGCACAATCCGAAGTGCAACGGTTCGCACGTCACCCGATTAGGCTCCCCGTACGGTGCTAGTGCTTCACGATGATCCCAAAGCGCCATTCAAATGGTCCCGTTCTCGGGAATAACCTCTCTTTACTATCCGCCATATCCCATTATCCCGCCACTCCATACTGCCGTTCTGCAATCCAGTCGAACACCGGTAGACCCAGGCCTCCGCAATGCTTGCATACAGCCAGATGACTCCTCGGAGCCATTAGCGCCAAGAAGGTCCCAACTGAGCCTATGGTCAGAACGTCGCCGATTCAGTTCCTGACAGGCACGCCCTTTTCGAGCGGCCAGAGAAAACCCACGTCCAAGACCGACTGCCTCCTATCCACTAAGGTTCATTCCCGCTGGCCATCGAGTCGCTTCTCACGCGGGACCCCGGCCAGACAACGCGCTACGAGGCACGCAGGGCGTCAAGCGAGCAGTGATGTGGCCTGGGCCCCTGGGGGTCTGTCCTTGGCGAGCGTGCTGGGGTTCCTGGCGCATCCTGGAGGCCCGCGAGAGACAGAAACTACGCAGATGACCCGCCATTCGTGTTGAGACGCGCCAGCCCAGTTTCCGCAGCCCAGCGCGATGCCAAGGGCCGGAATAAGGCGTGCGGACTGGCGAAGGACTTGAGCCATGCCAATACGCACTTGGTGCGCGCCCGCCCAACGTACCAGAATGGGAAGGCCCGCGTCCCATAGATCCACACGGCCAAGGCCCTTCACCCTGCTCCATGTATCAGCCAGGCACTCACCCGTCATCCGAGATCACACGTAATGCCAACCAAGCAGCCGGCATCGCCATCACTGCAGACCATGGCAACCTGCAACCTTCCCTACCAATTCCTCCATCAACCCCTTGACTAAACGAATTAACATCCGTATATTCGTTGTAGGAGGTGAAATCCAGTGCGTCACCTGCGTATTGACATTGATGATGATGACCTATACCTGGAGCTGAAGCTGCAGGCGGCTAGAGAAAGAAAATCCATGAAGGAGCT
>Ga0255340_1002835_pt1 | contig 19288 bp, 18 predicted proteins | sample wastewater_treat_7_FD_192417 | JGI IMG/M metagenome (GOLD analysis project Ga0255340, IMG submission 192417) | Wastewater microbial communities from Lulu Island WWTP, Vancouver, Canada - plant10 | ecosystem: Engineered > WWTP > Wastewater > Unclassified | place: Canada: Vancouver, British... | reverse complement strand
GGGTGTGCGTCACTCCTACACTTATCTGCCCGTGATGGTTGATGAGAAGGAGTATGGTGAGAGTCGTGATGCCGTTTATGAGCGACTGAGGAGTCACAACGTCTATGGCAGGAGGTATTTTTATCCGCTGATCAGCAATTTCCCGACCTACAGGGGATTGCCCTCTGCCGGGCGCGATAATCTGCAGGTTGCCAACAGGGTATCGGGGCAGGTTATTTGTTTGCCGTTGTATCCGCATCTCAGTACGGATGTTGTTGAGTACATCTGTGATTTGCTTGAGGAGGGGAAGTGATATGGACAACTCATTTTATTCACGTGACGAGCTTGCCGGGCTGGGATTGAAGTCGTACGGCGAGAATGTTCTTATAAGCCGTTTTGCGAGGCTTTATTCACCCGGCACCATTGAGATTGGCAGTCATGTCAGGATAGATGATTTCTGTATTCTTTCAGGCACGATAAAGCTTGGCAGTCACATTCACATCTCGGCGTACTGTGCATTATATGGTAAGTTTGGAATTGTTATGGAGGATTACTCCGGTCTTTCACCCCGTTGTACCGTTTTCAGTGCAACGGATGATTTCTCGGGCGATTATCTCATCGGGCCCATGGTTGACGAGTCTCTTACGAATGTAACCGGTGGGGAGGTGAGGATAGGGAGGTATTCACAGCTAGGTGCCGGATGTGTTGTCATGCCGAAAGTGAAAATCGGTGAAGGAGTCGCTTTGGGAGCGATGTCTCTGGTTTTGAAAGACATTGACCCATGGAAAATCTACAAGGGGATACCGGCCACCCATCATAAAGACCGAAGCAGGAAAATGCTTGATTTTCTCAGGTAACTTAAGCAACCTGGGTAGCACTAAATTTAAATCTGCATAAAGAGAATTCTCTCTTTTATTGTATTTCTTTCAATGAAGAAAGTCCTGATAGTATTTGGCACTCGTCCTGAGGCCATAAAGATGGCTCCGGTTGTAAAGGAGTTTCAGAAGCATCCCGAGCATTTTGAGACGATAGTGTGTGTTACTGCTCAACACCGTGAGATGCTTGATCAGGTGCTGAAGATTTTTGAGATTGTTCCGGATATTGACCTGAACATAATGCAGCCTGGCCAGGATCTTACTGATGTCACAACACGTGTTCTTACAGGCATGCGCGATGTACTTTTCGTGGTAAAGCCTGATATTGTTCTTGTTCATGGAGACACCACTACTTCAGCTGCTACAGCGCTTGCTGCTTTTTATCAGCAGATCCCGGTGGGGCATGTTGAGGCTGGCCTCAGAACTCGTGATATTTACAACCCATGGCCAGAGGAGATAAACAGGCAGATTACAGGACGAATTGCAGCATGGCATTTTGCACCTACAGAACTTAACAGGAAAAATTTAATCGCAGAAGGAGTACCGAGTGAAAAAATTTTTGTTACAGGGAACACGGTGATCGATGCTTTGCATTATGTTGTCGGCCGTATCAAACACACCGTAGGTGTTAGAAGAGAGATTGAAAAAGATCTTGTTAAGCATGGATTGACCGTAAAGTTGCTGAAAACATGGGATGGCAACAATGGTGACAGGAAAATGGTGCTTATAACAGGACATAGAAGGGAGAATTTTGGAGATGGGTTAAGGAACATTTGCGAGGCAATAAGCACTCTAGCAAAGGAAAATCAAAATGTTGATTTCGTTTATCCAGTGCATCTAAATCCCAATGTTCAGAAACAGGTCAGGGAAATTCTGGAGATAAATACTAACATCTCGAAAAAGAACATTTTTCTTCTAGAACCCCTAAACTATTTACCATTTGTTTACCTGATTCAAAAATGTGCTATTGTGCTTACTGACAGCGGAGGTTTGCAGGAAGAGGCACCCTCTTTTGGGAAGCCGGTCTTAATTATGCGGAAAATAACTGAACGGCAAGAGGGAATTGAAGCAGGAACTGTTAGATTGACTGGGGCCCAGAAAAGTATTATATACGCAGAAGTTCATAATCTTTTGACAGATAGTTTTTATTACTCAAGAATGTCCAAATCTGTAAATCCATATGGATATGGTAATGCAGCGATAGAAATTGCACAGACGTATCTTAACTTTTAAGTTATACTAAGGAACTTGTTTAAAAAGCTAATTCAAAATACTATAATTTATAGCATTGCGCCCTATGTTGCTAGCTTTTCTAACCTTCTTATTTTACCAATAATTACAAAAGATCTTACAGAAATTGATTACGGAATTTCTGGGACTATTACAGCATATACTGGGGCTTTAAGTGCTCTTAGTGCTTTAGGTCTTTCAGTAATTTTAAGCAATTCGTTTTTTAAGTCAAGAGTTCAATATAAATATCTTTGGCGACAAATTTATGGATTTCTAACAATCTGGAACATATTATATTCCGTTATTCTAGGTGTCTTCTTATACATTTTCATTCCTGATTCTGCTTCTGAAAACAGACTGACTATTATTTTATTGAGTACTCTCCCAAATGCATTACTTGGACCGAGTAACTTTTTAGGAACATACTATTACACTTTTAGACAAGAAGCACTTCCAATTGGTTTAAGGACAATGATTTTCGGAGTTTTGTCAGTTTTTTTGAATTTATTATTCATTTCTCACTATAAGTTGGGTTATATGGGTTGGTTCTACACTAGCTTTATTATTAGTTTATTGACAAATTTTTCGTTTTGGTACGTATTAATTTTTAAACTTAATATGATGCCAATCTTTAATTTCAAACGAAAAACGATTATTAAAGCGCTAAGGATATCATTACCTCTTATTCCTCATCAGTATTCTTATTATCTTCTTAGTGGATCAGAGAGACTAATTATGGACCAATGTAAAATAGACACTGGCAAAATTGGAGAATTTAATATCGGTTCAATGTTTAGTAATTATGTTTCAAATATTGCACAAGCTGCTAGTACATCAATAGGGCCCGTAATAATGATATATTTTAGAGAGCAAAAATTCAATCAGGCAAGAAATCTCCTTTTTCTTTATCAAGCTATATTATTGATTGTCAACTTTATAATTTGCCTGTGGGCAAAGGAGGCTTTTTACATCTTAATTCAAAATGATATTTTAAAGGAAACATATGATCTAGCGCTAATTCTGATAATGTCTATTACCTTTTCTCCGCTTTTTAGTGGTTATTATTTGTTACTTACTTTTAATGCTGAGACTAAATCTTTATGGAGAATTACCTTTGTAGCTGGTTTACTTTGTGTTGTCCTTAACCTAATTTTTTTACCAACTTATGGCATTTTTTCCTCGGCTTTGATTTTTTTCTTTGCTTATGCGTATAGAGGACTAGCTGGATACTATTTAAATTCTTTCAGAAGAATAAACAAGGTTAAGTTCTATCCAATAATTTGGACTATAATTATTACAGCTTTTACAATTATTGTCTATTTGTTGAGAAACGCCAGTATTGCCTCGAAGGCAGCAATTACTTTATTAATATTGGCATTACTTATTGGGCTATACATTAAAAGGGTAGATTTGAAAAAAGCATATCTTGAATAGGCTGTATTAAGTGGTTAGGAATTTCTAAAAGATTTACAAACAATCATTTTAATCACGATATTATAATCAACTTAAATTTTCGCCTAAACGACTAATCCTATTGGACAAATTGAGTGATGATTTTCTTGATTGAAAGGGAATAGGCTGTTTATATTTACATTTTCTGATGATATGATCTCAATTGTAATGGTTACTAAAGAACTGGATCGAGTGGATAGGATTCAGAAGAATATTTCTCAGACTATTGAAATTCCTTATGAGTTTATAATTATTGATAATTCTCTGAATGATAAAAGTATATTTCAAGCATATAATTTAGGTGTCATAAGGAGCAGATTTCCAATCATCTGTTTTATGCATGACGATATTGTTTACCATTCAAAGGGATGGGGGAAAGAGGTTGTACGATATTTTTCACAAAAGAATGTTGGAATGATAGGTGTTGGCGGTACAAGATTTTTAAGCAGTATCCCTTCTTCCTGGTGGGCTGGCGGTCATAAGTATTTTTCATCGAAAAGGGGGACAATATGCCACAATTGTATTGATACAAACAGAAACAATACTAATGAAAGCAAGTACACCACAATAAATCCAGAAGGAACTAGCTATACGAAAGTTGTTTTGGTAGATGGATTGTGGTTCTGCATTCCGAAAGAATTATTTGGCAAAATACGGTTTGATGAAGAACGCTACGGAGGATTTCACTTTTATGATCTTGATATAAGCATGCAGGTAAAAGAGCTAAACTATGATATTATTTGCATTCACAATATAAAGGTTGAGCATATATCGGCAAGTAAACATGACAAGAAATGGATTGAGAATTGTAAAATATTCTATGATAAATGGAAAGCAAGCCTTCCCGCATCAGCAATGAGGCTAACATTTAAGCAACTATTAACACTGGAATATTTTGCAATTAAGATATATCGAGACTATCATATTAGTAATAAGATCGCCTTCTCTTGGCGGGATCTGATTAAACAAATATCATGGATTAATTTTTTAAAATTTCATTTTAAGTCCTTAATTACGACATACTCTACACTTTTTTATGTTTAAACGCAAGTTTTACTTGAAAATCGTGGTTAGGAGCTAAATACATAAATATGTTGAAATTAAGGTCATTGAAAAATGAACAAAGTACGAGTTGATGCGATTTCAAATAAATATTTTGTGATAATAGTATTAATTGTCCCCTCCGGAGAATATTTATTTTAAAATGAAAGTATCTATTGTAATCTATAGTCTCAATATTGGAGGTGCTGAAAATTCCATACTTAACATGGCCAGAATATTTATGAAAAATGGCCATGATGTATGGATTATTGAAAGTGAAAATAAGGGACCATGGAATAAGTATTTCAAAGAAAGCGGAGTAAAAGTAAAAACGTTTGCTCTCAGGCTGCTCTCAATTCCATATTTTCATTCACTTAAAATAGCAAAAGAGCTTAGACAATTTGACGTTATATTTCTAATCGATAGCCCATTTGCACAGGCTGCGTTAGGCAAACTAAAAATAAATGCTAAAAGCTTTCCACAGCTAAGAGCTAATCTACAGTCAATGTATTTTAATGCATCAGCAAATAATACACAATGGAATTACATAATTGCGGTTAGCCCACTGCTCAAGGAAGATTTCATCTTAAATTATCCTGAGTTAACTGGACGCATTAAGGTAATTCCAAATGGAATTCCAATCCCTCCTAAAAGGAGTATCAACTACTCTAATCTAAGAAGATATAATATCATTTATATTGGCCGGCTTGACAACACATTTAAGGGTGTCTTACTAATACCTGAAATTGTCAAACAGTTGATACTAAATGGTCATGATTTGTCGATTACGATTACAGGGGAGGGTCCGGCAAAGCAGGACATGGTTAGATTGATTAATGCATATAATCTGCAATCTTATTTTATTTTTTTGGGATTTGTCCCGAAAGATACGATAAGTGAATTATTATGTAAACATGATTTTTTAATCATGCCATCATCAAGCGAAGGTTTTCCAAATGTTATGCTCGAAGCGATGGCAAATCAAGTCATTCCAGTAGTAAGCCTTATAAATGGGGTAACAGATGTGTGTGTAACTGATTCAATAAACGGCTTTTTTGGGCAGCCTGGAGATGTTTCATCTTATGTTAATGCATTTGAGCGGGCTTTTTCGATGAGGGATAAGCTAAATGAAGTATCGTTAAATGCATATAAAACAGTAAAAGAGCAATATAGCATTGACATTATGGAGCATAGTTATTTGGAACTAATGTCAAAGTGTGATGGTTGTATAATAACAAGAAGCAATAAGATTGATATCAGATTTCTAAAGCGTCACTATCCCTTTGTGTATTTGCCATATTTTGTTGGAAGAATAGTTACTAAGTTTTTAAGTCGGATAAGAGCTTTGACAGACACTGAATTCATATAGTTAATTCTTAGCTAATTTGGCTAAAGTATTAGTAATTGCCACTGGATTTCCTCCCTTTGAATTTTCCGAAAATATTACAAACGGGAAATTAGTCACCGCTCTTATAGGAAACGGTCATGAGGTCAATATTATTTCAAAAATTGACGAAGGCCAAACATATAACTTAGAATGGTGCGAACCGTGGCTGCAGCTTGAGCCTTTAACATTTACTATAACCTATCCTGTAGGAGGATCGTGGCAAAGATCGTATGAAATCATAAGAAACACTATTAGATTTGGGTATCCGTTAGAGGGAATCAGATGGGCTGGATTTGCCTATAAAAAGGCTAAAGAGCTTATTCAGGAAGGCAATATAGATTTAATCCTTACAAGATCTCCATCAGATATTGCTCACTTGGTTGGACTACGACTTAAGAAAAAGCTAAAGGTAAAGTGGATTGCCAACTGGAATGATCCATCAACTGGTACTTGGCCTGACCCATATGAAAGATACTTACCGACTTGGAAGAAAATCATTTCCAAAAAATATACACAAGAGATTTTAAAGTTTGCAGATACGACCACCTTTCCTTCTCAAATGCTAGCTGCTAATTTTCAGGCGCATTTTAAAATAGAGGAAAGTCGTATAGCCATTATACCGCATATTATGCTGGAAAACCAAATATCCTATGATGGCGCAGCACCTGCCATCGGATTACATTTAGTTCATTCGGGTAATATGTCCATAGAAAGAGATCCTACGAATCTGTTCATGGCACTGAAAAGAATTAATGATCAGTCACATGATAAAATTTACCTGGATATCATGGGTGTTATTTCAAAGCAGGCATCAGATTTGCTGGAGGACCTAAATCTGAAGGCATATATCAGGGCAATAGAACCAATGCCATACTACAAAGCGATGAGGAAAATGGCAGAATATGATGTACTGTTGATTTTGGAGGCAAAGTTGATAAAAGGGATTTTTCTTCCCAGTAAAATCTCCGATTACGCCCAACTCAATAAACCTATCCTTGCGATTTCTCCTCAAACCGGAGAAGTAAAAAGGCTACTTGAAAAATATGGAGGTGGATTCACCTCAGATAATTCTAAAGTTGAAGATATTGAAGATAAGTTGCTTTTTTTAAATAAGATGAAAGCGGAAAATCGGCTAGATGAAATAGTCATAAACTCGAGCCTTAAAGAATACCTAGGAGAGAATAGGGTTGTAAAGCTCCTTGAGTCGTCATTCTAAAAAATACATCTTGAAAAAAAACCTAAGAAGATATAATGTTATTCTGATTTCTATTTTGCTAAGATTGTTTGGCTACAGGACTAAAGGACTCTATTTTAATCGGACATTAGTTCTGGCGCCTCATCCTGATGACGAAGTTTTGGGCTTGGGTGGAATTATGATGAATCTTCTCACACGAGGAGGCGAGGTGTCTATATTATACTTAACTGACGGAGAAGGTTCGGGTGTCTGGAGTAACATTGAAGATATAAGAAGGCAACGGATTCAGCTCTCCGAAAAATCTGCCGCACGACTTACGATCAATGATTCTAATATTTACAGACGGCATCTCCCCGATGGTAACATACCTCATCCTGGAAAGCCTGGATTTGAAGAAGCTGTATCAGACGTTAAGGATCTGATTAATAGTTTAAAGCCAGACACCGTTTTTGCCACCCATCCGCTAGATTATTGGCCCTTTGATCATGTTGCATGCGCAGAAATAGCCTCAGAGGCAATAAAGCTATCAGACCATAAGCCACAATTATGGTATTACTGGGTATGGGCATGGTACAACCTGAGACCCTGGAAATTGTCAGTTAAAAGGCTTAAGAAACTACAGAAGATTGATATTAATGACCAGTCGTCCCGAAAAAAGGAGTTAATGGATATCTATCTTAAACCCCGGACTCCTGACGGTAAGCCGTGGAGCGGCATACTGCCAAAGGCACTTCTGAAGGCATTCAACTATCCCTTTGAAATTGTCGAAAGAGTTAGATAGAAAAAGTGTCAGGCAACTGGAGTATAAGAATTGTTACTGACTGGGACGAGATTTACAGTCGTAAATTTCAGGAGAAATGGCTCTCCTGGGCCGAGAATGAGGTTAATAGTCACGTCTTCTTCCATCCGGTGCTTTGCATGGCGTGGCTCGACACATACCGCCCGCTGAGAATGCTCGAACCGCTCTTCTGTATTGCCGAAAATGAGGTAGGTACTCTCTTCCTGCCACTTGTGCTCTGGCATCGCAACTGGCAAAACGCCTTTCAGAGACTTATAGTTCCTGTCGGATATTCAGATTTTGACTACCATGAACCTTGTTGTGTTAGTGCCCATGATAAATTAGATTGGGAAGATGCATTGAGTTGCATCTTGAAAAGACTTTCAGAAGCTTTTTCATTTGACTTACTGGAAATCAACGGATTTCTGACAAAACTGGCAGGTGATGGATGGTCAAAGGAAGAGCAGGTATCGCCTTTTTGTGATCTGACAGACTTTAATAGTATTGAAGAGTACCTTCAAAGCCTGAAAACATCATTGCGTGGGGATATACGCAGACAATTACGAAGAATGGAGGAAGTTGGTACAATAAGTTTGGTTGAGTATAGTAATCTGCCCGAAGTGTTGGATGTTTTACCCGGATTTCTTCAGCTTCACAAAGAACGATGGCCGAAAGCCTATAAGGCACCGGGATTTCATGAAAATTTAGTGAGGTATGGGCTTGAATCCGGCATTGTTCATTTCTCTGTCCTGAAAGCTGGCAATGAAGTGTTAAGTTATCATCTGGGCTTTAAGTATTCAGGGGTATATTACTATTATATGCCTGCGATTGAGTCTAGATTTGAAAATCTATCTCCAGGGAAGATTCATCTTTATAAGTTGGTTGAGTATGCAATTAATAATAGCTTCCGGGTATTTGACCACCTGAGAGGTGATGAGAACTATAAAGCAGGTTGGACCAAGCAAGTGAAATCACTTTACAGATTTAGTTCTATGTCGGGAAGAGCGGTGTCAAAGTACAGGAATAAGCTAGTTTCACTGAAAAACAGATTTTAATTGAAAGTTTTGATAACAATCCCTTGTCTTTTGAGAGGTGGAACTGAAATGCAAACTCTCAGTCTGGCAAGGGTCTTGCATTCATGCGGTTATGATGTCTGCGTGCTTTGTTATTTCGAGTTTGATGACCAGATGGTGAGAGAATTTAGAGCTGCAGGGTCAGATGTTGAGCTGCCGCAACTGGACAGAAAAATCACTCCACTGAAACTTGTCCATTTACTGAAAAGGCAGATAAAAACGATTAATCCCCATCTTGTCCATGTTCAGTACATAGCCCCGGGGGCGCTGCCGATAATTGCAGCTAGACTGGCTGGTGTAAAGCATATATTTGCAACTGTTCATCAGCCTTATACCAAATCACACGGCCGACCTGCAAAGCTTATTCTAAGAATAGCATCTTTATTCACAACGAGGTTCATTGCAGTTTCACAGAGCGCTGAACTTAGCTGGTTCGGGTCTTCACATTTGTTTGATGAAAACATTCACTCGCGAAGACAACATCGTCATTTCACAATTCACAATTCAATTGATGTAGAACTGATACAAAAAACAATCGAAGCAGTTAATGTCAAGGAGCTCAAGAAAAAGCTTTCAATTCAAGAGAATATACCTGTCATTGGTGCAATTTCAAGGCTGCGGCATGAAAAGGGAATCGATGTATTGATTGAAGCGTTCAACAATCTTGCAAGGGAAGGAACTGAGGCTCATCTACTGATTCTTGGTTCAGGTCCTGATGAAAATCTGCTTAGGAAAAGAGTTGAAGATTATGGGTTGGGCTTAAAAGTGATCTTTTATGGTGAGGCAGAATGGGGAAGAGCCATGCAGCTCATGGCAATAATGGATATAGTCGTTGTACCTTCCCGTTTCGAAGGTTTCGGCCTTACCGCTGCTGAAGCCATGGCTGGCGGCAAGCCTGTTGCGGCATCAGATTCTACAGGATTGAAAGAAGTAATTAATGACGGAGAATCAGGTATCCTCTTCCCTGTTGATGATGTCTCCGCTTTGACTCGGGCACTTCAGAAACTGATCATGGATCCTGATCTACGCCAACGCTTCGGAACCGTTGGGGAAAAACGAATAACCGAGCATTTCAGCTTAGAAATATTCACTAGAAAAATCCAAGCCCTTTACAATCATTATCTTTCGAGAGTCTCATAGCTCTTACTTACTTCTTGCTAACTACTACTAACCGATTGAAAAGTCGCCTCAGAATATTCTTCAGTGCAATGCTGATTACAACGGCACTGCCCTTTATTCCTTATATTTTCCCATTCATTCCAGGGCAGATTTTCGGATTTAACTTTACAGGGTGGGCATGGATGATAATGTTGTTGGTGACCTTTTTAAATTTAACGAGGACAAGAAAGATAGATTTCCCTGTATGGTTCTGGCTTCCATGGCTTATGTATCTAACTGTATATCTGATTATTGATTTTTCATTTCTTGGGCTTCAGCTTACACTTCAATATAGCTTGCCTGTGCTTATCGGGGTTGTGGCTTCGGGATTTGCCTATTCCGAAAATGATCTTCAATGGATATTTAAATGGTTTATAAGGCTTTGTATAGCAGTAATGGCAATGTTCGTATTCGGCTATCTCTTTCGCAGCGGTTATACACCGGCATCGGCTGCAGTACCCATGATATTTTCAGTTGCCTTTAGCATCTTCGTGGCTCTTTATTTCATTTCGAGAGAGAAGCGGTACCTGTTATATGCCGGTATCTTGTTTTTGGCACCCGTAATAGATGTTACGCGTATGGGTATTTTAGCTTTGGCTGCGATCTTTATTTTTCATTTTGCAAATCTGAGTTTAAAAGGAAAGATTCTGTTCGGGGGAATAGGAATTATAGTCTTCATGATGGTATTTAATTCCAAATCATTCCAGGAAAAGACATTCTACAGCGGTCAGGGCTCTCTCAGCGATCTAACGATTAATTATTATGAAAATACCGAAATTCGAAGCAGCGGGCGGATCTCATGGAAAAAAGCATTGGAACCGGGACTAAAGGCAGAGCCAGTATGGGGTAACGGACCAAGAGCAGATAACGCATACCTGACTAAAATATCAAGAAAAAGAGGTGGAGAAGCACACAATGATTACCTCTCAGTCAGGTTCAATTATGGTTATGTTGGGCTAGCCCTATTACTTTTTGGTTTTGCATCGTCGTTCATTTCTCTTTTCAAATTATCAAAAAAACATAGAGAGAGTCATTATATATGGCTTATCTCAACATCAACCTTAACACTGTACATAAGCTTCCTGATGTTCATGTTCACAGATAATATCCTTAAGTACACAATTTATTTTCCAAACTATTTCTTTGCCATGATTGGCATTGTATATAGCCTGAAAAGAAATGAAGATATCTGTAGTGATACCTCTTTACAATAAGGAGGAGACTGTCTTAAGAGCCCTTGATTCAGTTTTAAGCCAGACTATTTTGCCAGAGGAGATAATTGTTGTCAATGATGGCTCAACTGATAGTTCGGCACAGATCGTGACTAATTTTAATCATTCTTTAATTCGACTTGTAACCCAATCAAATCAGGGTGTTTCTGCTGCGAGGAACTTGGGCATTGCTGAAGCAAGACATCAATGGATTGCCTTTTTGGATGCTGACGATGAATGGCTACCGGAATTTTTACAAACTATTACAGAACTTCTTGAAAAGTACCCAGAATGTAGTGTGGCAGCTACGGCTTATTATATGCAGGACATTTCAGGCCGCCGTGAGAGAAACCACTTGAATAAACTAAAGTTTGAGGGTGATCTTGGAATTATTGATAACTACTTCCAGGTGGCATCCTATTCTCACCCGCCACTAAATTCTTCGGCAGTTGCGCTTAAAAAAGAGGCAATCAAATCTATTAGCGGATTCCCGGTTGGTATAACATCTGGTGAGGACCTGATTACATGGGCAAAATTGGCTGTTCGATTTAAAATAGCATATTCTATTAACCCATCATCAATTTTCATTCTTGATGGAAAGGCAAAGTATAGAAAACCTCAAAGTTGTGATTATGTCGGCTTAGAGTTAAAAAAAATGTATCAAAATGATCGAATTCCTCATTTAAAGCAATACATTTCCTTGTGGCATAAAATGAGAGCTAAAAGCTACCTTATGCTTGGTTATAAAAGAGACGCAATAATTGAGATCTATCTCTCAATGAAAATGCATTTATTTTCAAAGGCATTATTTTTTGTGCCATTCATTTTGTTAAATAAGAAAATATTTAAAATGGCTGTGGGTAAACACTCACATGGCTAGTAAGAATAACCATGCTGTTATTCTTTGGTTGATATTTTCACAACTTGTTTAATTAACGGAAAACCTCTTTACCTGTTATGCTTAAGAAAGTAGCTTTAATAGCTCCTATTTTAACTCATTATAGAAGTCGGTTTTATAAAAAGCTCTCTTCCCAATTAGAGGGAAGAATAATATTTTACTTTCAGAACAAGCTTATTAATGATGGACGCCCAGGAAAGACAGTTAATGAGAGTGAGTTTTATAATACTTACTCAACCAGATCAATTTCATTTGCTTCAATTAAACTTTCATTCAGTCTCGACTTGATCAGGAAGATTAGAAGGGGAGGAAGTAGAATATTAATACTTGAGGGGGCATCAAGTAATCTAACATCATGGTATTTCATTATTTTCAAGAAACTAATGGGCTTGAAGATAATTTCGTGGGCTTGTGGCTGGCACCCTGATATTAAAAATCCAGTAATTAGCAAATTGAAAACCTTCATAGAAAGGTCATTCTTCAACAAAGTGGATTTTATTATTTGTTATAGTACAACTGCTTTTGAATATTTCCGAAAGATTGGCATTTCCACCCCAATGAAAATTGCTTATAACGGCATTGATACAGAGGATTTCTACGAGATGAGTCAAACTGTTATTCCCTTAGCTAGTGCAATTAAGACTAAAGACAAGAGAATGACTTTTCTCTTTGTGGGCGGCCTGTTTAAAGAGAAGCAGGTAGATTTTCTTATTGAGTGTTTTAAAATATTGCGTGAAGAAGTACCTGAGATTTGCTTATGGATCATAGGTGATGGACCAATGAGAACAGAAATAGAGATGATGGTAGATAGTTATGACACGAAGGATATTCTGTTCTTTGGAAGGATTGAAAAAGGCGTTGAGCAATATTTTGCTGCAGCAGATTTTTTTGTTTTGCCAGGCGTGGGGGGCTTAGCTTTAAATCAAGCGATGCTATGGGGAACACCATGTATTGTATCCGAAGCTGATGGCACTGAAAATGATCTTGTTCTTGACAATATTACCGGATTCCGTTTTGAAAAAAACAATAAAGGGTCATTGATCGGAGCAATGAAAAAAGCAATTTTACTTTCAAAGGAAGATCGGGATGGAATGTCCAAAAGGGCTCAAGAAATGATTTTGACAAGAGGTAATACGGGCGAGATGGCAAAGACATTTTCAGATGTAATACATAATTTAAGTTAAGGCTATATACGAGTGCATATACGGTTGATTATGAAATTGAATACCGTGAACCTATGGGTTTGAATGAAGATTGTGCATTCATGCCATCACCAATAATTCCTCCCCCAAATATTTCTTACTTTGAAGATATTGTTTATTTTACATTATCCACCACCTGTTCATGGATCATCAATTGTCGGTGGATTTATTAAAGGAGGCAGATTGATCAATGAGAGTTTTGATTGCTGTTACATCAATCTTGGGACCTCTGCCTCGGTTGAAGAGATAGGTAAAAATCCTGGAAGAAAGTCATTGAGGTACCTCAACCTTATCTGGCAGGTGTATAGAGCCCTACTGTTCCTTAGGCCAGATCTCTGCTACCTCTCCATCTCTTCAAAAGGTGCTGGGTTCTACAAGGACGCTCTCATAGTATTGCTCGTTAGACTATTCAGGGTCAAACGGATCTATCACTTCCATAATAAAGGAGTCAGAATTAATCAGGGAAAGTTGATAGATAACTTCCTGTACTGGCGGATATTTAAAGACACCGATGTGATCCTTCTTTCAAAACACCTTTACCCTGATGTGCAGAAATATGTTCCGGAGGATAGAGTACATTATTGCCCAAACGGTATACCGGAAATAAAAGACAAAAGACAAAAGGAAAAAGACATAAGAAATGGTTTGGTGCCCGAAATACTGTTTCTGTCTCATTTGATAAAGTCAAAAGGAGTGCTGGTGCTGATTGATGCATGTTATCTTCTTAAGGAAAGAGGATCACATTTTCACTGCACGCTTGCAGGTGGTGATGCGGAGATGAAAAAGGAAGAAGTGGCTGCAATTGTCTGCGATAAAGAACTGTCAGACTGTATTTCTGTGGTTGGACCAAAATATGATGGAGATAAACAGAAACTGTTGGAATCAGCCGACATTTTCGTCCATCCTTCATATAACGACTGCCACCCACTTATTCTTCTTGAGGCAATGCAATATTCTTTGCCATTAGTCTCGACCTTTGAAGGCGCCATTCCGGATATTGTTGATGACGGTATCACAGGATTCCTCGTACCACAAAAAGATTCTTCAGCCCTGGCGGATAAACTAGACATCCTGATTAAGGATCGCGATCTGCAACTTAAAATGGGTGCAGCAGGCCGGGCAAAGTATGAGCATGAATTTACCCTTAAAAAGTTTGAAAACAGGATGATTGAAATCCTCAAAGATGTAGCATCAAGATAGTGTTTAAATCTCAACCACCTGGATAACACCTCAGACTCCTAAAATATGAATCTATGAAAGCACTAAAATGGATTGCCTATCTCTCAACAGGCATTGGCCTGTTGCTTGTACTCCTCGGATCAATTTCCGCCGTCTTCCATGTTCGCATGCTGCAGGTCAACTACATGTCCAGCTACTTCATGGGAGCCAACAGCTTCTTCCTGATCACTGTGGTCATCTTTCTCTACATTCACCTGGCAGGTAATAAAAAGATCTGATTTTACTTTTCCTGTCATTCCTTTTCCGGTACCGTAGCTAACTGTGCTTTTTAATTCTTTCGAATACTTCCTCTTCCTCCCGGCAGTAGTACTCCTCTACTTCCTGCTGCCATTCAAGTGGAGGAACCCCTTCCTGCTCATCGCTTCCTACTACTTCTACATGAGCTGGAAATGGGAGTTCGGCTTCCTGATGCTCTTTACCTCCGCAGTCAACTATGTGGCAGGACTGAGGATCAACTCATCAAAAGAACGTCGGACTCAACGCCTCTGGCTGACCCTGGCCATAGTGGCTTCCCTTGGCGTACTGGTCTATTTCAAATACGCCAATTTCTTTATCGCAGAAGCATCAGCCCTGCTCAGAATCCTGGGCGCAGACGTCCGCGAATCTTACCTTAAAGTCATCCTCCCCGTAGGAATATCCTTCTTCACCTTTCAGGCACTCAGCTATACCATCGATCTCTACAAGGGAAAGATGCACGTGGAGAGAAACTTCATCAACTTCACACTCTTCGTTTCATTCTTCCCCCAGCTGGTGGCAGGTCCGATAGAACGCGCCACAAACCTCCTCGACCAATTCAAAAAGGAACAGCATTTCTCATCGGACCGACTGCTCGAGGGCTCGAAACTGATAATATGGGGCCTCTTCAAGAAAGTGGTGATAGCCGACCGGCTGGCAGCATATGTTGAACAGATCTATGCCTCTCCCGAACTGTTCGGAGGAAGCACTCTGTTCCTCGCAACCTGCTTCTTCGCCTTCCAGATTTACTGCGATTTCAGCGGATACTCCGACATAGCAATAGGCAGCGCACATATCCTGGGATTCAGGCTGATGCAGAATTTCAACCTTCCCTACCTGGCAAAATCGGTCAGGGACTTCTGGCATCGCTGGCATATCTCGCTCTCAACATGGTTCGCCGATTATGTCTATAAACCCCTCGGAGGCAACAGGGTCTCAACAGGCAGATGGATGTTCAACATCATGGCTGTCTACCTCGTCAGCGGACTGTGGCACGGGGCAAACTGGACATTCATAATCTGGGGAGGCATATTCGGTGTACTGTATATCCTGGAGTTTCTGGGAGATAAGCTTCTGAAAAGTGCCAGACTGGATAGGGTATTCTACAAGTCGAAATTTATCCATCCGTTCAGGGTGGCTGTTATATTCCTGGCCGTACTGGTTTCGTGGGTCTTCTTCAGGGCTGACAATACTGGAGACGCATGGCATATAATAACACACATGTTTACCGGCTGGGACCGGATGCCTTACCTCGGCTCCTCGGCGTTTGAAACAGTACTGGGCTTTGCATTGGTATTGCTTCTGTATGCCATCCAGATACTCCAATACCGGGGAGTGGCATCGATATACATGGGTCCAACGATGGTGCCCCGCAGCATGCGATGGGCAGGATATGCTCTGCTGCTTGTCATGATAGCGATGTTCGGAGTCTCCTCGGAACAGTTTATATACTTCCAGTTCTGATAACAGAAAATGCCGGCACCCCTGGTTAACGATATAAGAAACGACCGCAGATTCGGGCGTAACTTTTTGCGGGTATCGCTGTTCATCGCTATCCTTTTTGTATTTGATCTTATTATCTCGGTTGCCCTTCTGAAGGGGATCGAGCGATTCTACGGACTGAGGAGCGATGCTGATGTTCTTATGATAGGCCACTCGCACCTCATGCTTGCCGTTGACAAGGTGACACTGGAGGAGGAGAGCGGCCTAACGGTGGCCAAGTATACCCGCGAGGGGGTCAACATGGCCGATCGCAGGGTGATGGCACAGCAGTACTTTGACATCTGTTCCGAACCACCGGAGACTGTCATTCTAAGCATCGACCCGTGGCTCTTCTCTGGCGAGGGGCTGAGCCTAAACTCATGGAAACTCTTCCTGCCGTTCATGGATAATAAGGGTGTGAATGCTTATGTCAAAAATTCCGCGAAAAAGTTTGACTATTATCGCTACAAAATCCTGAGATCAGGGAGATTCAATGCACAGTTACTGAACGCCTCCGCCCGCGGCTGGCTGAAGAACTGGGATAACCTTAAGTTCGGGGTTGTAGATACTGTAAGATACAACAATGAGGATGCATTGCGCGGGTTCCGGCCTATAACATTCAGCCGGGAGCTGATGGACGATTTCTCTGCAACACTTGAATTCCTGAACAGCAAGAACACCAGGGTGCTGCTCCTGAACACACCCGTCTGGGAGCCACTGATAAATGCTCAAAAGCCTGAGTATATCCGTTCGATGTTCCTGATAGATTCTCTTGCACGGGAACATTGTCCGGGTGCGGACATCATTGACCTTGTCCCGGAGTTTTCACACAGGACCGAACTCTTTTTTGACCCGATACACATGAACCCGGAGGGGCAGAGGGTGGTTACAGAGGCTTTAGCTGAATGGATTTAATGGATGTTGTATGCGCGCTGGGATGTAACAAGTTTTGCTTGAAAATCCGAAAAAAAAAGTTCTTCAGATATAACGGCTTGATAATCTCATATGGGGTTAAAAAGCTACCATAAAAAAACCCCGTTTCCGGGGCAAGGGCATTACAACCCTCCACCTCCACATGAGTGGATTGCTGTAAAGATAAGCCAATTAACTATTAAAACAAAAAAAATTAAACATTCCTTGAAAAAATATTAACTGTGATCCACCACGAGCGACTATTTATAGCCTCTAAGGGATCTCTGAATTTTATTGTTGTTCCGATTATCGAATTCTGAATACCCAGTGTTTAACTCAAAAACTACCTTCCTTTTGGTACTGGTCGCACTCAGTGCAGCCTATATTGGCGGATGCCGCCGGGCAGGAACGTGGCTGGTAAAGGAGAGTGTGCCTTCGCATGCAGATGCCCTTGTATTGCTGATGGGCAACTTCACCGACAGGGTGCTGCAGACTGCCGACCTGTACGGTTCCGGCCTGGCCAACAGGGTTATCATAGCCGAGGAGAGCATGGGCGGTTACAAGGGGCTCACTGACCGAGGAGTGAAAATCATCAGCCATACATCTCAGGCTGTCAGCAGCCTGGTGGCGCTGGGAGTGCCGGCTGACAGCATAACTATCCTGCCGGGTGACGCACGGAGCACCCTGGACGAGGCAGTAATAGTCCGGGATTACATCGGTACCAATCCTGGTCTGGACACCCTTATCCTGGTCTCCTCACCATATCACCTGAGAAGGTCTTCAGTGATATTTGGGAAAGCGTTTAAGGAGGCCGGGCTAACCGTTTTTACCGGCACCAGCGGCAGCGGTACCTATACTGGTTTTGATGCAGACAGGTGGTGGCGCTCAAAGGAAGATATCCAGCACGTGCTCACCGAGGTGATCAAGATAGGCAGCTTCGTGACGGTTGAGGGCAGGAGACTGAAGAGAGAATAATGAATCATGTTGCGATGAGCCGGCAGAACACAGTTTCGGTGCTGGGATACAGTGTGTACGCGGGAAACAGGGATTACTTCGCTGACGGGGTGAAAGGGGTGGTGGCCACACTTAATCCGCATTCGTATGTAATTGCCAGGAGAGATGTGCAGTTTCGCGAGGCGCTGATGGAAGCCGACCTGCTCATCCCGGACGGCACCGGAATACAGCTCGCGGCAAGGGTGCTCCGGGGGCGCAGGATAGAAAAAATAGCAGGGTCTGACCTGCACGAGGTGATTATTGATACCCTCGGCAAGAGAGGCGGGTCGTGCTTCTACCTGGGATCCTCCGAAGAGACACTTCGGAAGATAAGAGAGAGGCTGGCGGCAGAACACCCGTCGCTGAGAGTCGGTACTTACAGCCCGTCGTTCAGGGAGGTATTCACTGAGGAGGAGAACTGCGCGATGATAACCGCGGTCAACAGCTTCGCGCCGCAGGCGCTGTTCGTCGGGATGACCGCTCCGAAACAGGAGAAATGGGTGCATGAGCACAGGGATATGCTCAGTGCACCTCTCATTTGCCCCGTGGGAGCCGTGTTCGACTTCTACGCGGGAACAGTACGGAGATCGGGAGAGTTCTGGATAAGGATGGGCCTGGAATGGCTGCCGCGACTGCTCCGGGAGCCGAAGAGACTCTGGAGACGGAACTTTATTTCCACTCCGTTGTTTCTTTTTTATCTCGTAAGAGAAAAGATAAAAATGACTGCAGAGCTAAAAATGAGGGGAAGATATATTGTTGATAATTAAATTTTACAATTATTTCTAAACAATCTAACTTCGTCCCATGCCTGAATTAGTAATTAAAGGTTGGCTGGCAATCATGCTGGCATTTGCATCTTCGGTTGCCATTACCTGGTATTATCTTCCCAAGATAATAAAGGTTGTCAACGAAAAGCATCTCCTTGACAAACCGGGCAGGCACAAGATCC
>Ga0255340_1002825_pt1 | contig 19354 bp, 16 predicted proteins | sample wastewater_treat_7_FD_192417 | JGI IMG/M metagenome (GOLD analysis project Ga0255340, IMG submission 192417) | Wastewater microbial communities from Lulu Island WWTP, Vancouver, Canada - plant10 | ecosystem: Engineered > WWTP > Wastewater > Unclassified | place: Canada: Vancouver, British... | reverse complement strand
GGAGTTCTTGAGCCGTCGATAATGATCGGGCAACCTAAAAGCGTATAGTTGCTGATGCTCTTCATTCCAGTAGCACCGAATCCCTTCGAACACGTTGGCCCCAAACTGAGACGTTGGAGATAACACATTTATCTTAGCGTCTTGCAGCGGGACTATCTTCCCGTTCAGCCAAATCAGTCTATGGTCGATGTTTAGGTTCACTTTTCTCACGCGCCTTCTCTAGTACTGCTGATGCCGCCGTTGCAGCAAGTTCCCCGTCTGAACACGTATCACACGACCCTCCCCTGGACTCAATGATACCTCTACCGCTTACTACGCTAAGAACAGTCATAAGGATTATTCTGAGATCGATCAATACGCCGTACCTACTGAACAGGTCAACGTACAGATTATCGAATCTGATCTTCTCGTCCCATGCAAGCTCATTTCTCCCACTAACCTGAGCCAAGCCAGTAATTCCAGGCAACACGCTGAAGCGTTTCCTATATTCCTCGTTTAGGTCCTCATAGGGGCCGAGCTCATAGGAGACCGGTGGCCTTGGGCCGACTATTGACATCTCGCCCCGGATCACATTCAGCAGTTGAGGCAATTCGTCTAGACTGGTTCTTCTCAGGAACCTACCTACGCGGGTAACACGAAAATCGTCATCATAGCTGAAAAGTCCTGTATGCATATGCTCGGCATTCTCCACCATAGTACGGAACTTGTACATCACAAAGATGACGCCGTTCTTTGTCATCCTCCGTTGCCGAAACAGAACTGGTCCGCTGGAGTCGAGCCTTATCGCAACAGCGATAAAGACAAGAACCGGGCTTAGCAAGACTAGCACCGAGGTTGACAACAGGATGTCCATGCATCTCTTAATGACGTACTTCAACAGCAAATCCTCCAGGAAACTCAGAACTTGAACGTGTGAAATACGTCTTCAAAAGTCTCGTTCTCTTTCACCAGTTCGATTGACCCGTACCTAGTATCATATTCCACCACAGCGAAATTTGGCAGGATGAATGGCGGCTTTAGGACCAGTGAATATGAACCAACGTTGCTGAAGACTACATAATCGCCCACTGCGAGCTTTCCACTAAAACCCCGATATAAATAGTCTGATTCGATGCATGTATAACCAACAAAGTCAACATCCTGATAGATGTCCTGCACGTGCTTGCTCGTCGTATCATGGTAGATGCTGAGTGGCAGGTTCCTCCTAGATAGCGTGGGGTTGATGTTCTGAGCACTTCCAAGAAGAGTTGCAAACGTCTTTCCCCTCACGCTCTTGATGCTTATCACCTTCGAAGCAAACTTCATGGCATCAGCAACCAGAGCTGTACCGGGCTCAATGATCAGCATTGGTTGTTCGGCCAGCGGATACTCCTTGAAACAGGCACTGAACGGGTCGGCAACTACACTGGCGTAGTCTTCGTACGAAGGAATATCGTCGTCAAACTGCATCTTTAGGGAATCATCCATCTTTCCATATAGCCCTCCCCCGAGACTTACGAACCGGGGTGGCTTCCTGAAGTGCATTTTGACTAGGTCCAGCATTCTGCTGGTCCTCCGAATCCAAGGCCCGATACCTCTTGCGGCAAAGTGGCAGTGCAGGCCGTCCAACCGCAAATTCCCCAGATCGCGAATCGTGCGGAGGGCCAACAGGAATTCGTGTCCGTCAACATCAAATCCGAAGCGCGATGTTACGCCATCTTCAATGTCAAAATTGCATCGAATCCCTATCGAGAGTACATTCTCTTTGTGTTTCGATGCGATCTCTATGACCTTCCGCAGGTCAGACTCAGAGTCTATGTTTACCGTGCCGCCTGCTAACAGAAGTTCCTCAACCGCAAGTGCATCCTTATAGGGCCCGTTGAAGAACACCTTTTCCGGGGAAACTCCAACCTTAAGGGCGAGCCTGTACTCCATATCAGAAACCACTTCGGCGAAACCGCCCATTTGGTCCACTAACGTACATATCCTCGGAATGTAATTCGTCTTGTAGGAATAGGCAATGCGCGAACGTGGGTACAGTCTGGCAAAAGCAGTGTTGAGTTCATGATAGTTCTCACGAAATCGATCTACATCCAACAGGTAGAACGATTGACCATATTCGGACGCTATGTCGTTCAGGACCTGGCCTGTTAGCATCATTAGTCCTACCTTCCGAGGCAGAAGATAAGTAGATAAGGGATACCCTTGGTTTGCGACCTACCTATCTGCCACAATCCGATCAACCAATCTACAGACTTCACATCTGTTATGCTCGAAGTAATCTGGACTCTCGTGTGAGAGCCTATTCTCATAGTCCCGTATCTCAGCTACTCCAATCCTGAAGGTTTCCTCAATTTGCCTGATGTCAGACGCTCTGCCAACATTACAGAAAGTCCTAGATAGTATTGTCATGCTTGAACCCAAGCGGTAGTGCTCTGCCATGATCCTCTCGGCTGCCAAAACACCTTCCCCAATTCCGGCTATTCCTCCGAACCCAAATGGAATGTCCCTCTGTTTGATCTTTGTACATAGCATCTCGACAGTACCGTTTGCTAGTAGTTCAAACATGAACCTCAGCTTGTAGCCAAGATGAAGATCATTCAAACCAATGTGGACGAAGTCAATTCCGCCAATTTGCAGAATAGACTCAACCACACCCACCGCCTCCGGTGTTTCCAGCAGAAGACAGACTTTCGCTCGCCCATCCACGAAGTCGACGAACTTTGCGACTTCATCCTCTTTGCGAAAGAAGGGAAGCATTACTATGTCTGCACCGTCACTGATGACCCGACTTATCTCTTCCTCCGACCCCTCGTAAATAGGATTTACTCGGACAAGAAGCTGGGAGTTGACCAACACCTTACGGATTCTGCTTACGTCGTCTATCTTGTGATAGGAAACAACCGTATCTAGGTGCCCCTGACGATCTTCCTTGCCATTGATCTCAAGATCAACGAATATCCAGTCTACGCCGCTTTCCTCAGCAATTCTCGCGACGCTCTCGTTGTTGGTTATGTACATGAGTCTCAGGGGCATGCTCACTACCTCTTCCTTGCTGGACAAGACCCTCTTGACTGAGTGTAGATGCTGCATAAAACTGGCATGCCTAACCGCTTGAATGCCCTACACATCCTTCTCCACGGTTGCGAATCAGGCTTTGCCCATAACCAGTATATGGAGGCCGATTCTATCTGCTTCGGGCATTTCACCGAAGGCGCGCGAGGTCTTTTGCGATGTACTCACCTATAATGTAGGATTACCAACTAATTCGACTAGCAGGTTCCGAAAACCTTCAACACAGAGAGGCAAGCCGTGCGCGAATCCGCAGCGCCCACCCTCCAAAGGATGGGCCGGCAGACGCTAGTCTGGGCTCGCCATGGCGCAGACCCGCATTCGAAGGCTCGTAGCTTCGCTATTTGTGGCACTGAAAAGAGATCGTCCGCTTAGCAGGACGGCTGAGTTCAGCCTCATAGAGACGGATGAGGAACTGGCCACTCTCACGAGGAGGAGAGCGCGCTATGAGAGATCGGAACTGGGGAGCCATATCCAGTGGCACCACCTTTGAAGCGTTGGCTGCGACGCTTGTCTTCTTCGAGGACCCGAAGGCAATACTGTTCGGACGCCGCGGCAGGGATGGCGGCCAAGATGTACGCTCCGGTGACGGCGCCTGCGTGTTCCAGGCAAAGCATCATGGGGGTCCTTCGACCGCGAAGGCGATAGCGGATGCGAAGCGGGAGGCTTCCAAGATCGCCACCTATCGTGAGCCAGGACATGAGCGGTACGAGCAGTGGGAGGGCGTGACACATTGGCGACTGGTCACAAATGCCTTGTTCAACCCCGCTGACCAGCAGAGATGGGATCACGAGGTCGTGCCGGTTTTCCGCAGCCAGGGACTCATTGCCGAGTACTGGGGGCGAAGCCAGCTAGACGCTCTTCTAGACAAGCATCCTGAAGTCGACAGATCCTTCTTCGGGAATCAGACAAGGGCTTTCCTGACGCTGCCGGAGGCAAGGGAGCAAGTTGCTTCCCAAGAGCCGCTTCTGAAGCGCAGTCCGCCCGCGCCCTTCGTCGGTAGAAGAGACGAGTTACGGCAAGTCGCCCGGTTCATGTCGTCCGATTCGAGGTTCTTGGTTATCCACGGCTCCGGGGGCGTCGGGAAGACGCGCCTCCTCATCGAGGCGGGAGAAGAAATCGCGAGCACGGGTAGGTGGCAGGTCCTTTGGGCCAATGCCGCGACTATGCTGTCGTCGGGAACCTGGTTTGACGGAATCGTGCCCGAGCGCCCCACTCTGTTGCTAGTCGATGAGCCAGAAGATGAGCAACTCATGAAGATACTTGACGAACAGCAGAGCAGCAGGACCGCCAATTGGAAGGTAGCCATTTCTGTCCGTTCCCCGAAGGATCCTGTGATGCGATGGTTTGGCGGCGCCAGGACAAGGAAGTACGTTGATACGATCAACCTTGATGTGCTTCGCCCAGACGAAGCGGAGCAAATGTGCATGGGCCTGCTAAGCTCAGGCCCGCTGGGCACTAAGGGAGATACATGGCGCAAGGAAGTTGCCCACGAACTTGCCGGTCGTTTCTCATATCATCCAATGTGGCTGACTATCGCTGTTCACGTCCTTGAGACCTCAGGCGACCTCGCTGGGGTTCCGCAGACCGCTGATAGCCTTGCAGAGTTGTACCTGGACGAGATCATCCAGTGTCAAAAGGAGTTCCAACCTGAGCGAGTGCGCTCGTTGCTTCGGTGGGTCGCCCTTGTTGGCACCGCGAACCGAGAAAGCGATGCGGCGATCGGGCTACTTCGTGAAGGCAGTGGTGTCGCGTCGGACACGTCGGTGAGGGAAATGCTGGCTAGACTAGTCGCGCGAGGAGGCCTAGCACAGCGAGGGGCAAGAAATCGACTCGTCGAACTCAAGCCGGACGTCCTGCGCGATCACGTGCTTATTCATTGGCTCTCGGTAGATGTCGGCTACGGAGAGACGCCGATCCAGCCGTCAGACGCAGCGAGAACCATTGTGGACCATATTCTGCACACTGTCCTTCAGGGAAGCGTAAATCAGCTTGGACAAGCGGTTTTCGTATCTATGGCCCGGACAGAGTCCCTACTGAAGCTGTCAGGAACCCCCGTGCCTCTTCTGAAGCCTTTCTTCGATCACATCCGTGACCGCGTTGAGACAATAGGCGCAAGTGTGCGCCTGGTCATCGCCGAACTCCTGCCGGATGTAGCTCAGTTCTACCCAATCGAAACGGTCGAACTCAGCCGCGCTTTTCGCAGCGTTGATGCAGGCACAGATGAAGTCCAGGGCGTCTTCGGCAGCTATCAGGTGGGACAGGATGACGTAGTTCTCGCGCTGGCGTGGTCCGTGTTTCACGCCGCAATGGGAGCACAGACGAAGGACGAGCGCGAGCAGGTGATTGGGGAGCCTTGTGCACTGGTGGAGGCCGAGGCCGACATCGCCGCCCGCCGCGCCGGCGGATTGCCGAATGACGGGAAGCGAGCTGCTCAGCTCGTGAAGCGAGTGATTGGGGGCGGGCCTCAGTTCTGGTCTGATTTCGAAGCCGAGCTATGCACCGTTGTTAGTCGCCTGCTTGCCGAGGCAGTTGGCCAGCCAACGTCCAAGGCGAAGTTGGCAGCACTCAAGTCTCTCCTGGAGCCCTACTTGGAACTCGGGCGGGAACAGGTGTGGAGCGAGGGTGACAAGCTCAACATCGGTAGCGTCGTCATGCTGCCCGGCAGTCCGGCATGGAAGGCCCGGCAAGGCATTCTCAATCAGGTCAGGGGCTATCTTGCAGACCAACGTGTGCCGTCTCAGGTACGGCTCGTGTTCTGGGCTGCTCTTGTCAACGCACACAGAAACGCAACCCAGTGCCGCAAGGGAGCCGAGGAGGATCTGCATAGCGAGCTGCGCGATGTACTGCTAGACGACCTTGTTTGGGCACGTTCACTGCTCTCACAGAATGCACGCGAGTTTGAGGAGCTTAAGGCGGCCCGCGAACTATGGCGCTGGCACTATCGCTTCGATGACGACCCTGAGTTCAAACGTGTGTCCAGAGAACTGGAGAATCTGTACGAGATGAACGATCTGGCCGGAGAGTTCGAACCATTGTTCCGCTCTGACGATCCGCAGCGGTGTTATGAGCGATGGGATGAGAAAGCGGCTCAACTCGCGGCCAATCCCTCTTGCCGGGATATCAAGTCATTTGTTGACCGGGCTGTTCGCTTTGCCGGAGAGCGCAGACCTGACCAGCCGCAGAGACTCGCTTGGAATCTAGGCGCATACGCAGACACTAGCGACTCGATTCAGTCCTTCATGGTCGAATCGCTAGCAGAGCCAGAGACATCGAGGTACACGGACTTCTCAATCACAGCCGCATGTAGTTGGATCGTGAGCCTGCGCAGAACTGCGGGGGATGAGGCAGTGCACAGACTAGTCGACAAGCTCGTGAATATGTGCAGCGACGACGAACGCCGAATCCGTCTCATAAAGCAGGTCTACGATAGGCCAGTCTCGCGGGAGGACGGCAGACTGTGTCCGGCGCAGCATAGCTACCTCCGGTCCAAGGCAAAGCTGTTTCTCGACAACGGGCAGGGACCCGACTTCATCAAGATCGTTGTCTTGGGATTGAACCGTGATTGGCCTGAGCTTAAGGGCCTTGTGGAGCGAACACTGAATGAGATCCCCAGAGAGCAACTCGGCGATGCAGTTGTCTCTCTTGTACGCTCGGCCTACTGGGCTCTTGATGAAGACAAGGCGCAGGAAGCTCCTCCGGACTTCGGCATCTGGCTACTCGACCAAGTACTCTTGCTGCCGGATCTGAGTGTCCTCAGTAATACCGTCGAATGGGAGCTCGACGAGATATTAAAGCGTGTTGGCCGTCTTCCGGTTACATGGCTTCCCGGGGCTCTCCAGAGACGTGTGGATATGGAGGCGCAGGATGAGGGCGGCAGAGCAATCGCGACCGACCATGGCCTGCTACTCAGTCGGTGTGTCGCCCCGATTACCACGGCTCACGTTGGCAACCGCGAGATCTCCAAGGCAATAGCTGCCCTCATAGACCTAGCGTCGAACACCGGTACGATCGGTTACTACCTGCCGCGATTGCTCCTGGGCGTCGACCCAGAGGGATTGGTCGTCCCCCAAGAAGTAGCCAATCGCGTGAGAGTAACCTCAAACCTGGATGACCTGCGTCGGCTGGCACGAACAGCGGGCGGATACGCCATCGCGAGCCCGCCCTGGCGCATAATTGCCCAACCTCTCGTTGAACATGCCAGCAGAGAGTCACGCCTGCCGGAGAGGTACCGACTCTTCAGTGCACTAATGCCCAAAGGGGTAAGAGTGTGGTGGGCGACACCAGGCGGCGTTCCGCAGGAGTTCGTCGACGGCGTTCAGCGCGCACAGGAACTCTTGGACGCGGAGACTGACACTGCGTTTCGCGCCTTCTGGGAATGGCACCTGCAGGTGGCCAAGGCGGAACTTCGGAGAGAAGAGGAAGAGGCTAAGGAGGAGCGGGGTGAATGAGGACGCATCGGCTGACTGACTATGGAGCGCAGGAGGATCGGAGATGGACAAGATCTGGAGGCAGTATCAGTCCATAGAAAAGGCCATCGGGGACTCTATGCGGGTAAAGAATGCGCTGTTACGGGCAGTGGAGTTGCCGCTCATCCGGATACCAGAGATGCCGCTTGGGATGCGTCTGGAATCCTCGGCACGTCTGCTACCACGGTTCGATAGTACAATCCGTATGTATGATGACCTCAACAGGGCCTTCCGTTCGCGATTTGAGGGTGTGATTCAGAGCACGGCGTTGGGTACGCAGCTCCAGCAAGGTCTCTTTGCCTCACGCATCCTGGAGGAGCAACAGACATGGGCCGCGTTGATGCAGAGGGTTGCATCCTCATCGTTGGAGAGGATCGCTAGGGAGTCCCAGCTGAACTGGATGCAGACTGTGTCTACGATCGTAGAGCAGCTACCACTATGGGAGTCGGTTTCTGTCGGATCTCTGCACGTGGATGGGTTGCTTGCGCCAGCTCAGTATCTGGGCGAGTTTAGCCGGAGTACACTGGCAGCTTTGCAGCGGGCGTCCGGGAGTCAATCCATTGGCTTGCAGTCATCGCTTGCCGTTGCCCAATATGAGCTCGCCGGACTGCCAAGTCTGATGGGCCCTTTGCTCGAGGATGTTGATCCGGGCGAAGGCTGCGTATTGGCGACGATCCGCATGAACGCCGGGCGTGTTTGGCGGCGAGAACTGGTGACCGCCGCAACCGAGGGGAACGTGGTCACAGCTAGTGACGAGGCCATTCAGCAGCTTGTGGATTCTAGCTCGGGTGTCGACTTGACGGGGCGAATCCGCTATATGCTGTCTCTAGTCCCGCTGTGCAACAAGGCTGCCAAGTATGCAGGCAGGCCAGAGATCTTCAAGCTATCAGATGAGATGGCTATCTTCATGTGCAGCGCCCACTTTGAGCTTGCGACAAACAAGGAGCGATTGGCAAGTTTCATCACTAACATGTGCATGGCGATCTATGAGACTGCAGGCAAGAGCAAGCCTAATTACCTTGGAAAGGGTTTGCTCACCAAGGAAGAGAGCTCGATAGTCGACGTGATCTGTGATTTGCGCAACGGATTGCTTGTGCATGATCCAGAACAGGGAGGCGAGCGCGTTGAGGTGCAGAACTACCGGAAAGTGCGGCAAAGCCTGAGGAACCTTGGAATTGACCGGTTTCCAACTAGAGCCTTTCACTTCATGCAGATCCAGCGGGCGATTGTAGACCGGTGCATAGAGATGCTCGAAACGCTCCTTGAGAGGGTCGCCGCGTTTCCCCCGCCCAACGGAACGCCGAACCTGTACAAGTAGCATTATCACCAGGCAGGACGGAGGCAAGAGGAGGCAGCCAACATGATTGATAGGCGTGAGTGCGGAGCAAGAAGGCTGTGCTTTCTGTTGGGTGCCGGGGTGTCCTTGTCCGCCGGCTTCCCGCCGACCGACACAATTACGGATCGAGTCTGCGGCAGAGAGGGGAGAATCCTTAATGTCGGTGGGACCTATAGCTGGTCACCTACGCCAGCAGACGGACATCCGCGTGGCAGCGTCCCCGACCCTGGCCAGCGAGTCATCGAAATCGTTGCGGACATGCTCTGGCGCGGCAAACAGTCTCCCAACTACGAAGACTTGTACTACGTGGTGAACGAAATCCATGAGCATCTCATCACAAACTACGACAACCCCTGTCTCGAACCTTTGATAGCCCGGCTGACGGAGAAGGGCGACTGGGACGATGTGGACGGAGATCCTCGAGAAGGCTTGAAGTATGCGGCGTCCGAGGCCTGTGACCTTATCCGATCTGTAGTGGCCCGATCGCTGAGCGGCACTCCCGAGTCCACGGACCTGAACCTTCTGACTGACATCATCCGTGCCCGGCGGTTCCAGCGAGTCGACATCTTCGCCCTCAATCACGACTGCCATATAGAAACTGCTTTGCAGGAGGCTAAACTAGCCTACGAAGACGGGTTCAGAGAGACTGGGCATGAGGACGTCCACGTGTGGTCGCGAGCCTGCCTTGAGCAAGACAGCTCGTACACAACCGTCTGCAAACTGCACGGCTCGGTGGATTGGTACAGAGCGCAGATTGAGGGCTACTGCTTTGAGGACGTGCTTATCAGGACCCCAGACGACGTTGAACATCTGGGGCAATTTGAGCTGCCCCAGGGGAGAACGCGCCCATACATCTCTCCCGATAACCGGCAGATCCTCGTCGGAAGGCACAACAAGATACTCAGCTATACCGGCGGCTGGTACCTCGAACTCTACTACTGGTTCAAAAGACGGATAGAGCACGCAGATGTACTGGTTGTGTCGGGATACAGCTTCGGGGATAAGGGCATCAACAGCGCCATCATCGATGCATTTGCGCCGCGTGACCCACGCAAACTCCTGATAGTGATAGACCCCTCGGACGAATCAGCGCTACTTGAGAAGGCGCGGTATGCAATAGCAGGCAAGTGGAACATGTTGAAGAGCAGGGGCCTGCTGACGTATGTGCAGCGCGGTTTCGGCAGCGTGAAGCTCGAAGATTTGCAGCAGGAGGCGAGGCGATGGTACCATTAGCGGCTTCTGAGCTACACCGCACTGCGGGGCGTCTCAGGACATATGATCCCAGATCTGCGATTGCCCAACTCGGCGGGCTGCTGACCCTGCCTGCACTGCAGGCCAATACGATTCGAGTAGAGACACTGGTTCACCTGGCCGCAGCACACTGTCACGGGCGCCGCGACCTTCGACGATCCGAGATCGGCCATCTGCTCAACGAGCGACTGCGTGAGACCTCGGTTACGTCGATCGAGGATCCCGTTGAAGATGTCTTCGTCACCAATGTTGAGACTCCCGAAGGCAATCGTGGCCGAGGTGGCCGAGATCTGCCGCCGCTTCCAAGGCGAAGCCAAGGGCGAGCTGGACAGAGGCATCCAGCGAGTCGAATGGACAAAGCCCAATCCTAGGGGCCTTGAACGCATCGTCGGATTCGCGCCAGATCCCGCCAACATCGACCATAGGCTAGTGACAAACACGCACGTCCCGATCATGTACCTGACCTTCTTACCGATCGACGCCAGCAAGATCGAGCCGCTTAGTGAGAAGGAGGACAACAGCTGCGTGTGAGACGACCAGCAGGGCCTGGGCCGCGGGGGCCGCTCACTTTCGCGGGAGCGAGCGGCGTCTGTGGGTGCGAGTACCGAGCGGGATTTGTTCAACTAAAAGGGCATCGAGCTGAACTATCGTAGGGTGTTTCCGTAAGGTCAACAACGCCCGCTGTGCGCGTTGTGGTTGCGGGCGACTGCGTCCTTTACGGATGTTGGGTGAGGGACGGGTGGCGGCAGCGGCAGCGTTGCGACCAAGCGACTGCTGTACCAACTGCAGGACACATAAGCTCAACTATCTGGGAGTTTAGCGGAACTCCAACTGTGTCACGCCTGGAGCGGAGGACTGGTCGCTTGGCTGCCACTACCATCGATGCCCCGAACGGGAAGAGCGGCTGCGCGCCGAAGCCAGACCGCCCCAGGCTGCTCCTCAGTCCGCTCCCCTCCCTGGTGTCTGCACGCCATAGGTTTGGGACGCAACCATGGGGGCACAGGGAGGCAGATCAGGCAGTGTGTTGTTCAAGGAGCGGTCGCGGTATTCCGAGTTGCGGACGCTGTGATAGCAGTCTGTCGACCAAGTCAACACACGATTGATGACAGAAGATGCCCAAGAGCGACACTCATAGGTCGGCAGCGATCTGTGATGTATGCCTTCGTAGCGTGCCATAGAAGGCGCACAGACACAAGGGAAACTTCGAGAGACCGTCGAACAACTCACGTGACTCATAGCTTACGTCCAATAGAGAGAAAGAACCTAGTGCAGAGGTGAGAGAGATGATACTTCAGGAGTGGGAAAGCAAGGTTCGCGAACTAGAGCTTGATCATATAGCCGCCGGCGGCTTCATCAGTCGTGAAGACGCAGAGAAGGTTGTCGAAGAAGCATATGGGCCCAAGCCTGCTGCGGTGAATGCAGAGGCCGGCAATACACACAGGCAGAGCTAGTATACAGCATGCCGCAGGAAACCAGGTCGCAGAACCCAGGTGCCCCCCAGCCCGAGTGGCCCCATCGATTCACCCCGAGCTGACGATGCAGACGAGGGTCAGGTCAGCTGTAGGGTTGCGGAGATCGGTGCCATCGGTGATGGTAGACGCAGCACAGAAGCTTCAACCGTGTCTTGGGTCTTGGGGCCAGGACTCCAAGTCGCGGGATTCTACCAAGGCCCGGCATAGGGCAGCTCGCTCCCGGAATGTACCTTGCGGGACTCTGCCCTGTCCTCCTGACTCGCGTGCATTCGGCAATGCCGCTGGAGGCTCTGCAACCGCGAGGAATGAAAGTGAAAGTGCCTGTACAATGATTGTGGACTCTACAAACACGCCTCATTACTGCACGGGCCAGGACGCTACCATCAGCTCAAGCTGCGTTCGTGCTCGTTGCAGCAACAGACCCGATGGTACCCAAACCCACCACGTATCCTACCACACACTGAACTGATGCCTAAGACACGGAAGTCAGCCGCATGGGCATCGTCTTTGCGGGCTGCAGGAACCGTATAGCCAGCCTCGCCGACTAGACCTCTGTGGTCTTGGCAGAGGGTGCTGGCGGCTCCGGATTCTGCGTATTCCACATCCGCATGCTCCGTCTGTGATCTGCACATAGACTGCGAGCGCCTAATCAGTACGCCAGAAGGCCCGGATCCTAGGCCCGATAGCAGGTACCAGGTCTGGCGTTAGGCGGAGAAGAACGTGAGGCTTCTCCCGAGAGCGTGCCTGATCCTCAGGCCACCACTTGGGGCAATCGCTTGTTGCCAGCCGTCTGTGGCTGCAGCAACGATAGGGCGCACCATGGACTGCCGGGCACCAAGGCGGATTGTGGGGCAGAGCTTCATCTGCCTAGTTGTCTGGCTTGAATGAATCGACAAAACAGTGTATCATCCTGTACTGGGTAGTGAACCCATACTATTGCACCAGACAATGGAGTTAAGCTGCCAGTTGCACACCCATATGGACCGTTGCAGTCAGTAATCTCCGCATGATCGCAGCCATCGTCTCCGTCCGGACATCGGGCCCCGGTCTTCGTGTCTGACGAGGAGTATACGCGGGTAGCATTATTGCTTGCTGTCCATGGACAGACTTACTGCGCCCATCGATGGACCGCATACTCACGGAGGCATGGCCTGACACAAACGCAAGCACTAGATGCGATTGCCAACGACATGCGGCGGACACTGCAACATCCGTAGCCGAACTATTCGAAGATCAATGCCGCCTGTCTGGAAGGCGAGAAAGGCTGGTTGATGACCATGTTAAGATGGGTCGTAACCGGAGTATCTGGCTCGGAACGGATCGAGTTCTTGAACGAGATCGCTGAAGGCGTGCGCAGAAGAAGCAAGACAGTTGAGGTCTATGATGTTGGTCAGCTCATCTCAGAGGAATGTGAACGACTCCCAATCGTCACTGTAGACAGCCGCATGCTTGACATGGATCCGCACCTCCTGAGAGCAACTCGGCGAAGTGCCCTTAAGGAAGTGCGCATCGGCGTTGCGGAGAATCCGCATGTAGATCTGCATTTGACCGACATTCGTGCTACGTTCACGTGGAATCGGACCACAGGGATGAACAGTAGCACTTTGGCTCCTACAATGTGGGTGTTGTTCTGAGGAGGTATGATACGATGATAGAGCGGCTAAGAGTGCACAACTACAGATCTCTGAGGGATTGCACTGTCGACATGTCTCGATTTACGTGCATCATTGGTCAGAATAATGCCGGCAAGTCCTCAGTGCTCAATGCTATCGATTTGTTCTGCAGCAACAACAAGATTCCTGCGGCTGACTTCTATGATGAGTCCAAACCGATCCGCATTGAAGCGACACTGCAGGGAATCAGCAATGAGGCTCTGCAGCGCATTACGCCGGACCACAGGCGCAAGATCGAGCCATTGATCAAGGATGGAAAGCTGACGCTGGCACGCCATTATGCCATGCCGGGGGCAACCCCTGAATTGCTCTGCCTGACGACAAGGCCCAGCGACTGTCGATTTCACGACCTAGAAGATAAGCTCAAGGGACTCAGGGGTATCAGCATCGGGAGAGCACTAGCTGAGGTTCTGCCCGAATATCCCGAGTACTTCTCGGGAGTAGACACTCAAGGTCTGGCCAAGGCGGCAATTGAAGAGTTGATATCGGGAATGCCGGAGGGTCAGCTTGAGGAGGTCTACGCTCCGCTTCCTACTGGTATCCCCAATAGCATCAAGGCTCTGCTTCCAGAAGTCATATTCATCCCCGCGGTGAAAGACATCTCCGACGAGGTCAAGATGAAGGAATCCGCCACGTTCGGGAGACTGATCGGTGCGGTAATGGAGAGACTTCAGGACACTGTACACATGGGCGAGATCGCGTCATCGCTCGAGAATCTTAACTTGCTGCTGAACAGGGCACCGGCAGACGATGGGTCTGAAACAGACGAGAGAATACCAGCTCTACGAGAGGCTGAGTCTGCTGTTAGGACATACCTGAGGGAGCAGTTCCCTTCTATCGACTTAGAACTGGCAATCCCACCTTTGGAACTGAAGCAGATCTTCTCATCGGCCAGAATACTGGTTAATGACGGAGTAAAGGGCGAGGTGTCGACCAAGGGAGACGGGCTGCGAAGATCCGTAGTGTTTGCTCTGATTAGGGCATATGCCGATCTCAAGCAGAAACCGAGCAGCACGGAGGGGAGCGATGCCTCGGGCGAGAGTTCTGCGATTCAGCAATCGAACTACATATTCCTGTTTGAGGAACCCGAGCTATTCCTACATCCTTCGGCTCAACGTATCCTGCTGGATGCCCTCCTGAAGATCGCGCCGGAGCACCAAGTAGTCTTGTCCACTCACTCACCGATGTTCTTCGTGCCTCGATCGACAGGAGCATTCATCAAGATGACAAAGATTTCGTCTTGCGATGGCATTCCATATTCAAAACCCATATCCGTAGATCTAGAGAAGCCTCTCCATCCCAAAGACGAATTCCAGTTGCTATGCCATGAGAATAATGCCGCCGCCTTGTTTGCAGACCGTGTAGTGCTTGTAGAAGGAGACTCGGAACTATGTTTCATTAGGCACATTGCCCAGACCATGAGGCCAGAATGGGACTTTGATGCTAAGAACATCCCTCTAATCAAAATGAACGGCAAGGCAGGTCTCAAGCGCTACAGGGACTTCTTCAGGCGTTTTGCAGTGGACGTACATGTCATATTGGATCTCGATGTGTTGCTTGATGAATTCGGGAAGATCGAGGCGGCACGCGAGGTCGGTGAGCTAAGGAGCCGCCTGCTTCAGGAGGCGGACAGGATTGCCAAGAGCGAGGGTATAGATGGCATCCGTACATCCAATGATGCAAAGAGCTTGGTTCAGAGCCAGTCCTTTAGGGAGAGATTCAGAGAGGTCATTCAGATCATAGAACGCTGCATGATGGGTGAGTCTATCACACCCGGAGAACGCGACAAGCTGGACGATCTGCTTTGGTTGTCACGGGCATCTGCGCGATATCAGGTGCTATCAAGGAGCGAAGCCGGCGTGTCTGGTAAAGCAGAACTCCTGCATAGTCTTCGTGTTGGGAATGTCTATGTCCTCTCAAGAGGCTGTCTGGAGGATTACTATCCCGACGGAGTCAACGGGGCAGATAAGGTGAGCAGAGCCATCAGCGCCTGCAAACTGATTACGTGTCCAGAAGCAATAGGGAGGCTATGCCCACAGGTTACGGAAGATGGCCAGAGCATGCCGGAGTTCGAAGCGATATTTCGAAGGATATTCTCATAGGCTGACGACCCAAACTGGCAGTTCCAATCGGTGAACCCGTTCAAACTCATGGGATTCGGCAGGCGGGCAACCTTCCCGTAAGGCAAGGCAGAATGAACACATCCAGTCGATGAGGTGGAAACCGCGTTGATCTAGTGGAATCCGAACAAGCCGCCGCTAATACACAAGGTCACTAGGCCAATATTCGCCCTGTACGCACTGTGCATGATGGAAGGGATCGTGAGTGATGCCTCATGAAGAAAAGGCAGAGTGTTCGTCGAGTGACTGCTCCGGTAAAGAAGTATCTCAACGACCTAGCCAATATCCTCTATGAGTTCCTGCCACTCAGTTCGCCATCGAAAAACATAGTCACATTCAGCACCATTTTCGCAGAGAGCGGCATTGAGCATTACCTTCGCGGACCGACCAACAAGAGACAGTGTCTGCAGCAGGGTTTGACCAGGCTCTATCGGAATCATGAGAGACTGCCGTGGACTATCATTCGAAAAACTGTTCCAGCTGCGGTTGAATATCGGCTGTACAAGAGGCGGCCATTGACACGCTCCGAACTTCGGGCTCTTGCCGACTGCTTAGCACATCTTGGTATAGACATGATCAAGGAGCTTGGATCCATAGAGTTGGGCGAAACCTTGCCAAGGATAACGGTCCCCCCGGAGGAACTGAAGCAGCGGCTTCGTGGTCATGATCTTGATCCATCCTTAGCAGCAGAGCCACTTGGGCTCTTTGAGGCGGGACACTTTAACGAGTCGGTTCGGAAGGCAGCCGAGAAATTCGAGGACCGAGTAAAGGAGTTGTGTGGTCTTTCAGCGTATGGGCAAGAGCTCATGGGTAAAGCGTTTGCAGATGACGTGTTGCTGGACGTCGACTCCTATGAACCAGAGAACCGCGGCAGTTTTGCCGGCGGATACAAGCTCCTCGCGATGGGATCAATGACCGCTATCCGGAATGTATTTAGTCACGGAGACGAGGAGCGACGCCCACCCGAACAGTGCTTTGAGATGCTGTTGTTCCTGAATTGGCTTTTCCGAGGTTTGAAGTTCAAGAGTGAGCATACCTGACGAAGGTCCAGCAGGAGTGTCAAGCGGACCGAACCGCACGCTGCGGTATGCTGGGGAACTAACCAATCTTATGATACTGGTGGCGTTTCTCTGGAAGAAATGGAGGGTGAACGCATTGACAGAAGATCAGCTGGATGCGGTGTGGGACAAGGCTAAGGAGATACCTGGTAGGGACCCAGAGATGTACCGGCAAGACCCGTACGGGAATGTGATGTACAGGGACTCGTACGGACGGGACTCCCCAATGGGTTGGGTTGTCGATCACATCAAGCCTAAGGCCCGGGGTGGTACAGATACACTTAGGAATTTGCAGGCCCTGAACACGAAGGTTAACCTGACCAAGGGGGATTCGCTGGTGAAGAAGAGCAGGCACTCCAAGGGCAACAAGTAGACGCCCATCTATCAGGGAGGACTTGGATTAGCCTGGGTTGTCGGCAGCGAAAGAGTTGACCGGCCGAGCTTCTCCTTCAGTGTTGGAAAGATCCATAGGCAGGGAATGGGTGCACATTTCCGACAGAAGAATGTCAACCTCCTTGGGACTGCAAACGACTCCCGCAACTACATTTACCACGAGTTCACGCACGATTTGCACCTATTCTCGCTGTCATCAGATCCTCAACTCCCGGGACATGTAGGCAGACCAATTCCACGCAGAAAGAGTAGCAGTCTTCAGATGGGGTCACGGCGAAAGAGGGCTGTACCAAGGAGACGCGTGCGATGAGGGTTAGGATTGGGTCGTCCGATGTCAGGACTTATGCGCCCATGATGATCAGGCTCATAAGGAGCCTGAGGCTGCCTGCCGACAGCAATCGGTAAGGCGCCTCTTCAGCCAGAGCCATTTGCCCAAGAGAGCTGTTCGCTCAATTGGCAACCGCACTATCCTTTGGCTCACGTTCCGCATGTAACATATGGCAAGCAGCCATTTTGGAAATGACCAGCTAGCCACTTGTGTGCTCCTTCCGGGTAATGTGGATCCCGGAGGTGCATGATGTTGTACATGGAGACTATCCTGGAGGCCCTTAGCGCGGTAAGGCCAGTGACCGTAGGCGCGACTTCTCTGATCGCAGCCATGGCAGATGAGATCGGCCTCGCCGACATCATCGATAGATGCTGCGAATGGGACAAGACGAGATGCAAGATCTCGCCGGGCAAGGCCATCGAGGCGCTGGCGATCTGCATCCTTTCAGATCGAAAGGCGCTCTACCGCGTCGAGGAGTTCTATGAGGGCAAGGATGTGGAGGCGCTCTTCGGAGAGGGAGTCACGGCTCACGATTTCAACGACGATGCCCTTGGCAGAGGCCTTGACCGACTATTCGCCGCGCGCGCGAACAGGGTTCTCAGCGAGGTTATCTCCTCCGGGCTAGAAGAGCATGACGTTACGGTGGGTTCGAGTCACTTCGATACGACGAGCCTGTCGGTGTATGGAGAGTATGAGAATCAAGACTGCGAGAATGCCATCGAAGTGGTGCTTGGGTACAGCAAGGACAGGAGGCCCGACCTTAAGCAAATCCAGTTCGGCATAGGCGTGACCCGCGAAGGAGTCCTAAACTACGGCGAGGTTCTATCGGGCAACTCTTCAGACAAGACCTGGAATCGAAAGACGTTGGGAAAGGTCAAGACGATGTTCCCTCCCGAAATCTTGAAGGACCTTATCTACGTGGCCGACAGTTCGCTCATTACGGACGAGAACCTGAGAGAGGCAGGCAATCAGGTTAAGTTCATCTCGCGGATGCCGGCTACCTACGGTTTGGTGGCTGAAACCATCAAGAAAGCCTGGGACTTGGACCTCTGGGAACCCGCGGGCTCTTATGCTTCCCGCACGGAAGCGGCGGAGTATTGGGTCTACGAGACTGTTCATAGAATAGGCGAAATAGACTACCGGCTCATCGCTGTGCGCTCGTCCAGCCTGGACTCGCGTAAGGAGAAGTCCATAATGAAGCGGGTGGAGAAGGCTCGGGCCGCCATTGCCAAAGAAGCCAAGGAACTCGCCGGCAGAGACTTCGTCTGCGAGCCGGATGCGCGACGAGCTGCCGAACTCTTCATGGACAGGCATGCGCAACGATTTCACGAACTGTCGTTTGAGGTAACCGAGGAGACCATCAGAGAGAAACGCGCGCGGCGAGGCAGGCCCAGGAAAGATGAACAACCGCCCGCAGAGACGGCAGTGTACAGGGCATCGGTCATAATAGACGGGATAGACCAAGGCCAGGTGGAGCAGGCTCGTGAACGCGAGAGTTGCTTCGTCTTAATAACCAACCTAATGGATGCAGACAAGTATCCGGCCAGCAGCATACTGGGGGAGTACAAGCAGCAGTCGAGGGCAGAAGCGAGATTCAGCTTCCTCAAGAGCCCATACCTGCTCGGACAGGTCTTCCTCAAGAAGCAAAGCCGCATAGAGGCGCTGGGGTACGTACTGCTGATGGCGTTGTTCATAGCCACTCTACTGGAAAGGAGAGTGCGCAACAACCTTGAAGCCGAGGGCACGCCCATCATGATACCTGGCAAGCGAAACACAATGAGACCCACGGCCCGGATGATCCTCGACATGCTCGACACAGTTCAAGTAGCGCACGTAGAACACGAAGGGATCGTACGCCGCGTCTGGATGGATTCGAGGCATGGGTCCGACATACCGCGACTCCTTCGGCTCGCGGGCTTTGCGGCCGATATCTACACAGACCCTTCGCTTACACGGTTGTCGGATCCGTCCCCAAATGCGCAGATGGGAACATCCACATGCGGAACGTGAGCTGCACGATTCGGAGCTCACCCCGAGGAACCTCTATTGGGAGTGCCTGAACCAACTCGGGGTCAAACCAAGGCCCATCTTCAGCACCCTTGCGCATTCAGGTTCTGAGTTTTAGGGGTCTCGCGTTTCGCGCGGGATGGTAACGTAGACGGACGGCGACACTCCCAAGGCCCGGAACATCTTGTCCGGAAAC
>Ga0255340_1002807_pt1 | contig 19491 bp, 23 predicted proteins | sample wastewater_treat_7_FD_192417 | JGI IMG/M metagenome (GOLD analysis project Ga0255340, IMG submission 192417) | Wastewater microbial communities from Lulu Island WWTP, Vancouver, Canada - plant10 | ecosystem: Engineered > WWTP > Wastewater > Unclassified | place: Canada: Vancouver, British... | reverse complement strand
TGATGCTCTGCACCGGAGTTTGGTATTGGATCTCTACACCGCGGCGTTGCAGCTCAGCCGCAAACTTATCCGCAAAAGTTTGGAAGCCCCCGATAAACGTGCCCAAGCGCGTGCTACGCGAGTGCAGGCGTGCCCACATCCATGCCATATTAACCTCTTTGGCATAGCGCTCGCCAAACTTGCCCACCAACATCGGCTCCCACATAGCCTCGTAGACTTTATCGCCGGCTTTGGCACGCATCCAGGCATCCGTGGTGGTTTTTTCCAGCGCTTGCCAGTTATTCGTCAGGCGCAGATAGAGCCCCACAAACCCAAAGCGGATCTTATTGATGCCCCAGCCCAAGCCGGGGTACATAATCGCTGCGGGGATGGAATCAAAGGGGTAAAACTTGCCCTTGTAGTACATCACGCTGATGGGTTTAGGGAAGATCACCTGGTCTGACCAGCCGAGTTCGTCGATCAAGCCGAGCATGTATTTATCGGAGGTGAACCAGTGGTGATAGTAGCGCTCCACAGACCAATCCCAATGGGGCTCTTTGAAGCCCGTGGCTAAGCCGCCCGGGTGGTCCGATGCTTCGTAGATAACCACCTTTTGTCCAGCGTGGCTTAGGTCATACGCGGCGCTCATCCCGCCAATGCCAGCGCCAATTATGGCGATGCGTTTACTCGTTTCCATTACCCTAATTCCATTCTCCAGCTTAAATTGTTTCTAGCCAAAAAAAGTATATTCTTGTCGATTATGGCATCAGCGTTCCAACCAAGGCGACATTTGCGATCACAACAAGGATTACCACCGCAATAGATATCACGTACATGATTCCAAAGAACCTAACCCAACGGTGAATACTTTTGACATTTTGGTTAATCTCGGTTAATTCTTGAAAGTTTTGGTCTAACATCGTTGCTCCTTCAGTGGTGTTTACTTTCTCAATTAAATTTGCGGCTCGTGCGAAGCATCCGCATATTCCGTTTGTAATTTAGCGACATCTGTTGTGAGCGAGAAGCCCTCGCGCACAAAGAGGATAGCACCCAGCACGGTAATCGGCACCCACAGCGCCACCCGCAGCAACAGCGTATAGCCCAGGGCTAACTCCGAGCCGATACCAAAGACTTGCAACATGGCTTTGCCGGCTGCATCGAAGGTGCCTAACCCTCCCGGCGCCGCCGGAATGAGCAGCACCAGGTTGACTACGCCATTAATCAGCATCAGACTCATAAAACTGAGCTGGATGCCCATGGCTTGCATCACGCCCCAATAGAGCCCCGTTTCGCAGGTCCAGATTGCGATGGAAAACAGCAGCACCTTGAGCGTCTCGCCGGCTGAACGCAGGCTGGAGAGCCCTTCAATAAAACGCATAATGAAGTCGGAGATGCCTTTGCGGAAGCGCGCGATGATGAGATGGTTAATCACCCAATCCAAAGCTTTTTGGGTGGGTTTGGGGAAAAGCACGAGCGCTAGGAACAGCGCAAACAGCGCCAAGAAAATCACTGCTCCCCAGGTAGCCACCGCGCGGATGGCACCGATGTAACTCTGAGCCGAGGGCAGCGCCGTCAGCTGTGAAAGGTTCAGCAGCACCAAGCCCATAATTACGAGCGCGTCGAACAGGCGCTCCACCACAATTGTGGCAAGGCTCGCCGAAATCGAGATCTGGTCTTTTTGCTTGAGCAGCACAGCGCGCAAGAGTTCGCCGGCACGCGCCGGGTAAACGTTATTGCCCATATAACCAATGGCGACCACCTGAAACAGGCGCGGGATGGACAGCTTTTTTAAGGGGTTAAGCAAGATCTGCCAGCGGAAAGCGCGCAGCCATACACCGATAAAGTAGAAAACCAATCCCAAAAGCACCCAGCTCCACTGCGCGTGGGTCAGGTAAGACCATACTTGGGAGAAATCCACCTTGCGGAAGGCTAAATAAAGGAAAACCGCACTAATCGCAAATCCGAGCCAGATATGCCATTTTTTCAGTTTCATAGAGCTAATTCTACCATCGTAGAGAAGCAGCAAAGTTATGATGAACTTATAAAGAATACCCATTATCTCCTGATATACTCATAGCATGCCACTCCTCACTGCTACCAACCTGAGCAAGGCTTTTGGCGCGAATGATATCTTCACTGGGCTCACCTTTTCCATCCCAGAGCGTGCCCGCATTGCCATCGTCGGACCTAACGGCATCGGCAAGACCACCCTCCTGCGCATCCTGGCAGGTCTCGAAGAGCCTAGCAGCGGCAGCGTGCACCGCGCCCGAAGCTTGCACCTCGGTTACCTGCCGCAAGAAGCTACCCAGATCAGCGGCGGGACGCTGTGGGAGTATTGCCTGGGCGGCTTTACACCGTTGCTCAAGCAAGCTGAGCAGCTGCGAGCTCTTGCGCTGGCTATGCAAGCTCCCAACGTTGACCCGAAAGTGGTAGCACAATACGGCGCTGTGCTCTCCAACTTCGAGCAGGCTGGTGGCTACACCTACCCCACGCGCATCAAGCAGACCCTGGCTGGCTTGGGTTTTGAGGCGAGTGATTACGAGCGCCCGCTTGTGCAGCTCTCGGGCGGGCAGCGCACCCGCGCCATGCTGGCTCGTCTGCTTCTCGAAAGCCCTGACCTTCTGCTGATGGATGAGCCCACTAATCATCTCGATATCAGCGCGGTGGAATGGCTGGAAGCTACCCTACAGGATTGGAGCGGCGCGGTCCTGATCGTCTCGCACGACCGCTATTTCTTAGATCAGACCGCCAAGCAAATCTGGGAGATGACTCCAGCGCTGGAGATGTATCGCGGCAATTACACCGCTTACTTGAGCCAGCGCCAGGAACGCTATGCACGCCGCTTGGCTGAATATGAAGCCCAAACCGAGTATATCCGCAAGCAAGAGGAATATATCCGCCAAAACTTAGGCACGCAAAATAACGCCCAAGCCATCGGAAGGCAGCGCCGCCTGCAGCGCTTGCTGGCAGAGTCGCGCTTGAGCGCCCCCACAGCCAACCTCCGCCCGATGCACCTGCGTCTGGAGATTGCCGGCCGCTCCGGCGAGCTCGTCTTGCGCACTTATGGTTTGCAGGTGGGGTACGCTGATGAGGGCAAGCCGCTTTTTAGCGCGCCGGATCTGGTGCTCAAGCGCGGGGAATGCGTGGCGATCATCGGGCCCAATGGCGCCGGCAAAACGACTTTCCTGCGCACGATTTTAGGTCAGATCCCACCCTTCTCCGGCTGGTTGGAGCTGGGCGCCAGCCTCAAGGTGGGCTACTTCGCCCAAGCGCACGAGGACCTCTCCCCAGCCAACACGCTCATCGAGGAAATCAATAGTGTGGCGCCGGCCATGCTGTCGGCTGAGGTGCGCAACTACCTGGCTAAATATGGCTTCAGCGGCGATGAAGTCTTTGAGCGCGTGGAGACCCTCTCTGGCGGGGAGCGCGGCAGGTTAGCGTTGGCTAAGCTGGCACTCTCGGATGCCAACTTGCTGCTGCTGGATGAGCCCACCAATCACTTAGACCTGAACACCCAGGAGGTCTTGCAGCAAGTGCTGGCTGAGTACCCGGGCACGATTTTGCTCGTCTCGCATGACCGTTACCTGATCGATGCTTTAGCCACCCAAATCTGGGAGGTGGCACCGGAAGAGGAAGCGCTGCGCGTATTTGCCGGCAGCTATTCCGAATACGGCCAAGCCAAGTTGACCGCAGCACCGTCAACGGCAACCCAACCAGAAACCAGACAATCGACTGCAGCCAAAAGCCAACCTAAATCAAAAAAACTCAGCCGCAACCGCCGCCAGCAGCTGGAAAAGAAAATCGCTGCAATCGAGGACGAAATTCACATGCTGGAAGACGAAATAGCCCTTCAGGAAGCTAAGCTCGCCAATCCACCAGCCGATAGAAGAAAAGCGGCTGATCTGGCAGCGCAATATAATCATTTGCATGCCAAGCTCGAACTGCTGCTCTCCGAATGGGAACAGCTCGCCACCCTTCTGCAGGAGGATCAGGCATGAGTGCGCAAGTTCAGGTTCAAACGAGCGCACTGCCCATCACGCCAGCTAGCTTGGGTGATCTGTGGAGGCTGCGCCGCTTTGAAAAGCTTACCTTTAGCCGCGAGGATGCCTGGCCCTTGGTGGAGCTGCTGTTCGTCCTTGCCCCACCTGGTATCGTGCGCCTCAAGGTGGAAAGCGACAGACAGATGATTGGCTTTGTGGCTGGAGAAACGCGTGCCAGCCAAGGCACAGGCTGGATCATTACACTCGGCGTAGCGCCGGCTTGGCGCCGCCAAGGCTTGGGCGAGCGCCTGCTCGCGGCTGCCGAGCAGGCTATGCACGTCCCTGCCATCCGCCTGACGGTGCGCGCTTCCAACCAAGCTGCTATCGCTCTTTACCAGAAAACCGGCTACCAACAGATTGGGGTTTCTCACCGCTATTACGTCGGCGGAGAGGATGGCTTGATTTTCGAGAAGCGAATCATGGAGAGTTGGGTAGATGATTCGTCCAAACAGAATGGAGAAAAAGCAAATTTGGGGTTGAATTAACAGCGGAATAAGCTATAATTAAAAAACCATGAAGGAGTTGGCTTAATACGAAATGATCCGCGCAAGCCGGACGCAGCGGATTAGTATGCGGGGCACACGCCGTAAGTTACGCGTGTGTTTTGTTTTAAATATCCACAGAAACGGAGTATAGAACAATATGGATAGTGGAATGATCGGAAAGATCGAAAAAGCGAAACGATATGCCGAGGAAAAGGAACGCTTCACCCTCAACAATTTCCAAGCCACCATCAAGGGGGATAATAACGACCACGTGGTGCATTATGTAGATGGCAAGTGGGATTGCGATTGCAGTTTTTTCCAGACACGTGGCGTATGCGTACACACCATGGCGCTCGAAATCCTTTTGAACGGGATGATCCAGAAGGGCGACCATCCGGAATTCTAAGTGAACAGTAAACTCATTTAAGAGCAAAGAGCCCTTCCGCGAGGGCTCTTTGTGTTTATTCCTAAAGGTTTAGGAGATTTTTGTTTGTTCGTTTTCCAATCTCCTAATTTCTTCCTTTATTTCATCAATAACTTCTGTGTTATAGATTTTCTTGTTGTTTCCATCTTTTACGGAAATGATGTAAAAAACTTTCCCTCCATACTTTGAGGTGAATTTTTTATGCGTCACCTCTTGGTTTTTGCGCTCATTGATCATTTCGGGAATGTAAGGATAACTCGCTGGTTTTATCTGTAACCCAATGTACTTTTCATTAATTTTTATAAAGAAATCGACGTTGAATAATCTATCCCATTCATCTGGAGCTGGTTCAATTTTTATACCTAATATGTCTTGAAGCTGTTCATAGACAGTTTTCTTTTCCGTCACATACCCATCAAATGTGCGATTGATAACTAGATTGATGACATAGTTGATGCAATCCTCTTCGGTAATTTCGTCAATTTCAGCTCTCACTACCTCAGTTATCTTCACATAAAGTTTTTTACCAATCTCAATCAAATGCTCTTTAGGATAAACATTTTGATAGTAATATATCTCCCATTCTTCAACAGTCTTTGGTGAACATTTCCTAATTTCATCTGAAACAGCTCCAACCATGCGTTTCTTTTGAAGTCCCCAACGATTAATAGCGCTATTCAATATCCATTCTTTTGCCATTCTATTCATTTCCTAGTTTTAAAAATCTTTCTTTGTAACGAAAATCAAAATTTGTATCAACTTCAACCAATCTATTTTTTATTAAATAGGCATTAATAAAAGTTTTGTTTTTCAAATAAAGATAACATAGGAGATTGCCATCATTATCATATTTCAAATTATCAAACCGCAAAAAAACTTTTTGGTTCATGAGCTTTGTATCTAATATCTTGAGAGCTTCATGTGCGGTGTCTGGCTTTGTTTTTACGCCGAGCAATCTGATTTTAATGTTATTGCTGAGAACAAGCAGCTCTGGATTAATGATCTTTCTTACAGAAAAATATTCATCACGTTTTGGCGTGGCTTGGTCAATTTTCGAACCAAAACTCATCCGCTTTGGGTCGATTTTTTTATCAAATTTAATTGGATCCTGAAATTGATAAGGTAATTCGTGAACTTTTGATTCCCAATCTTTAATGCCTGGTTTTTGTGTTATAACTTCGAATTTTGCCAAGGTTGATAATTGATTGATCCCCACTTTTTCTTCAATGATAGGTAGGAATTCAGCATTAATTTCATAGCCAATCGAATTACGGTTGAGGTGTTTAGCTGCCAAAATAGTCGTTCCACTTCCCAAAAACGGGTCTAACACTGTATCATCAACGAAACTGAACATCTTTATTAATCGTTTAGGTAATTCTTCAGGGAACATGGCCAAATGTTGGATTTGTTTTTCTCCATTAAAATTCCAATGACCAGAGAAATATTCATTCCATTCTTCTTTGCTTAGCTTGGATTGTTCTTTTATATCTTTGGATACTTTTAAAGAATTACCAGGTTTCTTAAAAACTAAAATAAATTCATAATCAATTTTTATTATGCCATTTCTTGGATAGGGGAAACTACCCATAATGGTAGCGCCACCTGTAGTGTTCATTGTGGTCGGTTTTTGCCAAATAATTGCCCCCATGTAATCAAAACCGAACGTTTCACAGAATTTTATTATCTCTGTGCGGATGGGAATTACTTTGTATCTTCCGTAATAGACTGAGCGTGCAAATTGGTCACCAATATTAATACATAGCCTACATCCATCGTAAAGAACACGATAACATTCAGACCAAACTAAATTCAAGTTATTAATGTAATCTTCATAACTGTCATTGAACCCTATCTGGTCTGATGTACCATAATCCTTTAGTTGCCAATACGGTGGAGATGTAACAATTAGATGGACAGATTGATCTGCAACTTCTGCCATCTCTCTTGAATCGCCAATAATAATTTTATGGTTTGTAATCATATCTTCAGGCGGAGAGAGTGGGATTCGAACCCACGGTAGCCACAAGGGCTACAACGGTTTTCGAGACCGTCCCATTCAACCGCTCTGGCATCTCTCCGTATACTTAAATTATACCTGAGTTCAGAGCTCGAAGACTTCGCCCTTCTGCGGGTAAGCGATCTCGGGCAAGCCATCATGCTCATCCAAGCGCTGCCGCAAGGCGCTGTAGGCTTTTTCCTCCCCATGCACAAAGATAATCTTTTTGAGCGTCTCCTTGCTGGCAAGTGCATACTCCACCAGCAAGTCTTGCCCGGCGTGTGCGCTCAGCCCGCCAATCGTGACCACCTCGGCTTTGCGGTAATACTCCTCGCCAAAGATGCGCACCTTGCGCTCTTGGTCCGCCAGCCGGCGCCCAAGGGTATCCGGCGCCTGCCAGGAGATGATCACAATCGTATTGCGCCCGTCTTCGATGTTATTAGCCAGATGGTGCTGGATGCGCCCGCTTTCTGCCATACCCGAAGCGCCAATGATGATCATTGGCTCGCGATAAGAATTCAACGCCTTAGATTCATCCACGCTGCGTGTGTAGATAATATTCTCGAAATCCAGCGCTGGACTGCGATGCTCGGCGATAAAGCGCCAGGTCTCCTCGTCAAAACATTCGGGGTGTTTGCGATAGATCTCGGAAGCATTCGTAGCCAAAGGGCTATCAATCACCACGGGGATATCTGGGATTTCACCTCGTTCAATCGCCTGGCTGAGGTAATAAGTGAGCATCTGCGTTCTGCCGACGGCAAAAGCTGGGATGATGACCTTCCCGCCGCGCTGCACCGTACGCAAAATGACCTGCCTCAGCTCTTCGAAGGCATCCTCAATATGCTCGTGAGGCTTATCGCCATACGTGCACTCCATCAACAGGAAGTCCGCGCCTTGCGGCAGGACCGGATCTTCGAGGATGGGGGCATCGTAGCGGCCAATATCACCCGAGAACCACAAGCGCTTTAGCGCGCCATCCTCCACCACGTCCACAACGACACCGGCGGAGCCTAAAATATGCCCGGCATCCATTAAGCGCACACCCACACCTGGCACAGGTTCGAAACGCTGACCGTACCACACCGAGCGGAATAGCGGGATGGTCGCGAGGGCATCCTTCATCGAATAGAGCGGCGGCATCGGCTGCAAACCCTGTTTGCGCCGCTTTTTATTGACATATTCCACGTCCCATTCGTGAATATGCGCCGAGTCCTTGAGCATAATTTCTGCCAAATCCGCGCTGGCGTCAGTGGCATAGATTAGTCCGCTAAAACCCTGCTTGACTAGGTTGGGCAGGTTGCCGCTATGGTCGATATGCGCATGTGAAAGCACCATTGCATCGATGCTGGCCGGGTCGAAGGGGAAATGCTGGTTGACAGTGTAAGTTTCCTCACGCTTACCCTGAAAAAGACCACAATCCAAAAGAAGTTTATGCCCATTTACTTCCAAGAGGTGCATCGAACCGGTTACTGTACGGGCAGCTCCAAAAATATGTAATTTCATTCACTTTCCTTTCTTAAAATCTCTAGCAGTTCCTCGCCATAAACCGCAAAGCGGGTGGGGCTGGCTTGCATCGCCTGCTCAAGCTCTGCTTTGTTCTTGATGGGCTGTGCGGCAATGCTTTCCAGCAAGTCCTTGGGCAGGATCACGCTGCTGGAGAGCCTTTCTTTCTGCGCGACTTGCTTGCGCCAGTCCCCCAGCAGTTCGCGCCGGCGCTGGATACTTTCATCTATGTACTGCGCACGCGGCCGCGTGAGTTTCTCGGAGCTTTTACGCCAATCCGCCACGGTCTGCATAATCTGCTTGCCGTAGCGGCGTACCTGGCTCTTAGAGAGCGATGGCAGCAGGTCCAGCTCCTGAATGTGCTTGGGTTGGGTCGTGGCGATCTCTACTATAGCTGCATCGCTCATCACCTTAAAAAGTGGCACATCTTGCTCGCGCGCCAGCTCCTCACGCAGGTGGTTGAGCTGCTGGAGCAAGCTGAGGGCACGTGGCTTCATTCCATTGATGCCCTTCACCCGCCAGACGTCTTCTCTATGGTTTTTCATTGGCGGGGTTTGCTGAGCCAAAGCAGCACAATCCTCGAGCACCAGAGATAGGCGTCCAGTACTCTTCAGGAAAGGAAGTAGGCGGTCGCGTAGGGGCAAAAGGAAGTGCGAATCGGATTGGGCATAGCGCAGCATTTCCGCATCCAGGGGGCGTCTGCCCCAGTCGGCGCGCTGGTATTTTTTATCAACGCTGAAGCCCAAATATTTTGCCAATAGGGTTGATAAACCTAAATTTTCCTCGCCTACCGCAGCAGCTGCGATACTCGTATCGAAATAATTCGCAAAAGTGAAAGCGTAATCGCGCTTGAGGCAGGTCAGATCATAATCTCCAGCGTGAAAGACCTTTTGGATTGCCAAGTTGGAGAAGATCTCACCTAATGGCTCAAGGGAGCGAATAGCTAATGTGTCTACGAGGTAATCTTGCTCTCGGGTGGAAATTTGGATCAGGCAAACGCGTTCCTGATAGGCATGCAAGCTGTTTGACTCGGTATCCACAGCAACCGCCGGCTGCTTGGTCAGGTCCGTCAGCATCCGATTAAAGCTCTCCTCGCTCTCCACCACTATGGGAGCTGGCATTTTAGGCATATTCATATTGGTATTATACCCTCCGGGCATTTATACCCTTCGGGCATTATACCCTTCGGGTACTTTACCTTTCGGGTAATACATATAATCAAACAGTTTTAGGCTGCCGTGTGAGCACGCTACCATCGAAGGGGGCTGTTATAATCCAACCTATCAAAAGGAGGTAGTTTATGCGTGCAGTTGTTCAACGCGTCAACCAAGCGCAAGTGCGGGTCGAAAATAAAGTCGTCGCCAAGATCGGCTTAGGCTTGGTGGTGCTGCTGGGCATTAGTCCAACCGATACCGAAGCAGACGTACGCGAGATGGCTGAAAAGGTAGCTAATTTACGCATTTTCGGGGATGCGCAGGGCAAAATGAACCTCTCTTGCTTGGATATAAACGGCGAGATCATCGTGGTTTCCCAGTTCACGCTCTACGCTGATACGCGTCGTGGCCGCCGCCCTTCCTTCACCGGTGCTGCCAGCCCAGAGCTCGCGGAGCCGCTCTGCCAATTCTTCGTGGAAACGCTGCGCATTATGGGCGTGCCCACCCAAAGCGGCGTCTTTGGCGCTCACATGGTGGTTGATATTCAAAATGACGGGCCAGTCACGATTTTGCTCGAGCAGCCCGCCGATCCGCGCTCTTCCTGGAATTTCTAAGCAGCCGGCTGGTCAGCACTGGGTTGCACTTCGGTTGAAAAGCTATCTGAAACATCGTCTTGGGGGGTAGTTTCGGCTGGCGGCACTTCAACCTGCTCTTCCATGCGTACCTGCCCGCGTAAGAATGCCCCCTCTTCACTGCTGAGTGCGGTGGTGACCACATCCCCCCATACCCTGCCAGTCGAGCGAATTTCGAGTTTGCCGCAGCGGATATTGCCCTTCACCGCGCCAGCCACGATCACCGTTTCAGCTTGCAGAGTCTGGCAGGTTACTTTGCCCGTCTCACCGATGACTACCAAACCTTGAATAGCGATCTCGCCTTCCATTGTGCCTTCAATGCGCACGCCGCCTTTGCCGCGCAGGTCGCCCTTCCAGTTAATGCCTGGGCCAAGCACCGAGGTAACCCGCACAGCAGCGGGCTCCACGTCAAAAGTTGGTGGTGCTTTCTTTTTTCCTAACATAATCGGTGCATTTTTCCTTTAGCAATAATCTTTGGGGTAAATTATAAATCATGCGCTAACTGTAAACCGCTGCTCAGTTTCTGCAGTGTTTGCAAGTCGATTTGCCAGCGCCATGGCATCGAGCGCCAAGGCTCCGGGACAGAATTTATCCCTACGCGTGGCTTCATTTGCAACGCCTCAGGCGGGACATGCACACCTGTTTCAATGAAAAGGTTCGAATCCGGCGCACACAGGTCAGTCCGGTTCAGGCTGCCATCCAGCGCCAGGGCTTGAGCAAGCTTAGCGGGTCCGTCGAGCCAAGCTTTGTCGTGATTGAGCGCTGGGCGCAGCGCAGCCATTTGCTCTAGCCCTTCAATGGGCAATAGCCCACGGATGAGCACTGCGGCTGGTACCCCCTCTTTATCAGTAACGGCATTGAGCAGCCAGTGCATACCGTAGGTGAAGTAAATATAAGCATGTCCAGGCGGTCCATACATCGGCTCAGTGCGGGGTGTGAGCCCAATGCGGGCATGACAAGCCAAATCTTCTTCCCCTTGGTAGGCTTCGGTCTCAGTGATCAGCCCAGCCAAGCGCTGGCCATTGAGGATGCGCACTAGCCGGCAGCCTACCAGCTGCGGTGCCACCTGTGGAGCCGGGCGGTCATAAAAGCTGCGCGGGATAATCACTCTAGGTTTATTTTCTGAGTTGGGGGTCACGTTCTATTGTCAGGCGCAAGCCGGTTTCCAACGGAATAAGCGGCAAGTAATTGAGCTTTGCATATGCTTTGGAAATATCCGCAGCCATGCGTGAGACACCGCCGCTCTTATGCGGGTTGTAGATTTCCTCCGGTTTTGTCTCCGTCACTTGCACAATCAAGCGTACCAGCTCTTTGACGCTGGTTTCCACGCCGCTGCCAACATTGATAATCTCCTGATCAACACCTTTCGCTGTCGCTGACGTTACTAAGGCATTGACCACATCATCCACATAGACGTAATCGCGCGTTTGGTTACCATCGCCATGGATCACTATGGAGCCATTGGTGAGCGCATGCTTGAGGTAGTTGGCAATCACCGGCGGATGCGCATTGGGGACGCGCTGACCAGGACCATAGGCATTAAAGATGCGCAAACACACCGCTTCCACACCACACTGCGCCGCAATGGTTCGCACGTAATACTCTGCCGCTAATTTGGAAACAGCATAAACTGAAAGCGGGTGTACTTCAGCGCTTTCTTTGAAGGGAATCTCTTCTTGCTCGCCATAAATCGCTCCAGAAGAAGCAAGCACCACACGCCGCACTTTCGTATCGCGGATGGCTTCCATCAAGGTGACGGTACCCCCTACATTTACGGTATCGTAATCGCGAGGGTAAAGCTGGGATTCCGGCACAGAGACTTTAGCCGCTAAATGAAAGACACAATCGACACCGGGCAAAAGTGTCCAGAGCAGTGCCTTGTCGTTGATATCCCCGCGGACAAATTTCACCTCAGGTAGCAGCTGGCTTGGATCCCCTGCGGAAGCATCATCGAGTACCAGTACTTCGTGCCCCTGCCGTGCCAGGCGGTTGCTTAGCGCGCTTCCGAGAAAACCAGCCCCTCCAGTAACTAAGTAACGCATTTTTAACTTTCTATCGCTCTATATGTCATAACTTGGGCGATATTTTAACATAGATTGCTTTTCTGCTGATTTGGCTGCAATGATTGTGCCGAAATGATGAATTTCCCCCCGCTTTAAAGGCTGCAAAACTCTTCGCCAGGGATGGCACGGGGAGAGTGACCCGAATAAACTCTGCTCGGCTTGAGTGCTTGCATGCGCGCAAAGCTCTCCTCGAGCGCCTGCCAGTCTGTGGCAAGTAAGGTTTGCTTGCGTACACGCGAATCCTGCCCAATTAAATCTCCGATAATAAGAGTGCCATCCTCCAGCCAAAGGCTAGAGTGCCCAGGCGTGTGACCAGGTGTGTGGAATACCTGTGCAGCTATTCCATAATCCGTAAAGCTCGCGCCATCCTCGAGCAGCACCTCCGGGTTAACCGGTGGGAGAGGTACGAAGAAATTGACTATCCCTAAGCCCAAGGGGAAAAGATGCCCGATGCCACGAGTGACCCCCAAGTCCGACCGGCCAGCGCGCAATGTCTCAGCATCCGCGGGGTGCACACCAACGGGAGCGCCGGTTTTAGCATGCAGTGCCGACGCACTGCCATAATGGTCATAGTGTGCATGCGTAATCCAGATGAGCTTCAGGTCGTGCCGTCCCAGCGCGTCCATTGTAGTGAACACTTTCTTTTCTTGGTGTGGCGAGCCGCAATCCACCAGCACCAATCCAGCGTCACCTTCTATCAAGAAGGCGTATCCTAGCCCGCAAGAAATTGGATGAATTTGCAATGAATCCTCGCTCTTAATAGCTTTACGTCTCTGTTCTTATCAAATTCTGCTCTGTAAGCACCCTTTACCTTGAGGGCAAACTACTTACGACAAATGTAAAAACACATCTGGTTTTTGTTCTGCAATTCGTAACAAGGCTATGGCAGGCCCGCTTGGTTTGCGTCGCCCTTGTTCCCAATCCTGAACAGTACGCAAGCTCACGCCCATCATACCCGCAAAAGCTGCTTGGGATAAGTGTAATCTCTCCCTTATAACTCTAGGTGATTCTGGAACACTCAAAGTGCGAACTCGTAGATCGCCCTTGCCTTCTTTATAAGCTTTAATTTCACGAATGCCATCAAGGATTTCTTGTCCAATATCACGTTTATCCATCTTCTATCTCCTTAGCAATTTTACGTAAAATGTGGGCAGGGATATTTTCGACTTCATTTTTACTATAAATAGTCAAAAACCAGATTTCATCATCATTTGGTTTGAAGTAATAAATTATCCTCACGCCACCACTTTTTCCCTTGCCTGACATTGTCCAACGGATTTTTCGGACGCCGCCAGAGCTAGGAACAACCCTTCCTGATTTTGGATATAAAACCAGGAAACTTTGAAGCCCGATGTATTCATCTTCAGAAAGGTATTTATATACATACTTTGTAAATGTGGTAGTTTCAATGAACTCCATTACGTCCTCATTATACGGCATTGCCGTATAGAATGCAACCCATCCTTATACAATCCGAAAACGCCTGACGTTAATTAAAAATGCCATAGTCAATTTGGTGTCGCGGTTGTGATCCCGATCCTTGGTTTCAATTCGGAAAGCATAACATAGCCATCAAAATACGGTGAGATGTTGAGTCAAAACTCCACTTTTATATTAAGCGTTGGCTTCTGTAATCCATTTGACGGTACCCTCGCGCCGCGGAGCAGGTTCAGGTATCTCTCCAGCAGGGTAACCTAAAGCTAAAGTATACAGGGGAGTGAATCCTTGCGGAATGCCCAGCTCAGCCTTGAGCGCCTCACCATTAGGACCGGCAAAACAACGCCGAAACCCTGCTAAGTAACAGCTCGCCAAGCCGAGCGATTGCGCAGCAATAGCCATATTCTCCATAGCGTTCGCACAATCAGCCGGCGCAAATGTATTCCCATCTTCACCAGAGACAATAATGGCGGCGGGTGCATGATGGAAGCTATCGAAATCTGGCTGTGAGGCACGCTCACGGGCTTTCGGGTCATTGGAAGCAAGTAGAATACTTTTGTTTTCAGCGCTGATGCGATCGAGCGCTGCCCGGTGAGTGATGACGGTAAAATGCCAGGGCTGCTTATTCATGGCTGAGGGGGCAAAGCGCCCGCACTCAAAGAGGAGCTGCAGCTTATCTAGCTCCACCGGCTGGGGTTGATAGCTGCGCACGCTGCGCCGCTTGAGGATATTTTGGATCGTTTCGTTCATCATTTTCTCTCTAAAGATATGATCGATAATCTATTGATGTAAAGCTTACGAGAAGATTATTAAAAAATGGTAAATATATGGTTCAGATAGAGAGCTATAAACTCGGGCTCGGCTCTTCCTCTTCTGGCGGCGCTGGACCAGCGATTACGAAAGCAGGATGAAAGCTGACCTCCCCGTGCGGGTAGTTTCCTTCGAACGCCAATGCGAAAAACACCTCAGGATGCACGCCTTCACAGCGCAAGCCAATAGGGTTGATGAAGCCAAATTTTCGATAGTACTCGGGGTGCCCCACTAAGCAACAACCCTTAGCCCCTAGCGCTTTCAGTTGTGCAAGCCCTTCCCAAATAAGCGCTTTGCCGATTCCTTGGCGCTGATAGCCGGGCAAGACTGAAATCGGACCCAAGGCATACCAATCAGGCGTCCCATCAGAAATGGTTACCGGAGAGAAAGCCACATGCCCGACTACTTTGCCCTCGAGCTCCGCCACAAGCGATAGGGTCAGCGCTCCTGCTGCTCTCAGTGCCTCAATAATGAACTGCTCTGTATGGCTGCTCACTTCCAGGCACTTAAAGGCTGCCGCGGTCACTTCGGAGATGGTATTAATATCCTTCTCGCTCTCCTCACGAATAAGGACGTGTAGAGGGAGCATTTCAACTCCTTTCAGGATTAGTGTGACACAATATCGTATAAGTAGTATAGCAATTTTGAGCGTTAAAACAATAAGCGCCCCCATTAATAGGGAGCGCCATCGGTTAATATTCAGCCTACTTCATCACCGGGCGGAATTTATAGCCATACACGATCATGCCGCGTTCGTCGCCATCATTGCGAATCTTGCGGGTAACCATCTCTACCGGCATGCCGATATGCACAGGCTCGTCCCCTAAATCGGTGAGCTGTGCAGTGACCATAGGTCCTTCCTGCAGCTTGACGAGTGCGATTGTATAAGGGGCTTGCTCTTCAAAACCGGCTGGCGCGCTAGCCATATGGGTGAAGGAATACACTTCGCCCTGACCGCTAAAGGTAAAGGGGGTCTTGGCTTCTCCTCCGCACTCCGGGCAGATATCCCGCGGCGGGAAAATTTTTGCTGAGCAATGCGGGCAGGTCTCGCCCACCAGCGCATAGCGTTGTTTTTTCAATCTCCAATAACGTGGAACTTCCATCGTAAAACTCCTTCAGGTTCGTAACTTGGTTGGAGTTTAGCGAGCTGTGACTCTCAAAAGCTATCAGGTATTGGGGTAAAGCTTTCAAAAACTGCCAATTTGCCTAATTAGGCTGGCTTGCGCGCGCGAATAATCAAAAAATACGCGATCACTTGGGCATCCTGAATGTTGGGCTGCTCAAGTACCGTCTGGTCATCCGGTCTGGGCTCGGCGAAAGCTTCCAGCACAAAGCCAGTCTCAGTTAGGGTGTTGAGCCAATAGCTCAAGGGATGATTAAAGTTTGGCGTCTGAAATTTACGCATGCCTTCCACCGCTTCTGGTGGCGCAGCGCTGAATAGCCATTCCGCCACGTTTCCCTCAGCATGCTGAAAATAGCCCCCTATTTCAAAGGCATAGGTGCGGCCTTCCGCATCGCGCAAGTTCTTACGCAAAGGCAGGTCAAAGCAAGGATGCGAAATGGAAAACTGTAAAAATCCGCCTGGCTTCAGGGCGCGCCAAACTTCCCCAAGCAGCGCTGCTGTATCAGGAATATCCATAAAGCTCATAAAACCGGTGATAAAGTCGAAGCAAGCATCCGCAAAAGGCAGCTCTTGCGCATTCCCAATGAGGTATTCCGGAATATGGCTGCTCCGAGCTTGGAAGCTTTTAGCATGCCGGACAAAAACGCTGGAAAAATCCAACCCGATAACATTAGCGCCATGCTCTGCCAGCAAGCGGGTGTTGTAACCCTCGCCACAGCCCAGGTCTAAGCCTTTCAAGCCGTCAACCTCTGGCAGCAGCTCGAAAAAAGCCGGCGTGTTCAGGTAATTCCTATAAGTGTCATAGCCCGCCCGGGAAAGTTGCGTCCAGGCTTCGGCGTTTCTATTCCAGTGCTTTCTTACCTCTTCTGCTTCCATACGATATCCTTCACAACTTGCGGGGTAACACTCCAGGATGCACAGTCTAAAAAATAATTCCTTTGCCAAATTGAAAATGATTAATCAGGGAAATAGCACCGTCAGGCGTCTGCTTCAGCACAGAGTAATGATCGATGGTGATCCACCAACTGATTTTTTGCTCTCTCACATAAGCTAATACTGGCTCGAGCTGCTCTGCGCTTAGGTCCTGCAAGGCTAAAGTGACATGCGGCCGCCACATGCTTGGGCTATAGAGCATATTTGGTTCATGGGAATAGGGAAGCAACTCCTGCCACAAACGGGTGTGCAGCTTTATCAACGGGGGGTTAGGTTTGATCTTGAGATAGACTATCGGCGCCTGACTAATAAAGGAGCCGACGCCCTCAACGAGTATCTCGAAAGGTTCTACCTCGGCAGCAATTCTTTCCAGCAGCGGAATGGCAGCCTGCAGCTCATAGGTATCACAAATGTGCCAGGTGAAGTGCGGAACGGTTGTATTTTCAACATATTGCACGCCAAATTTTTCCTTTAAATCCTGCCACAGAGCTAATATCTGATCTTCGTAAGGTTTTGGAAAGGTAGTCACCAAGGCTTGCATAAGCCTGATTATATCAGTCTAAACCTTTGGCAGCGCAGAGCTCCCCTTCAGCACTCATCCGCGCCATTTATTCTCTTTTCTGACTCGTGATATCATAGCGGCAGCATGTCAACTTATCCAAATACACCACCCGAAAGCGATGATTTATATCTCAGCGAGGTGCAACCGGCATCCAAAGCAGGCGGCAGTTTCCTTGCTAAGCTTTGGCAGCGCTTGGTCAGTTTGGGCTTAGATGAACGCATTGCCCGCTTAGGCTCGGTGTTTTTCACTGCGCTGCTTTTGGTAGGTGTGGTGTTGATTATGGGGCGCTTCTATGCCAATCCCAGCGGAACCGCTGCCAACGCAGAGTTACGCTTAGCCGCTGTTGCCGAGGGAACCAATGCATCGGTGGCTATCCCTGCTTTTGTGGTGGCGGAGAGCGACACTGCGATTGACCGTCAGATTTCGTTGCATACCATTTTGCCGGCGCTGCCGCGCACTGAGATTATCACTTACACCATCCAGCCCGGCGATTCGCTGTTCTCTATCGCAGAAAAATTTGGGCTCAAGCCCGAAACGATCTTATGGGGTAACCGCTATATTTTAGGGGATGACCCACATATGATCTATGCAGGCCAGGAACTGCTCATCCTCCCCGTGGATGGGACGCTGCATCGCTGGAGCGCTGGTGAAGGCTTAAACGGCGTGGCAGAATATTATGGCGTAACACCAGAAGATATTATCAACTATCCCGCTAATCATCTTAGCGCAGCCACGATTGGCGATTACACCAACCCTAATATTGCTCCCGGAACGCTGCTGGTGGTCCCTGGCGGCAAAGGCGAGTTCCCCGATTGGCGCACCCCGCGCATCACGCGCGAGAATCCAGCCACCGCGGTGAACGTAGGTCCTGGCGCCTGTACTGGTTCTTACGATGGCGTGATGGGAACGCTCATCTTCACTTGGCCCGTTGGAAATCATTACCTTACCGGTTATGACTACGATCCCGAGGCGAATCACTTTGGAATCGATATATTTGGCGAGTTAGGTGAACCCGTACATGCCGCGGATAACGGCGTGGTGGTCTATGCCGGCTGGAATGACTGGGGTTATGGCGAGATGGTCGTGATCGACCATGGGCAGGGCTGGCAGTCGCTCTATGCGCACCTCAGCACGGTGGAGGTGAGCTGCGGTCAGGAGGTATACCAGGGGGATGTGATTGGCACGGTGGGCAGCACAGGCAGCTCCAGCGGCCCGCACCTACACTTTGAGCTGCGCAGCGACGACTTTGGCAGGGTTAACCCCTGGGATTTCTTGCAGTAGTATCTTTTCTCAGAATCTCCAGAAATTAAATAAATCCATCCTACAAAAAAACAATTTCAGCTCCATCGCTCCTTGGCTGTGCTAAAATAATTCTATGGAAACACAGGAATTCCGTGATATTCGACCCTCACCCATCGCTGGAACCTGGTATCCAGGCGAGCCGACTGAACTGCGCCGTCTTATCGAAAACTTCCTCCAAGCTGCCAAAGCCCCTGAAGTGCAAGGCGAGATTCTCGGCGTGATTGTCCCTCACGCGGGTTTGATTTACTCCGGCTTCACTGCCGCACACGCTTTCAAAGCGCTCATCGGCAAAGACTACCACCGCGTGATTCTGCTTTCGCCCTCCCACCAATATTACCGCGAGCCTTTGCTCACCACTGGTCACGAGGCGTATGCCACGCCATTGGGCGTAGTACCCGTGGACACCAAAGCTCTCAGGGCCATCCAGCAGCTCCTGAACACAAGCACTGGCATCGAGATCACCCCTGTTCGCCGTGACCGCGAGCACTCTTTGGAAATCGAGCTGCCCTTCTTGCAGGTGGTGCTACCGAAGGGCTTCTCCCTCGTACCCTTGATGCTCGTGGATCAATCCCCAGAGCTGGTGCGCGGGTTAGCGGATGCCATCGCGGCTTATTTGCGCAGCTTGCCTGCGGAAGAGCAGACCTTATTGGTGGCGTCTAGTGATCTCTCACACTTTCACAATGAGAGCCGCGCCAACCAGATGGACAGCCGCATTCTTAAGGCATTGGAGGAGATGAATGTAGCAGAGCTCTATCGCCTGAACGCGCGTGGTGAAGGTGAAGCTTGTGGTTTGGCACCGATTGCGACAGCGCTGCTTGCTTGTCGCGAACTCGGCGCGGACCGCGTGATCCTGGCAGATCACCGCACTTCCGCCGCCGTGACGCATGATACCAGTTCAGTTGTAGGATATGGGTCAGCACTTATCACCAAAACAGCTTGAGCGGTGGTAACTGTGCATCGTTCTGGTTCCAAACTGCACCGCATAAGCATAGCTTTGCTGGTAGCGGTTTTATTGGTTGCTGCTGGATGCCAGCCGCGCTATGAAGGC